>Ga0315904_10001813_pt1 | contig 33762 bp, 30 predicted proteins | sample LakEriMetagenome_6_FD_203529 | JGI IMG/M metagenome (GOLD analysis project Ga0315904, IMG submission 203529) | Freshwater fungal communities from buoy surface, Lake Erie, Ohio, United States - Buoy 12 MA120 | ecosystem: Environmental > Aquatic > Freshwater > Lake | place: USA: Lake Erie, Ohio...
CCCTTGAGGTCGGTGGCGGCGTCCTCGACCTCGCGCAGGGCTGTTAGAAGGGTGTTGCGATAGACGGCGAGCGACTCGTCGCGGCGGCTGACGGCGGCGTTGAAGTTCGCCCGGTTGGTGCCGCCGTCGAAGATGGGTGCGGCCACACCCGCGCCGAGGGAGAGCACGCGGTTTTCCCAACGGAGGAAATCCTGGGCCTCAAGCGACTCCAGGCCGCCGGACGCGCCGAGCGAGAAACTCGGATAGAACGCGGCTTCGGCCACGCCGATGCGGGCGTTGGCGGCGCGCAGTTCCTGCTCGGCGGCGCGGACGTCGGGCCGACGGGCGAGGACTTCGGCGGGAAGCCCGGCGCGGAGGCGGGGCATGGCGGCGGTGAGGCCGCGTTTGGCGACGGAGAAATCCGACGGGCGGCTGCCGCAAAGCACGGCGAGCGCGTGTTCCGCCGAGCCGCGCTGGCGCTGGACGAGGGCGAGGTCGTTCTTCGCGAGCTCGAGTTCGGTGCGGGCCTGGCTGGTGCTGAGGCCGTCGATCAATCCGGCGTCGGCCTTGCTGGCCTGGATGTCGAGGGTGTCCTTGCGGGTCTGGATGGTTTCGGTGATCACACGTTCCTGCTCATCGAGTCCGCAGATCAGGAAATACTGGCGGGCGACCTCGGTGGCGATGCCAAGGCGCTGGGCGTCGAGCAGCGCTTCGGCGGCGGAGGCCTGGGCGGTGGAGGCCTCTAACAGACGTTTGTTGCGCCCCCAAAGGTCGGGGTCGTAGGCGAGATCGAAGGTGCCGCGGTAGCGCTGGTTTTCCAAATCAATGGCGATGCCCGGCGGAAGGTTTTGCGCCACCGCCTGCTCGGACTGGCGGGCGATGCCGGCGGAACCGTTCAGGTCGAGCGTGGGAAACATGCGGGCGCGGTCGAGGCCGACGAGGGCGCGCGCGGTGTCGAGACGGGCCTTGGCGGCGGCGATGTCGCTGTTGTTGGCGAGCGCGCGGTCCACCAACCGGTTGAGTTCGCGATCATTGAACAAGCGCCACCATTGGTCGGGCAGGCGGCTGCCGGGCGTGGCGGCGGTTTCCTTCCACTTCGAGCCACCGGAGAAATCCGGCAGGCGGAAGTCAGGACCGACGGTGCAGGAGCCTAACAGAATCGCGGCGCAGGGGATGAGATGGCGTGGGTTCATCGGACTCAGTCGAAGGCGGTGGGCAGCGAGGGATCGGCGTGATGGCGCCAGGCGAGGTCGAGATAATGAGGCGCGGCGCGGTCCGGACACAAGGGCGGTATCGCATCCGGGCAAAACCATTCGGCGGCGGTGGTTTCGTGGCTGACCGCGAGCGCGCCGCCGGTCGGCCGGCAGAGGAAAACGAGCTTGTAGATGTGCTCCGGCTGGCGCGGATGGCCCTGGCGGTCCTTGTCCCAGCAGGCGATGAGTTTCACCACCTCCACCTCGATGCCGGATTCCTCGCGGACCTCCTTCGCGGCGTTTTCGGCGGGACTGACATTCTGGTCCGCCCAACCGCCGGGCATCGTCCACAGCCCGTTGGAGGCTTCCCGGACTAACAGAACCCGCCCATGCGCATCGATCACCGCGGCGCGGACATCGACCTTGGGCGTGGCGTAGCCGAACTCATGCGGCCAGCGGAAATCCGGCGCGGCGGCGGCAACCGGCCGCGCGGCGAGTTCATGGAGGCGACGGTAACGCGCGAGGTCATACTCGTTTTCCGCGTAGCGCAGGCCCTCCGCCGCGATGGAACGCAACTCGCGGGCAAGGCTGATGGCATCGGCTGAATTCATCGCTCGGGGGCCTCGATATACACATCCACCTGTTGGCCGACATAGACCGGCGGATCGGCCGGCTTGTCGAACGAGAAGATGACTTGCAGCACGCGGGTGTCCACCCGTTCGGTGGATGCTCCTGTTAGAGAAACCTTCGGTATGACATAAGGCTCCACACGGAGGAACTGAAGCGGGAAGGAAACGTTGGGATCACCCTTGAGGCTGGCGGTTCCATTCTGTCCGGCGCGGATGCGGGTGGCGTTCTGCTCGTCCACATCGGCGCGCACCTGCAGGCGGCTGAGGTCGCCAACGATCATCGCGGGGCTGCGCGGGACATTGGAGGCGTATTCGCCATCGCGGATGTTCACCTGGATCACCTCGCCATCGCGCGGCGAGCGCACCGTGAGGCGGTCGATGAGGATGCCGAGGCGGGTTCGCTCGCTGTCGGCGGCGGAGGATTCCGCGTTGGCGGAAGCCAGCCGCGCCTCGGCCACGGCGACGTCCTGGCGGCGGCGGTCGAGGTCGTCCTGACTGACGGCGCGAGGGTCGTTCACCGACTCGATCCGGGCCAGTTGGGATTTCAGTTTCGCGAGTTCGGCCTCGGCCACCTTGACGCTGGCTGCGGCGACACGTTGTTGCGCGACCACGCTGACCTCCTGCGCGCGGAGGTCGGCATCGTCGAGGCGGAAGAGCACGTCTCCGCGTTTGATCGCCTGGTTGACCTTCACGTTCACCTCCTTGACGAGGCCTGAGACGGGCACGCCGATGGCGACGTTTTCACTGAGCGCCTCGATGATGCCGGTGGCGGAAACGGAATGGACATAGGGCTTCGGCGCGGGCGGCACCGGCGGATCGCCCGGCGGCGGCATGGCGCGCTCGGCCTGGATGCGGGAGACGGAAACGATGCCGACGACTCCTAACAGAGCGAGGAGGATCGTGCCGTAGCGGAGCAGATTGGAGATCATGCGGAGGCGTGTTCGTGGATGAATTGCGGCGGTTCGTGATGCACCTGTCTTTTCTCCTCGATGATCTCGCCGTCGTCCATGCGGGCGATGCGGTCGGCATAGGAGAAGATGCGGTTGTCGTGGGTGACGATGATGACGGCGCGGCCGGGCGAGCGGGCGACGTTGCGGAAGAGTTCGAGGACGATCTCGCCGTTGTGGGAATCGAGCGCGGCGGTGGGTTCGTCGCAGATGACCAGCGGCGGTTCGTGGACGAGGGCGCGGGCAATGGCGACGCGCTGCTGCTGGCCGCCGGAGAGTTTGTTAGGGCGTTCGCGCCAGCGCGGACCGAGGCCCACGGATTCGAGCGAGGCGCGGGCGCGGCGGATGGCCTCGCCATGGCGGACGCCTTGGATCAACAGCGGGATGCCGACGTTTTCCGCGATGCTGAGCGTGGGGATGAGATTGAACTGTTGGAAGATGAAGCCGATGTGCGAGGCACGGAATTTCGTCAACGCGCCGCCGGACATCGACGTGAGACGTTTGCCGAACACCTCGATCTCGCCGCTCTCCACCGCGAGCGTGCCGGCGATGGCGCTTAGCAGCGTGGTCTTGCCACAACCGGACGGACCGACGAGCATGAGGATCTCCCCGGCGAAGGCCCGGAGGTTGACCTGTTTGAGCGCGTGGATGCGGTCGTTTCCCGCGCCGAAGTGTTTCTCCACGGCGCGGACATCGACGACAAGCTTGCCATTCGGATCACTCATGCGCGGAACACCATGGCGGGTTCATAGAGGCTGAGGCGGATGATGCCCATCAGTGCGGCGATCATGCAAATGAGCTGGATCACCCCGAAGGCGAAGACCGGGATGATCCATGGCATGACGAAAGGCGGCTGCTGGGCGTTGAGCGCGGCGAGGGCGAAAGCCGAGGTGGCGAGCAAACCGACGCCGAAACCGATGATGCCGACGACCGACGACTGGATGATCAGCATGCAGCTCAGCCGGAAATTCGACATGCCCATCGCCTTGAGCGCGCCGAGGTGCCTCAGGTTATCTAACACGAAGGCGTAGAAGGTCTGGCAGGCGATGGCGACGCCGACGATGAAACCGATGACCACAGTGGTGCCGAAGGAAATGGGGATGCCGGTGTTTCTCACATACCACCAGATGGTGGAGGTGTTGAAATCGTTGGGATTCTCGCCGAAGCCGCGGTTCACATAAGCGCGGAGTCCGGTGGCGCGGGTGATTTCCTCTGCGGCCTGGTCCGCGGACATGCCATCGACCGGGGCGGCGATGACGGCGGAGAGCATCTTGCGCGAGGCGGGCGTGTATTGCAGAGCACGCTCGTAGGTGGTCCAGAGATAGGGGCCGCCGGTGAACGAGCGCATCGCATGACAGATGCCGACCACGCGGGCCTCAATGTCGTTGATCTCGAACTGGTCGCCCACACGGATGGGCCGCTCGGGGTCCCTGGCGAGGCGTGTGACGGCGAGTTCGTCGATGACCACGGTGTTGGGCAAACGCAGGTCTGCGAGGTTGCCTTCGATCATGCGCACCGGCCCGCCTGCGAGCGAGGCGGAGTCGATGCCGATGAGCTGCACGGTCTTGAAGCTGCCATCATCCAGCCGCACGCGCTGGATTCCCGAGTAGAGCGGCATCGCCCACTTCACGGCGGAAACCGAGCGCACTCTTGAGACGTCCGTATCGCGCAGCGGGTTGGTTTCATTGATCTGCTCGACGCGCTCCTCGACGACAAAGATCGGCGCACCGACATTCTTGAGCGTCGAGGTGGTCCACGTCATCAGTCCGCAGAAAACCGACGCCTGCTGGACGATGAGGAAGGTGGCGAAAAACAGTCCCGCCACCAGCATGAGATACTTCGCCGTATCGCCGAAGAGCATTTTGAGAGCGAGCGCGGTCATGCGGAGTGTCGATGCCTGGTCCGCGGAGGCGAACCGCCGGAGCTTAACAGCGAAAGGGCCGCCCGCAATGCGCGAGGGGGCATCCGGAAAATTTTCCGATCAGACTGTTTGAAGCGGCGCCGGACATCCGCTAGAAACGATCATGCGCCGGCTGGAAGAGTGGTTTGCATCCGAGGAAACCGGCGAGGCGTTCCGCCATTGCGTGTCCTGTCGCCTCCCCTTGCTGGAGATCGACGCGCCATGGGTGGTCAACAAGGACTATCAGCGCGGCGAGTGCGTGCTGGAATACGCCATCTGCCACCCGTGCCGCGACCGGATGTCGGCGGATATCCCGGAGGCCACCAAGGCGGCGATCCGCGGGTTTCTGGAACGGGAAATCGACTGGCCGGCGAGGTTCGCCGAGTTTTTCACCGCCGAGGACGAACTGATCCGCTTCGAGCGCTGCATCGCCTGCCGCGGTCCGCGGGAATCGCTGGAGGGCTTTGCGGTTTCCGCGTTGTTCGACGGCGAGGGGCACGCGGTGATCGGCTCGCTGCCGCTGCTGATCTGCCGGGGCTGCTACTCGCGAATGACCTCGCTGCTCTGCGACAAGGGCCGCGCGGCGTGGCAGCGGTTCCTGGCCGAGCATTTCGACGACCCCGGCGAGGACGATCTGGGGATCTTCTGAAACCGGGCCCTCAGGCGGATTCGAGCGCCTCCTCGAACGCGGCGATGATCGACGCGGAGGACTCCGTGCCGCAGGAGACCCGCAGCAGGTGGGATGGCACGCCGCAACCCTCGGCCCATTCGAGTTCCGAATAATGCGCGAGCATCGTGTAAGGGCACACCAGCGTGAAGGGCGTGCCGAAACTCGGGCCCTTGCACACCTTCAACGCGTCATAGACCTTCGGCGTCTTCTTCGGGTTCTTCAGCACGAAGGACATCAGGCCGCCGTAACCGCCGCTTTTCTTGCGGACGGCGTCATAGTTTTCGCGGGTGGTCAGCGACGGATGCCAGACCTGGGCGACGGCGGGATGGTTGGCGAGGGCGGTCGCGAGGTCGAGGCCGTTGGCATTCACCATCTTCATGCGTTTGGCGTAGCCCTTGAGATTGGAGAGGAGAACCTCGGCATCGCCGATGTAAAGCGGCGCGCACTCGGCCGAGTCGGCCGCGAGCGCCTCGCACAGGGCGGCGGCCAGCGGCGAATCGGCACGCACCGCGGCCATGCCGGCCATCACATCGCCCTCACCGGAAATCCACTTCGTCAGACTGCCCGTCACCACATCGGCAAACTTCAGCGCCTCGACATTCGCCGGCCCCGCCGCGGAGTCGTCCACGATCAACGGCGTGGAGCCCGCCGCACAGGCCTCGGCCACGCGGGCGAGATCAATGGTGCGGAGCAGCGGGTTGCTAGGCACCTCGGTGAACACCCCGGCGAACTCCCCCTGGCGGATGCGTTTGAGCGCCTCGTCGAAGGATTCGCCGACGGCCTCGTTCAGATAGACCACTCCTTGCCCGAAAAACTCCTGCACTTTCAGGCAGTCCACATACGGGAACTCGATTTGCAGCGTCTTCTTGCCCTTGGCCAGGCCGGGCAGCGCGCGCAGCACCGAGGTCACAGCGGCCATGCCGCTGGAGAAAACGAACGTGTGATCCGGTTCCGCGCCGGTGAACTTGGCCACCGCACGGGCGATCAAATGGGACTTCGAGCCCTCGCGCACCCGGCCATCGAGGAAATCCTGGGCCTGCCGGCTGCTGACGATTTCACCGGAAAACCGCCAATATAAGTTGGCCTCCGTTTTCGCCTTGGCGGGCACGATCAGCGCCTGGAACCCGTGATAACTGCTGATCCGCACCGCCGTTTCCGCCCGCCGTTCCACCCAGCGGTGGGCGCGCTGCACCGAGGCGCGGGTGGGCAGCACCACCACATCCTCGCTTTCCAGGGCGATCTCCGCCTTGGCGTTCTCGAAGATCCGCTCGACCGTCGGATGCTTGAAAAACCGGGGATAACCCACGCGCATCCGCTTGAGCACCTTGTCGCGGCCCTCCTCGTAGCCGATCACCGAGTTCCACGTCGGCAGGCAAACCGAGCACGCGTGAGGGGAATCCGGGAGCGGTATTCCCAGATCCTTCTCCTGCCAGGCGGGGTCGGCCGAGAGATCACGCGTCACGCCCCCCTCCATGAATGCACGGGGCACTTAGGGCAAGCCGTATCCTCACCGCGATACCACGGGACAGCCGCCCGCCCCCACACCTCCGCATTTTTTGCGCGGTCGGAATCAAAAAGATTGATCCGCAGCGCTATCCGGGGGAGTTTGCACCTGAACCAAACCCCCATTCGCGATGGAAACCCTCAAGTTCCTCCTCCAAGGCAAGAAAGCCGATCTCGAAACCCCGCTGGAAGTCGTGCGCGAGGCCGTCGGCTGGATGAGCACCCAGTTCCGCAACGCCGAAATCCCCTTCCAATACGCCGACGGCGGGGCCGGCCTGGGCAGCTACGGGTATTTCCAAATCAAATCCACCCTCAAGGGCACCGCGATCACCCTGCACCTCAAGATCGCCGAAATCCACGGCTCCCCCTACGCCTTCGCCGAAGTCTGCGTCCGCGAAAAGGACGAGGTCATCCTCTTCCCCTTCTTCGGGGAAATCGGCACCGCCGAGGGCAAGCTGACCATCCTCCACTACATCGCCGACTTCGTGCTCAGCAGCACCCCGGAGGTAGCCGCGTCCTGAGAGCCTGGGGCTGCTGGTCGATGAACGCCAATACCAAAGGGAAGCGATTGTAGCGGCGGACTACTTGTCCCGCCGTAGCCGACAGGCGAAGGAGGATGACCGCCAATGCCAGTAAAGTGCCGGGATCGCTGGGCCTGCGCTCGTTCCATCAGCTTCGACGCTCGCAGAGCGCCGCTACAATCCACACATGGGCGTCCACCGCGCTCCGTCTCCCGTCGCTCCCATGGCTAGGGACCGCACTGCGCAACCGTTCGGCGAAAAAACATGCCCAAGAGATACCGTCCTTTCGCGCATCGGACTTCGGCTTTTCTCCACCATTCTCAAGACCGGCCGGGACCATATCCCTGCCACGATCCCTACGAACGCGACGCATTCGTCCTATGACGGAATGTGAAACGGATTACGCTGACTCCATACATGCGGCTTGTCGCTGCGGATCGCGCGGAGAGTGATCGAAAGGACATGCGTTTCATGATAGGTGGGAATCTTACGGATAGGGCGGGGTGGGAAAAGAGCAAACGTGCCGGGGGACGACTGTAGCGGCGGTCTGCGACCGTCGATGCCGATGAGCGTCGCAAAGCCCGGTTCGGAGTTGTCATCTCATTCGCTTCGACGGACATCCTCCTTCGCCTATCGGCTACGGCTGGACAAGTAGTCCGCCGCTTCAATCCTCGCATTTGCATGGCGGCTCGACAGTCCGGGTGGTGCGGCCGGAGATTTCCTCGTGCTGGCCGCTTGCCGCCGGGGCGAGAAGGCGCTAGGTGGAAACGATGAGCCGCACCACCCTCCGGATGCTTCCCTTGCTGGCCGCGATCGCCGGACTGGTGGCGGTGGCCGTGCGCGCTTCAAAAGCTCCCGTCCCGCAGGCTGGAACACCGGTGGAAACGCCCGCGCCGGTGGCGGTTCCGGATTATGAAACGATTACCCCCTCCCCCGGCGGGACGGGCAAGGTGTTCATGGGCCGCGAGATCGCGCAGGTGATGGGGCACCAGGGCATCACCTGGCTGGAACGCAACGAACGCGAGGCCGAGGAAGCGCCCTCACGCCTGATCGAAGCGCTGCGGCTCGCGCCCGACGCCGTGATCGCCGACATCGGGGCCGGTTCCGGATACCACGCGCTGCGCATCGCCCCGAAGGTCCCGCAGGGCCGGGTGGTGGCCGTGGACATCCAGCGCGAGATGCTCGATTTCGTCACCGCCCGCGCTGCGGAACAGGGCATCTCCAACATCTCCGTTCATCTAGGCCGGATCGACGATGTGAAACTCCCGGCCGACTCGCTGGATGCGGCGCTGATGGTGGACGCCTATCACGAGTTTTCCCATCCGAGGGAAATGCTCGCCTCGCTGCTCCGCGCGCTGAAACCCGGCGGACGCGTTTTTCTAACGGAATTCCGCGCCGAGGATCCGCGCGTGCCGATCAAGCCGCTACACAAGATGACCGCCGAGCAGGCCCGCCGGGAATTCGAGGCCTGCGGTTTCCGTTTCCTCGAAAACCGCCGCCACCTCCCCTGGCAGCACCTGTTGGTCTTCGGCAAGCCGGAGTGAACCGCTTCACCAGTCGTGCGCTTCGTGAAATCCGTGGTCCCCTCTTCCTAATACTGCCCCTCCCACGGCGTGTCGGAAGGCGCGATGTCGAGCATCGAGGAAATGTGGCGGGCGGTGAGTTCGCCCATGGTCTCGCATTCCTGATAGTAGGTGCCGCCGCCGTGCATGCGGTCGAGTTCGCGGGCGAGGGTGACGACGTGTTCGCGCGGCGCGAGTTCCTCCCGGCGCATGATGCCTAACAACGCGCGCAGCCGACCGCTCTCCACCTTGGCGCGGCGGGACATCTGTGCGTGCTCCTCGGCCACGTATTGGTCGATGCTCTTGCGGTTGAGCACGTCGAAGGCGAGCTTGGTGACGGCGCGGTTCGATTTGAAGCGGAAGGCGAGATAGATGTTTCCCTTGCCTTCGTACGACTGCTGGTCGAAGTCGATGGCACGGACGCGGTATTGCACCTCCTCGAAGTCGGGCGTGATGTCAACCACGTAGTTGACGCTGCGCATGTCTCCCAGCAGGCGGATGAAGGTGCGCTCGTTGAACTTGGTGAACTCCTTGGCGATGCGCACCTTGTTGAGCCCGGGCTGGTTGAGGTATTCGCGGAGGAACATGTCGCCCGGCACGCCGGCGATGTGTTCCTCGATGAGGGTGTTGCCGTTGACGAGGTAGTTGATGCGGTTGGGCGAGAGGATGTGCTCGAGTTCGAGGCCGTAGATGCGCGAGGCGTCGGCGTGCTTGACGTAGAAGTAGTCCGAGTTGTCGTTGAAGAGATTGGTGATGCGGATGCGGAACGGGCGGGAGTTTCCGAAGTCGCCAAAGTCGATGCGGTCCACCAGCAGGTGCTCGTGCTGCTCGGCGTCGCGGCCGAGTTTCAGTTCGCTGTAGATCCGGGTGAGGCGTGGCCGGAGTTCGGCGAAAATCTCGGGCGGATACATCACGGTGAGCCACAGCGTCTCGCGGCCGCGCGGGTCCTCGTAGGGAATCGCCCCGGTGAAGCGCCCGAGGTCGTTGTAAACGCGCGGAATGTCCCGCTGTCGGTCGAAGTGATAGAGATACTGCCGCAGTGCCTGCGAAACGGGGTAGCGGATCTTGCGCCGTGCGATCACGCGGGGAGGCTAAGGCGGCGGATCACGGGAAGCGAGCCCGGGTTTTCGGCGCAACTTGGCCTCCCCCGGGACTGCGTGCCGCCTCCTGGCGCTTTTCCCCGAGCCACATGACGGCCGGCCCCAACCGGAGAGGCCCAATGACTCGCGGAAGACCCGCGATCCTGACTTCAGCCACAAAAACCAAACTTTGGGACATGGAGGGCCGGAGCACCATCCGCATGCTCAGGATTCCATCATGCGGGCCGGATCGTTTCCTCATGCCCGCTGCGCCCACCGCAGTTTCGCCGGCGACGAGCGTGGGTTCATGCGGCGTTCCTCCGGGCTGGCGGTGATGACACCGTCGCTGATGGCACTGTAAACTCCGTCGGCCAAGCCCAGCTTGAAGGCTTTCTTCACACGGCGGTCCTCGCCGGAGTGGAAGGTGAGGATAGCGACTCGAGCCCCGGGTTTCAAACACACGGGCAACGCGCGGAGAAACATGTCGAGCGCGGTGAACTCCTCGTTCACGGCAATCCTAACGGCTTGAAACACCCGGCGAACGGTGAGGTCGATGGTTTCCTCGTCGGCGACAACCGCGGCGCGCACGGCACCGGCGAGGGCGGTGGTGGTGGCGAGGGATTTCCCGGCAAGGGCAGCGGCAAGGGACTCCGCGCGCGGTTCGTCGGAATGTTCGCGCAGGACATCGGCAAGATCATGCGGCGGGACGCGCCTGAGCCACTCGGCGGCGGACAGGCCGCGGTTCGGGTTCATTCGCATGTCCAGCGGTCCCTCATGCTTGAAACTGAAGCCGCGTGAAGGATCGTCGAACTGCATCGACGAGCAACCGAGGTCCGCGAAAACGAAATCCGCGAGCATGCCGCGTTGGCCGAGCACCTTGGTGATGCCGGCGTAGTTCGACCGCACCGCCTCGAATGCCTCCGGCCCGAATCCGGCGTCGCGCAGACGGTTTTCGGTTTTCGGGAGTTCCAGCGGATCCTGGTCGAGCCCTAACAGAAATCCGCCGGGACGGATCACTTCGAGGATCCGCCGCGCGTGGCCGCCATAACCGAGGGTGCAGTCCACGCCGTTCATGCCGGGGCGGAGCAGCAGCGCGTCGATGCATTCCGCGACCATGATAGGCACATGCGACCCGGCGGGGGTCTTGCCGGACGCCAGCACCTTGGCCACAGTCTCGCCATAGCGCGCGGGATCACGCTCCTTGTATTTGTCCTCGAATCGCCGCGGATTCTTCCCTGCATAGCGCTTGCGCCGAGGGGGACGGGGTGGGTCTTCGTTCATGCGCTCCTGGGGTCGGCCGCGAGCATGGCGCGGAAGAGCCCGCGAATCAACGCCGCCGAGGGCATTCTTCCCGGTTGACCCGGAAGCCGCCCCGGAGGAACCTCGCCGCATGCCCGGCAAGAAGGAGCTACTGGACCTGCAATTCATCGAATGCCGCCATCTGCTGGTGGAACTCGCCGCGTTTCTCGACCGCATCGACCGCCACCCCGGTGGCGAGGACTATCGGTTCACGGCGCTCAAGCGGTGCCTGCCGATCCTCGCGGAAAACCGCACGGACCGCGCGAAGGCTGTGCTGGAGGCCTTGTCGGACCACAGCGTCGAGCCGATCCCGAAAGCGGAGTTCCAAGGCGCCTTCGGAGCACCGCGGCCGGAAAAGTTGAGAGTCGAAAGTTGATGGTTGAGAGTCTGGAGAATCCGACTCCAGCCTCCACTGCTCTTCCTCTCAACTTTCAACCCTCAACTCTCAACCCCTTCCGCATGAAATACATCGAACCCCATGCCCACATGGTCAGCCGGACGACGGATGACTACGAGAAACTCGCGCTCGCGGGCTGCGAGATCCTTTGCGAGCCGGCATTCTGGGCGGGCTTTGACCGCTCCTCGGCCGAAGGGTTTCACGACTACTTCCGCCAGCTCACGGAATACGAGCCGAAGCGGGCGGCGAGGTTCGGCATCAAACATTTCTGCTGGCTCTGCATCAATCCGAAGGAGGCCGACGATCCGGTCTTCGCGCGCGAGGTGATGGGCCTGATCCCCGGATTCCTCGCCGCGGGCAACGTGCTCGGCATCGGCGAGATCGGGCTCAACAAGAACACGCGCAACGAACTCGCCATCTTCGAGGAACACGTGCAGCTCGCGCTCGATCACGATCTGCCGATCCTCATTCACACGCCGCACCTGGAGGACAAGCTCAAGGGCACCAGGCTGATGCTCGATTCGCTGGCAAACTTCTCCGGGTTGGAGCGTTCGAAGGTCATCATCGACCACGTCGAGGAACACACGGTTTCCCAGGTACTGGACGCCGGCTACTGGGCGGGCATGACGCTCTATCCGCACAGCAAGTGCTCTCTGGACCGCGCCATCGACATCCTCGAGGTCCACGGCACCGAGCGCCTGTGGATGAACTCCGCCTGCGACTGGGGCATCTCCGATCCTCTCGCCGTGCCCAAGTGCGCGCAGCGGATGAAGGCGCGGTGCCACACCGCGGAGATGATCGAGAAGGTGATCTATCAGAATCCGGCCGCCTTCCTCTCACAGTCACCGCGGTTCACCCATTGACGATGCGATTTCACGGCTCCCATCTTTCCTACTGCACCAACATCCACCCGGCGGAGAGCTGGGAGGAAACCCGTCGCGTGCTTGAAACCCATGTGTTGCGGGTGAGGGACCTGCTGCGGCGGCAGGAGTTGTTGGATGGATCGGAGCCCTTCGCCATCGGCCTGCGGCTTTCGGCGGTGGCCGCGGCGGAGCTCCTTCGGAGTGACCGCCTCGCCCGCTTCAGGGACTGGCTGGAGGAAACCAACACCTATGTGTTCACGATCAACGGATTTCCCTACGGCAGTTTTCATGGCACCCGCGTGAAGGAAAAGGTGTTCCAACCGGACTGGACCACGCCGGCCCGGCTGGACTACACCAAGGACCTGTTCCGGATCCTCGCGGGCATCGCCAAACCGGGAACCGGTGCCTCGGTTTCCACTCTGCCGGGTTCGCACAAGACCTTCGGTGCGGACGAGGCGGTCATTCGCCGCAACTTGATCGATCTCGCCACATGGCTCGATGAACTCGCCGCGGAAACCGGCCATGATTTCCATCTCGGTTTGGAACCGGAGCCGCTCGGGCACTTTGAAAACACCGCCGAAACCCTGGGGTTCTTCGAACGGCTGCATGCCGACGCAAACGACCCGGACAGGATCCGCCGCCGGATCGGCCTGAACTACGATGCCTGCCACTTCGCCATCGAGTTTGATCCGGCGGCCAACGCGCTCGACTCGTTGCGCGATGCCGGCATCCGCCTTTCCAAGATCCACCTTTCCAGCGCCATCGAACTCGATCCCCGCGATCCGGCGGCGGTCGAGGCCATTCGTCCGTTTCAGGAACAGGTCTATTTCCATCAGGTGATCGCCCGCGACGAATCCTCGCGGCTTCATCGCTTCGTCGACCTGCCGGATTTCCTCGCCACGGATCGCGAGAACCTCGTCCGGGCCAGGGTTCATTTCCACATCCCGCTCGATGCGGAACCGGCCCCGCCTCTGGGATCCACGCGCGATCAGGCCGCGGAAACCCTAGCGTGGTGCCGTGGAAATCCAGGCCTCTGCCAGCATTTCGAAATCGAAACCTACACCTGGGGCGTGCTGCCGGACGGCATGCGGCGACCGGTCGAGGAACAGATCGCGGCGGAGTACGCTTGGGTGCTTGGGCAAGGGTAAAGCTCCGCTCTGAAGCGGAGCACACGCATGGTCCGCTTCACGCTCCGCCACGCATGAATTGCTGAATGCCGCGCATGGCTTTGCGAATTATGCGGCATTTTTTGATTTCGGAATCCCATGCATGAGTCTTTCCCAAAACGGCATTGCTCGCCCCCAACAACGCGTCTCTCGCAAAGTTCCAGATGCCGCCCGAACCACCAACCGGAGAGATACCTCCATGAAAACCAACGCTTCATCACCGATTCTCCGCCCCCGCGCGGAATTATCAATACGGCGCCTATCCAACACGCGGCGCGGTTCGTGCCGATACCGTTCGCTGCGCTGGCTTTCATGCCGCGCACTGGTCCTCCTGTCTGTTCTTTTGTTTCCGGTGACAGCGTTCGCCGCAGGCAGGGTCGTCGTTTGGGGTGGAAACACCCTGAGTGGGACCAACGGGGTTCCCTACCCGCCCGCCGGACTGACGGATGTGGTGGCGATCGCAGCCCAAACCGACTTCGGGTTGGCCCTCAGAATTGACTGCACCGTCGTCGGCTGGGGCTACAACGGTCACGGCCAGAGTGCCCCTCCTCCCGGTTTGTCCGATGTGATTGCGATTGATGCGGGCCCCTATCACTCGCTCGCCCTTAAAGGTAACGGCACCGTCGTGGGTTGGGGTGACAACTCTTGGCATCAGACCGTGCCGCCCTCCGGACTCACAGGAGTTATCGCGATATCTGCCGAGATCGACTATTCGCTGGCACTCAAGGAAGACGGCACCGTCGTCGGATGGGGTGACAACAGCCACGGCTGCGCGAATCCTCCGGCCGGGCTTGCTGACGTGGTCGCCATATCCGCAGGCCCGCGGCACGCGCTGGCATTGAAACGAAACGGTACCGTCGTCGGATGGGGACTCAACGAAGGCGGCTTGGCGACACCACCGACCGGCCTCACCGGAGTCGTCGCCGTCAACGCAAAATCCTACTATCATTCGCTGGCGCTGAAACAGGACGGGAGCATCGTGGGCTGGGGCATTGATCCCTGGGGAGTCGCCACACCGCCCTCTTGGCTTGTCGGCGCCAAGGCCATCGCCACCGAAAAAGCCACCTCCATGGCGCTGCTGCCCGATGGCACTGTGAGCGTCTGGGGACTCAACCTTGGCGGTTACATGACACCGCCGGCCGGACTGCGACGGGTGACGGCCATTGATGTTGCGAGTTACACCTGCATGGCCTTGGTCAGCGAGCCGCTGTCCAACGGCAGCTTCGAGCACGGCCTCACCGGCTGGGATACGAGCGGAAATGTAACAGTGAAATCCGAGGCACCCTACGTGGCGACGGATGGCACCCGGGTAGCGGTTTTCAACTCGATGAACACCGCTGGAGCGGCCGGATTGTTCCAGGCCTTGGATACCGAAGCGGGCCACACCTATGTCATTGAGTTCGATGTTGGAAACCTAGGCTACAACTCCAGGCCACTCACGCTTTGGGCGGGCGTCGGCGGCGCGGTGGGCACCCACACCTACACGCTGGCTTCGGAAACCGTGGTGATCCCGGGAACCACCGACGGACGCACCCGCTGGGTGTCGAAGTCACTCACGTTCACCCCGCAGCCGGGACAGGAGCCGATGATCGCTTTCTGGGACCAGTCGACCGTCTCGAACAACCTGGATCTCGTGCTCGATCGCGTGCGGGTCAGGGAAATCGCCACGCCCCCGGTGGTGCTTGAAAACGGTGGCTTCGAATCCGGGCTCGATGGCTGGGAATACGGCGGTAGCGTCGTGGTGCGGAACTCACCGCCCTATCTCGCCAGCGAGGGAAGCCACCTCGCGGTGTTCAATTCGGCGGATTCGGAAAACAACGGCTACCTGGCCCGTTCCGTCGCCACCATTCCGGGACAACGCTATCTGCTGACCTTCGATGTCGGAAATCTTTCATACAAAAGGCTTCCCCAAGCGCTCTTCGTCGGCTCGCCGTATGGTTACAAGCAATGGCTGTTCTCCGATCTGATAGAGATCCCCGGTCCGTCCGGAGGAGCCACCGTGTGGATTTCCGCCTCTTATCCCTTCACTGCCAATTCCACGACCACCCGGCTGTGGTTTTCGGACAGTTCAACGGCCACAAGCGCCACTGACCTGGTGCTCGACAACGTCCGCATCACGCCCGTCGTCCCGACACCGGACGGATTCTTCAACGGCAGTTTCGAAAACGGATTCGCCGGTTGGGACGTGAACATGTCCGAAGGCCGCGTTTCCATCCAGTCCGATCCGCCCTATGCTCCGACGGATGGCACCAGCCTCGCCGCGTTCAGCAACGGCAACTCCGGGAACTTCGCCATGCTTTCCCAGACCATCGACACCATCCCCGGCCGGAACTACGAACTGGTGCTCGATGTGGGCAATCTCTCCTACGTCGCGCGTCCTCAGAGCCTTCGCACCCTCATCGATGACGGCAATTACCGACTGGAGAACAAGGCGATCTGGATTCCGGCCACTTCGGTTTCCGGCGGCACCAACTGGCTGCGCGACCAGACCTACCCATTCACCGCCCGCGGACCGAGGACCACCTTCACCTTCCTTGATGCCTCCATGTCCACGGTCGGGGTGGATCTCGTCCTCGACAACATCCGCCTGATTCCCCGGTAAACCGCCACCGGCAGGGTTGCCATCGCCGGGAAACCGGTGTTTGCTGCCGCCCATGTCCGACATCAAGATCACACTTCACACCTCCGCCGGTGACATCGATGCCACCTTGTATGCCTCCAAGGTGCCGCTCACCTGCGCGAATTTCCTTAACCTCGCCCGCCGCGGGTATTACGACGGCGTCACTTTCCACCGCGTGATCGCGAACTTCATGATCCAGGGCGGCGACCCGACCGGCACCGGCCGCGGCGGCCCGGGCTACAAGTTCGCGGATGAGTTCCACTCCGACCTGCGCCACCGCTCGCCCGGCGTGTTCTCGATGGCCAACGCCGGCCCGGGCACCAACGGCTCGCAGTTTTTCATCACCCACGGGCCGACCCCGCACCTTGATGGCAAACACTCGGTGTTCGGCCAGGTCACCAACGGCCAGGACGTCGTCAACGCCGTCAAACAGGGCGACAGGATTAACTCGGTCACCATCCACGACGACACCGCCGCGCTGTTCGAATCCCAGAAGGATTATGTCGAGCACTGGAACTCGATTCTCGACCGGTAAACCGTCCGGTTTGCCATTTTGTTAATCGTTCCATATTTTCAACAAACGCCCGATGCCGCCACGCCGCGTCATCGGGCGTTTCATTTTCACCTGCTCAAGTCACTGGATAAGAACGACTAACCGAATCTAACAGACACAAGCCATCGCACCCGAAACTCTTCCGCAATCGCGTAGATCTCACGGCGGACGTTGAATTTCGGCTGATCCGTGAAGTAAGGTTTCCGGCGTCGGCACCCCCGCGCCGACGGTGATCCCCCCACACCACTCCCCCCGACAAATGAAATCCGCGCTATTACTGTGCGCCATCGCAGGCACTGCGGCCGCGTCACAGCCCATCCTGGTCCGAGTGACCGCCGAGACGCTCTCCCGTCTTCAGGAGAAGGATCCGATGATCCGCCTGGTCAAACCCGCCGAGGACATCGACATCCGGCGCCCCGCCGCCGAGTCGCCGATCCTCGATTCGACGATTCTGCACGACGGCACCCACTGGACGATAGTCCCGAAGGGATCGGTTGTCCATCTGCCCGCCGGGCAACAGGCGAAGGTCGATTCCAAACCGGTCGGCACCCTGTTGTCGTGGCAGGAGTTTCTGGAACGGAACAAGAGCTGGCTCGAGACCGCCGACGTCACCTTCGAACAGGCCGCCGGAGTGGAGGAAATCCCGAGCGCCACCGCGGCCACGTGGCCGAAGAGCGGCAAGGTCGTCGTCGCCAGCCACCAACTCGGCCCGATCTCGGTCCGCATCGCAGCCCCCGAAACCGCCTCCAAACCATGAGCCACCACCATCGGATCATCGCCATGGTTTTGGCCGCGTGCCCCTTCGCCGCAGCCAGCGATTCCACCGTGATCACCCGCGCCGTCCACGAGACCAGCGGTGTGGTCTGGGACATGCCGTCGCCGCTCGCCGCCGCGCCGGGACAGAATCGGGCCATGATCCGGAAATGGCGCGTGACCCCCCGCGAGACCGAGTTGCTCGGCCAACAACTCGTCGGTCCCTTCCTGCCCACCGCGACCATCAAGGTGACCACTCTCGATTTCGAGAGCGCCGAGCCTCGCACCCGCGTGGACCAGCCGTTCACCATCGACGTCCATCTCGGAGGACTCCTCACCGAAGGCGATTTCCCGCGAAACGTTTCCAGCGTGCTCCTCGAACGCCAGGCTTCGCCTGCTGACAGCGCGGAAATCCGGTCCGATCACGCGTGGCTCGGCATGAATGGCAGTACGGTGTTGCGCTTCCCCGCCTCCTCACTCACTGCCGGCGACCCGACCAAGGCCGAGGGCACCGAGACCTTCCTCGTCCACGCATTGTCCGGTGAAAAGAGCACCCAAGGCCCGATCGCCAGCGCCCGCATCCGCGTGCTGCCCGTCGCCTCCGCCGAAATCCGCGGTCTCCGCCAGGGCGAACTCGTCAACCGCCGCGCGCCGAAAATCCAGCTCGTGCTCCGGGACCTCTATCCGAAGAGCCAGACCAGCCTGATCCTCTACGAAGGCCGGGAAATCAACGGCAACCCCGGCATCACGGTGAAATCACTCGTCACCGACCGCAAGGACCCGCTCAGCACCACCCTCCGGGTCGAGGATTTCTCCGCGCACATGACCACCAACGGCACTTACACCCTCGCGTTGGTCAGCGAGACCGTTTACGGCCGCGAACTGCTCTGCGCTCCGGTCACCTTCGAAGTCCAGCGCCCACCCCGCATGACCAAACCACTGCCCGAAGTCGCAGGGCAAGCGGCGCGATAACACCAACCTTTTCCCCCCAAGAAATAGTCGGCCGGCGTGGCCGGAGGATGCTCCCCCCAGCGTCCTCCTGGCCGCCCGGCCGGCTCGGTTTCAAGACTCCAAACGAAATCTACGATCAGCTACAGATTGTCGCGCTTCAAACTTGAAACTATTCCTGGAGTTTATTCAGCAGCTTTTCCAGGCGCGGACGCAAGTCACCGTAGATGTCAAAATCAATATCGTAGAGATCGTAATGATCCATCAGGTGATTGCAGAAATCAATGATCTCGGCGCGAGCCGATCTGATTTGATCGTAGTCCTCATTCTCACCGAGAACCCGCCACTCCAAAAGGGCGGTCATGGAACTGGCGAAGTCCGAATCATCAGCGCTCATCGGACTCTTCAGGTAGCGTAAAGCTGCGGAAAAATAGAATACGAATCCAACGGGCCCCATCCACATTAGATCCTCTTGCCGTGACAAGCCGTCCTCTTGGAAGAGGAGCTCGGCTTCTTCCAGAGTCTTTCCGAGAAACGTCTTAACCGCATGCTCTCCATCAAGACAACCGGGTTGAGGATTGATCTCGCCCTCTGAAGGCAGTTTCATTTTGAGTCTACCGACATATTGCTGCAATGCTGGAAGATTGGGAATCGGATTGCTCCATCACAAGGCGGAAATACCGGGGCCGACGCATCAAATCCGGGTGGATGATTCCGCAATCCCAAAGGGATTGAGCCGCACAGCCCGGGGTTGGGCCAACCCCGGGGAAACGCGATCTCCGTGAAATCGAACGCCAACGGCGTTCCGCAGGATGATCGGCCGCCATCGCGTCCAACCGGCGCAACCCGTTCCGGGTTGATGGATCGGTGCGAACCCGCACCCGGGGTTGTTCCAACCCCGGGCTGCGCATCGGAATCCATTCAGGATTCTCCCGGAACCTTCCTGACGCTCGTGATCCCCATGCGCTGGCGAGAGCTTGATCCCGGGTCATGAAATCCCGCCGGTCATTTGATCCGTCAGCCCAAGATGAAAGGCCGGATTCCATTCTTCCTGCATTCGATGGATCCCGAAGGAGCAAGGGGCGACACTCCGATTCGCCCCGTGCGTGTGGGGCCATGAGAAGTATTCCATTGTCACCTCACGGGCATCGGGCGGAGCGAAGTCCACCTTTCCTTGTGGGATGCACACTCCGCTTGGCGCGTATCGCCTCACGGCATGCGTTTCATGGTCCGGAAGTCCCCGTTTTCACAGGCCCGGACGAAGGCCTCGGCGTGGCTTTTCAGGCGGTCCCAGGTCTGGCGGATCTCGTCGGCCTCGTTTTTCGAAACCGAGTGATCCTCGGCGGCATCGGAAATCTGGTTCAGCAGATCGGAGAAGTGCCCGATGATGTCCTGGGTGGCGGGCAGCACGTGGTCCACCTGCACGCCGCTCACATCCGGATCCTTCACAAAGTGTCCGCCCTGCCGGCGGCACAGCCATTCGACGATCCCGTTGTCGCCGCTCAGATCGATGATCTGCAGCAGGCGGTCCAGCGGGTTTTTGCTGCCCGATCCGTCGTCGGTGGGTTTTTCCGCCCACTTGTAGACAAGGGAAAGGGATACTCCGAGATCGGCGGCCACCGCCTTGGGTGTGGTTTTGCGCAGTGCCCGTCTCAGGACTTCGTGACTCTCCATGGCCGGTTGATAGCGGATCGAGCCCGCCATGGGAAGCCGGCAAATGCGATAATCCGGCGAGCGCCGATTGCCGTCCGACTCCGCGCTGGCACTGATGGCCCGTATCCTGAGACGGTTGAACGGACTTGGATCAACGATTTCCGGTGAATTCCGGGCGATTTGTGGTCGAATCCCACGGATTGGCACGCGCGAATTCGGATGCGGCATCGGCATCCGGTTTGAAAACCCCAGTTCGGCCGTCAAGTATCGGCTGATGATGGACAGGCGAAAGTTTCTGACAGGATCGTTGGCGGGCGGCCTCGGGGCGGTGTCGCTCGGGGCGGAAGTCGAAGTCGGCGAAAGCGGTGCCCTGCTGCGCACTCCGGCCTCGGTGATGGCTCCTCGCGCGGATGGCGTGGAGGTGGTCTGGGCGGTGAGCCGCCTTTGCCGCGGCTGGGTGGAGTGCCGGGAAGCGGGTGGCGAGGCGAGGCGCTTCGCGGCGGATGATTTCGGATTCGTGCCGCAGGGTGATGCGATCCTGCGGGTGCGTCTCACGGGTTTGAAACCGGGCACCGCCCACGAACTGCGCGTGGTGGTGGAGAGCGCCGATGCGGCGAAGACCCGCGAGGAGACTCCATGGAAAGCCTTTCGCACGCTGGCTCCGGCGGGTGACGCCGCGCACTTCGTCGTTTGGAACGACACCCATGAGCATCACGACACGATTCGCAAACTCGACGAGCTGACTCCGGCCGCGGATTTCCTGCTCTGGAATGGCGATACCTGCAACGACTGGCATCAGGAGGACTGGCTGGTCCCCACGCTGTTGCATCCGGCCGGGTGTGATATCACCAAGGGCCGGCCGCTGCTACTTTCATGGGGAAACCACGATGTGCGCGGCAAATGGGCGTTCCGGGTGAGCGGGATGATCGCCATGCCGAACGGTCGGCCGTTCTGCGCGTTCCGCCATGGCCCGGTGGCCTTCGTTTGCCTGCACACCGGCGAGGACAAACCGGACGATCATCCGAGTTTCGGCGGTCGGGTGGCCTTCGAGCCGCTGCGGCAAGAGCAGGCGGCGTGGCTTCGCGAAGTAACCGCGCGCCCTGAGATCCGCGATGCGCCGCACAAGGTGGTGTTCTGCCACATTCCGCTGCGCTGGACCCGCGAACTGGCGGAAACCGACTATCAGAAAGGAGGCTACGATCACTTTGCCCGCACGTCGCGCGAGGCGTGGCACGAGGCGCTGGCCGCGTGGGGCGCGCAGGTGATCATCTCCGGCCACACCCATCAGGACGCGTGGATTCCCGCCGACGCGAGGTTTCCCTACGGACAACTGGTTTCCGGCGGTCCGAAGATGAACGCCGCGCGATGGATCGAAGGCAGGGCGGACGGCTCCGGCCTCACGCTGGTCATGCGCGATCTGGCGGGAGCGACGGTTCACGAGGTGAAACTTCCGCGCGCGTGATTCCGGGTTTGGCAAACGGGCCGCCACGCGCCAGATTGCGCGCACGATGATCCGTTTCCTCCACACCCGCATCCGCGTGCGCGACCTCGACCGCTCGGTCGCCTTCTATCAACATCTCGGCTACGCCATGCGCGAGTTCAAGGATTCGCCACAGGGCAACAAGCTCGCCTTCCTCACACTGCCCGGCAATGACGTGTTCCTCGAACTCTGCCACTCGCCCGATTACACCGCCACCTGCCCGGAAGACCTGATGCACACCGCGCTCGGCGTGGATGATATCATTTCGTATTGTGACAAGGTCGAACAGGCCGGCATCGAGATCTGGCCCTCCGGCTGGCGCGAGAAGTTTTCCTCCGGAGCGAGGAAGATGGCGTTTGTCACCGATCCGGACGGATACGAGGTGGAAATCCTCGAAAACTGAGCGGCTGGCTTTCATCGCGCGGCCGCCGGTGGTTCAAACGACCACTCGACGGACCCGCCCCTGAGTGCTATGGTCCGGCGCGCCCGCGCCTCCGCGGCCTCACCCTTCGTGCCGATCCCATGTTCCGCCTTTCGTCCGCCATCCTGATCCTTTCGCTTCTGCCCGCATCCGCCCAAGTGCCGCCCGCCGCGCCGTTGGAGCGCCCCGTGCTCAAGGCCCTGCCGATCGGCGGCGATGAAGACCCGACTTCGCAGTCTCAACCCGCCGCCGTTGCGGGAATGACGACCGCTCCGGTTTTGTCGGCCGCCAGCACGCCTGCAGCGGCCGCGCCACCCCCGACTCCCGCCGCACCGGCCTCCCCTGCCACGCCGGTCACTCCGGAGGACGATATCCCGACCGCCCCTCCGGCCGCGCTCAAGGATACCGTCACTCCCATCGAATCCACCGCCGTGCCCACGCCGCTGGATGTGAAACCCACCGGCGACGACGCGGTGCGCCTCCAGATTTTCCTCGATGAGGCGAACTTCGGCCCCGGTGTGATTGATGGGAAACCCGGACGTTTCACCGAACTCGCCGTGTATTCATGGAACGAAGTGAACGGCCATCCGATCGACGACTGGGTGGCCGTCAACACCGCCGCGCGCAAGGCCGTGCCGCATCCGCACGCCGTCGCCCTGGTGCCCGAAGTGGCCAAGCAGTGGGTCGATTCCTCGCTGCCCACCAAGCGCTCGCTGCAGGCCACCAAAAAGCGCATGAGCTATCGCAGTGTCGGCGAATTCATGGCGGAGCGTTATCACTGTGACGTCCCCTACCTCATCGCACTCAACGGTGCCAAAAAGGTTTACAGCCTCAAGCCGAAGGACTCGCTCATCGTGCCGAACGTGAAACCCTTCCTGATCGAAAAACTCACGGGCGCCCGCTACGAGGCCCAGGAAGGTCTCAGCCAGCGCCATGTGGTGGTGGACACCCGCATCAACCAGGCCCGCATCTTCGAGGCCGCACCCGCCGCCCTCATCGTCGCCGAACCGGGCACCGAGGAAATCACCAAACCCGTCACCCGCGCCAACCGCGGACTCGTCGCCTCGTTTCCCATCACTCCGGGCAAACCGCAGTTCATCAAACTCGGCACCTGGGAACTGCGCAACATGATCGAACTGCCGCACTGGCGCTACGACCAGCAGTTGCTCGATACCGGCAAGCGCTCCAAGAACGCCCTCAACATCCCGCCCGGCCCCAACAGCCCGGTCGGCATCATCTGGAACGGCCTCAGCCGCCCCGGCATCGGCATGCACGGCACCTCGGATCCCGAAACCATCGGCCGCACCCGCAGCGCCGGCTGCATCCGCCTCGCCAACTGGGACGCCATCCGCCTGCCCAACCTGATCCGCCCGGGCACTACCGTGGAAATCCGCTAGAGCGGAATGCCGCGCGTGAATGGGGTCATTCGTAGGCCCTTGGATTGACGCATGACGATGGGTGATCTCGGATTTTGGGTTCGAAGAGAATTTGATGACTTCCCCGCGAATGGAGAATCCGAACCGTCGATGAGATCACCGGCAACGCGGGTGTTTCTTACTCCGCAGGGCCGGAATCCACGTCCAGATCGAGCCGGAGTCGGAGAAATCCGGTGTTGCCGGATGTTTCGATCGAGCATTTCCGAGGTTCGATTCCCGTGGGTTCCGCCGGTCCGTCGGGCTGGTCGGTGATTCCATCGGCCTGCCAATCTGTTAGATACCCGGAGCGCTGCGGGACGATTTGGAGTTCGGGAATGGTCGGATTGCGGAGATAACGCATGAAAAGCCGGTTGCCATCGAAGCTGGCGTGCGGGGCGCGGGCGCGGTCGTCGCTAGCTTCGCTGCCTCCGAAGGCGAGTTCTTCGATGCGGGTGAGGCCGTCGCCGTCGGCATCGAGGTTCCAGTCCTCGAGATCCGGCGTGGCCGCTCCGAATGCGTCGAACCACCATTGCTGCGATGCGGAATCGGCGAGGGTGGCGACGGCGGTCGTCTCCTCGGCGAGGAAATACCGCTGCCGCGCTCCGGTGCCGCCAGCCACCTGCGCAGTGCCATTGACAAGGCTGATGGCGACGGACTCGGGTCCCTCGGCTTCCCGGTCCTTGTTGCGGGTGAGGGTGATCTGGCGGTTGGTTTCTCCAGGGGCAAACGAAACGGAGCCCGGGAGCGTCGGGGTGAAGTCGATCCCCGGAGTGGCTCCACCGCTGGTCTGATAGATGAACTCTTCCGCGAGCGAGGTGAAACCGCTGCGGGTGAGGTTGAAAACGGCGGTGTCGTCCGTTCCCTGCTCCCCGAAAACCGCGTCAGCCGCACTGATGCCGATGGTGCTGCCCTTGTGGATGGCGAAGTGGTCGCGCAACGTGCCCCACTGATCGATGTAGCTGGCATGCAGGGTATTGCCATCGATTTCGAGGATGAGCGAACCCATGGCCAGCAGGCCGGTGGAAAAGACCGGATGGGGCTCGGGATTGAGGGCATCCCAGGAACCATTGAGCCAACTGCTCAATTTGCCGGACGCGCCGCAGGTGACATAAACGGTGCCGGCTTCGCCCACGGCGGCGGGTTTCCGATAGACCCCGTCACCGCCGTCATAGGTGAAGTTGCTGTTGGCACCCACCCTGCCGAGGGAGCTGCCGTTTCCGCCGTTGATGACGTGAAGAAGAGGATCGAAAGTCGCGCTGGAGGAGTCCGCGGTGGTCATGGCGCTGTGGTGGCCGTTGATGAGTTTTGAACGCTCATACACATGGCTGTGGCCATACATGACGAGGTCCACGCCGTATCGTTCGAGCAAGGGAACGACATAGTGGCGCATCTCGACGAGGTGGCCGGTGGTATCGGAGTCCATGGTGCCCTTGGTGTAGGGACCGTGATGCATGTAGGCGATGATCCAGTCCTTGTCGGTGGCCTGGAGGTCGTCCTCGAGCCAGTCAATCATTCCGCCGGTGCCCGGCGCGTCGTTGTAGTTGCCTGCCGTTTCGGAATCGATGCAGATGAAGTGGATGTTGCCGTAATCGAAGGAATGGTAGCGCTCGGTGCCGGAGGGAATGCCGCCACATTCTCCGGCGGTGGGAAAGGTGTGGAGATCGAGGTAGGGGGCGCCTGCGCTGGTTTCGGTCTCGTGGTTCCCGATGCATGACCAGAGCACCGTCTTGCGAAGAAGCTCCGGGTAGGCGTCGAACAACGCGGCTTGGAATTCCTGGTCGGTTCCGCTTTCGTAGGCGTTGTCGCCCAGCATGATCCAGAGATCCGTGGCGGCCTCGCCGGTGCGTGAAAGGTAGGCGTTGTAAACGGCCTCTTTGGCGGGTGTGGTGGTGCCACTGTCGCCGGTCACCCAGATGCGGGTGGGCTTGCGCGTCCCCGGGGGCGGCGAGGTGGTGAACGTGTGGTTCGCGTCGTTCCCCGCGCCGATTGTGGAAACTCCGGTGTTGGTTTCCACCTGATAGAAATACCGGGTATCGGGAGTCAGCCCGGTAAGGGTGGCGATGTGCTCGGTAGCCGTGCCGGCAAGGGTGAAGGTGGAAGTGAGATTGCCTGGCGAAACCCCGTAGCGGACGACCGTGTTTCCCGGTTGATTGGTACGCCAACGGACGGTCATGCGGTCCGGCCCACCGGATTGGAGATACGGGCCGCGGACGATCAGGGGCCCGGCGGCCGGAGAGCCGCGCAGTTCGAGATCAAATCCAAGGTCGCTGCTGAGCCTGGTGTTCTGATGGACGGAGATGGCAAGCAGGTTGAGGCCGGGCCGGACGACGGGATTGCCGATCAAGGGGATCTCGTCATAGATGAGTTCGTCGCCCAGTTCGGCGAGTTGTTGGAACTCATCGGGATCGATCACTCCGTCACGGGCGATCAGCGTGCCGTTGAGATAGACGAAGGCTCCATCATCGGCGAGCAGGGAAAGCTCAAGCCCGGTGAATCCCGCGCCTCCGTCGAAGACCAGATAGAAGTAGCTTGTCCGGTCGATCTCCGTCCCCACGGCCGTGAGGGTTGTGCCCCCGGTCAATCCATCGACGGTCCCGTAGTGGAAGGGCGCCGGAGCTCCGGTGACAAAGGCGGGGCCGTCATAGGCTCCGCCACCGTATCCTCCGGCGGTGGGATGATACCATGTACTGATGAAATCGGGGTCGGCGATTCCGGGATCAACTCCATTGGCAATATGAAGGTAACTCCAACCGGTGGACCCCTTGGGGATCAGGACCTCGGCTTCAGCCTGCCAGAAGGCTGTGAGCAGAATGCTTAGAAATCCGGTGATCTTGCGGAGCATGGCGGTCGGGGAGATGAAGTCGGAGCCTAGCCTGAGCTCCGGCTGCAAGAGTAGTGACATGGGGGCTTCATGACCAATCGAAAATCAACAATCGTCAATCGGAAAGCCTTCTTCTCATTCGGCAGGACAAACCGAATCAGCCATCATTCTTTCCGTGCCACTCACGGACACGCCGTGCGAGTTCGCGTGGCAGCGGATTCCAGAACTCGCCGGAGTAACGCTCGCGCAGATCGCGCAGATAGCCAAAATAGAGGTCCGCGTCGAACTCGCCCAGGGCTGGCCTCGCCCCATCCATTGCCATGTAATCCGGATGAGTGTTGATCAGCACCATGCCTCCGCGCGATGCGATCCAGCGGGTCTTCTGTTTCCAGATGCGGTTGCTCGTCTCGCGCAGGATCACATACATTGTGATATCCTGGGGCAGCGTGTAAGGCAGTTCGACGTAGCCGCCATTCGGACGGTCATTTGGGACGAAAAAGGGGAAGATCGTTCCCGCTCCGTCCGGTTGAGGCTCGAAAGGATCCGTGTCGAAGGTCGATGCATCGTAGTCGATGTCCAGTTTTCCGATCCAGTCGAGGTTGTGAAACATGAAACCCGAGCGGAAACCGGCCGCTCCCCACTCCGCGAGATAACGGTTGATGGCTGGCACCGCCTCATCGAACGAACGCGCCGAACGGTACAGCGAGCCGTCGTGCCTCAGGTCATGCACGCCCACTTCGAATCCCGCCATCGCCAACGCGTCGCGAAACGACCGCGTCACCCGGTAGCCGCCCTCCGGAATCAGGTTGAACGAGGACCGGAACCCCAATTCCGCCTCGATTTCGGCGAGACGCAGACAGCGTTCGTATCCCACCGGCCCCTCGACATCGTGAGTCAGCACCACCGCGAACTTCTTCCCGTCCGGCCAGCCCGGCCAGCCTGCCGGAGCTTGTCCGGCTGACTCCATCACCGGCCATTCGCGGCAGGTGCGCAGCACATGGTTCGCTCGCAGTCGCCGCATTGTATGCCTCACCGCCTGCGGCAGAAAGGGTTTGAAAAGATAATACAACGCGTTCCACACTCCCATTCCGCGGCCGCTGGCCGATATGGATTTCCCCGCGAATACTGACGGCTCTCCAGTCATCACTTTCCCGAATCCGGTTCCCTCACTTGCCGCCACCGTCATCCGGCATGTCCATCCCGATTTCCACCGGTCTGCGGGTCAGGCGTTCCCACAATGCAGTGAGCGGCACGAAGAATCCATACACGAAGAAGAACCCGAACAGGAGCACCTGCACCACCATCAGCACATGGCACAACCAGATGATCTGCTCGCCGCGCGACTTCGCCTCGTTGGCATTGTGTTCGACCACCACGCCCAACGCGTCGGCATAGGTCTGGAAGCCGCTCACACACTGTTTCTCGAACAACTCGGAAGCCGCCGCAGTCTTGCCCTCGCGGATCAGCGCAATCACCTGCTGCCGGGTGGCCCGATACATCTTCCGAGCGTCCAGCATGCGCTCGAAGGCACGGATTTCCGTCGCGCTCCCCAAGGTCTCGCGGTGCGTCTCATACTGCTCGTCCACCACCCGCGTGCTCTCCTCCAGCCGCGAAACCAAGGTATCGGCATCCAACTGGCCCGTGTGCACCGCCATCGCGGTCTGCAGGAAACCTTCCGATACATTCATCGTCGCCAGGCTGCTTGTCGTCAGCCCGCGCAGCGAGTCGGAGACAATCCGTGTGGCCTCGCGGCGGATCAGCCACACCGTCGTTACCGGACTGCTCACGATCAACAACAGCGCCATCACGGAGGCGGCCAGGAACAATCGCTTGGTCGAATCGTTTTTCATGACATTAATGGGGGTTCGGGCGGGTGCAAGCCATCGGCACCGCAGCCTGTCCTATCACCCGGAATCGCATCGGGCCAGCCGTTCGTCAAACCCCACGCGATCGCGGGAAGATCCGGCCCGGCTGCATCATTTGGCTTTCACCGCCGTCCGCCCTCGGTTATCGCCCGTCCGTCAACAATGACCGCGCTCAAAAAACTCTCGCTCCGCCTCGCCATCTACGGAGCGGTGTTCCTATATCTGTTAGGCGACCTGTTCGTCTTCACCGGCCCGCTGCGCCGGCAAATCAACCTCGCCGACCCCTCCACGCCCGAAGCCATCGCCAAGGCCAAGGCCAACGGCGTCGTCGCCCGCGTCTTCAACCACCAGATCACCCGCAGCCAGCTTGAGCGCGCGGTCGCCGAACGCTTGTGGCTCGAAGGCAGGACTCCCGAATCCGTTCCGCCCGCCCAGTTGAAAACCCTGCGCCTCGCCGCTCTCAACGATCTGATCGACCACGAACTGCTTCGCGTGAAGGCCAAGGCCCACGCGCCCGATCTCAGGGTCACCCCCGAGGAGATCGACGAACGCCTGCGCCGTCTGTTAGGCCGCTTCGAAACCCGCGATGCCATGGAGGCTTCGATGAAATCCCAAGGCATCCCCAGCGAGGCTGACCTCCGCGACCGCATCGCCGCACGCCTTCAGCAGGAGAAATACGTCGAGTCCAAGATCCAACCGCTCTCCGAAGTCACCGATGACGAGGCGCGCCAGTGGTTCGACCAGCACGCCAGGGATCTCGCCAACCCCGAACGGGTCGCCGCGCGCCATGTCTTCATCGCCACCCTCGACACGCCGACCGAGCAGGCCAAAGCCAAACTCGATACCGCCCTCGCCGATCTCAACGCGGGCAAAAAGGATTTCAACACCCTCGCCAAGGAACTCAGCGATGACCCTGCCACCAAGGACAAAGGCGGAGCCCTCGGCTGGATGACCCGCGACCGCCTGCCCGCCGACTTCGCCGAACCGATTTTCGCCCTCCCTCCGAACAAGCCCACCCTCATCCGCACCCGCCTCGGCTGGCATCTGGTTGAAGTCACCGCCAGAAAACCCGCCGAGACACGGACCTTCGATGATGCGAAACCCGAAGTCCTCACCGCCCTCCGCACCCTCAAACGCCGCCAGGCCGCCCAAGACTACCGCGACGCCCTCCGCCAATTCGAGGCCGCGAAGATCCAGGTGTTTCAGGATATGGTCGAGTGATCAACGAAACCGAAACCTAGGCCCGTTCGTGAGAACGGGATGATTCGGGACGAGGGTAACGAAGATCGCATTCTCACGAATGCGCCTTCGGTTTGCCAACTATCCCTCCCGACCTTCCTCGCGCACGCGGATGAAACGTTTCAGAAACAGCAGGCCGACCGGAGCGACCAGGACCATCAGTCCGATGATCAGCCACATCATGCCGGGTTGCCGCGGACCCTCGGCGGGACAGTAACGGTCCAACAGTCCGCCGAACGACAGTCCGGTGGCCACCTTTCCAATCAGCAGCGGAATGTAGGACAGCGAGGAATAGGACGCCTCCTGCCCGGGCGGAGCGATCGAGGCGGCGTATTCATAGACACGCGGCGAGTAGAACGCCTCGCCCACGGAGAACACCACCTGCCACAGGAAGATCATGATGAAATACGGATGCACCTCGCCGATGATTCCGAGATAGCCGTTGCCAACCGCCCGGCCGAGCCAGCCGTTCGCCATGCCCTCGAACCACGACGATGGCAAAGCCATGAATGCGAACGCGGAGGCCGTGATGAATCCGCCCAGAATCACCATGGTGTATGAGGCGTATCTCCGCGTCGCCATGCCCACCAACGGCGCCAGCACCAGGATCATGATGCTGTTGGTGGCGTTGAGCCGCCCAACTTTGCTCACCGCGTCATCGCCGATTTCCCTCTCGGTGAACGGCGTGAGCACGTAATCCATCAGGTTGAAGACGATCTTGAGCAATCCGATCATCAGCAGGAAGATCACCAGTTTCGAAAAACCCGGCGAGCGGAACAGCTTGCCGAGCATGCCCAGTGTGTCCATGGCGGCATGGCTCACCGTGGCCATGATCCTGGCGCCCGTGCCCATCCCATCGGGAAAGCGGTGCTCGTGCGTCGGCAGCGGCACAAATCCGGATTCGGTCATCTGCACACCGGGCCGCAGCAGCGAGATCAGCGGAAACATCAGGACGTCGATCAACATGCTGACGAGAATCAGCACGCCATACGCCGATACCGGGTCCTCGATTCCCGGCAGCGTCATGGTTTTCCCGTCGGTCATCCGGCCGATGATGCCGTCCGAGATGAAGTAGCCGAACATGAACCCGAAATTCATCAGTCCGTAGAACAGCGAGAACGCCACGGTCCGCTGCGAGGGCTTCGAATACAGGCGCAGCGCCGCGACCAGCACCGGCGTGCACAGCGCCTCGCCGATCGCCAGCGGGATCAGCCCTAACAGAAGCGCCACATGCGGATTCGGTCCCAGTGCCATCACGATCCTTGTGAGCACGCAGATCGTCACTCCGGCCAGCAGCGTCTTGCGCAAGCCGAGCACATCGGTCAGCGAGCCGCTCACGATCGTCGCCACCGTCATGAACAGGCCCCACACCACGATGATGAAACCGGCGGATTTCTCATCATATCCGAGATCCCGGATGAGCCACATCGAGACCGAGAAATTCAGGATCTTGTAGGCCGTCACGCTCAGGAACTTCAGCCCGAAGGTGAATCCCATCTCGCGCGGCGAACCCGCCAGGCGGATCATCGCGAACAGCCCCACGCCGAAAATGCTCAGACCGAGGATGATCGCCGCCGCGACACCAAGGTTCAGCTTGTAGTCGGAAACATAGGCGACCAGCGCGCTGAACAACAGTAGCCCAAAGGCCTTCAGAGCGAAAACCAAGGGGTTCGCCGGAGCTGCGGGATGGGACTCCATCGGTTGCGTTTCAACTGGCGGTTTCAAGGCCCCTCAATGCTCGCCGCGTGCCAGCATTTCCGCCTCCTCCTCATGCGAGTGGATCTGGAGGGTCACCTGCACGCCCTCCTTGTCCGCCGCCGCCTTGAGCACGTTGCGGATGGCCGAGGCGGTGAAGCCGTTGCGGCCGATCAGCATCGCCACGTCCGCCTTGGCCAGCACCAGCTTGAAGCGGACCTTCTTGGGTGCCAGTTCGGCCACCTTGAGCTGGGCCTGCGACGGATCGTCGATCAGCTTGACGGCGACATACTGGAGAAAATTCCTCAGGCGTTCGGTAACGGGCTGCATGCCACGGAAGATGGCGGGGTTTTCCCGCTGCGGCAAGTCCGCGTTCGCCGGAACATCCCGACGCGCCCACCGGGACGACGGTGGACTGGTGGTCCCGACAGGAATCGAACCTGTACCTACGGCTTCGGAGGCCATCGTCCTATCCATTGGACCACGGGACCATGCGCTTGCGAACGCGGGGGAAGGCCTACCCGCCCGCCCGGCGCTTGGCAAGGAGAAGGATTCCCGAATCCGCGGCGCAGCCGGCGTGATGTGCCCCTGGAGCGTTCCAGATTAGGCTTGCAAGGGTTTTCCCGGATCTCTAGAACCCGCCCGCACGGCTTCTGACGAAAGAAAGGAGTGGGTCTCGCACCCACTCTTTTGCGTCTCCGGACATCGCCATCAGCCGGGCCGCCGACATTTCCCGCCATGACCAACGACATCGTCGCCCTCATCGAATACTACGAAAAGGAAAAAGGCATCGACCGCGACAAGGTCGTTGCCGCGTTGGAGTTTGCCTTCATTTCCGCCTACCGCAAGATGGTTCCCGGTGCCGAGGCGATCGAGACTTTGCGCGCCGATGTGAACACCAAGAAGGGGGAAACCCGGATTTTCGCCGCGCTGACGGTCGTCCCGGACGAGGACTACAAGGACAAGTTCAACCAGGTGCCGCTTTCAACCGCGCAGAAGAAGAACGCCGAGGCCCAACCGGGAGACATCCAGGAATTCAACGTCACCCCCAAGGATTTCGGCCGCATCGCCGTGCAAACCGCCAAGCAGACGATGATGCAGCGCCTCCGCCAGGCGGAGAAGGAGATGATTTACGAGGAATTCAAGGACCGCGCGGGCGATGTGGTCTCAGGCACCGTCCGCCGCTTCGAGCGCAATGACGTGATGATCGACCTCGGCAAGTTCGAGGGGGTCATGCCGAACAAGGAGCGCGTGCAGGGCGAGGATTACAACATCGGCGACCGCATCCGCTGTTACGTGCTCGCCGTGGAAAACGAAGGCCGCGGCCCGGAAATCATCCTTTCGCGCAGCCACCCCAATTTCGTCCGCCGCCTGTTCGAAGCCGAGGTGAATGAAATCTCCGACCGCACGGTTGAAATCCGCGGCATCGCCCGCGAAGCCGGTTTCCGCACCAAGGTCGCCGTCTGGAGCAGCGATCCGAAGGTCGATCCCGTCGGTGCCTGCGTCGGCATGCGCGGCGCGCGGGTGAAAAACATCGTCCGCGAACTCAACAACGAGAAAGTGGACATCATCCGCTGGAGCGAGGATCCCAAGGAGTTCGTCAGGGAGGCCCTCAAACCCGCCGAACTGCGCTCCATCAACGTGGACACGGAGAACAAAATCGTCCACGTCACCGTCGATGAGGCGGACCTCAGCAAGGCCATCGGCCGCAAGGGCCAGAACGCCCGCCTTTCCTCCCGCCTCATGGGCTGGGACGTCCAGGTTCGCAGGGACGAGTCCAAGGAAGAGCAGTTCCGCGACAAGATCGGCGGCGCGGCCCACACGCTCGGCGAGCAACTCGGTATTTCCGACGAACTCGCCGAAAAGATCACTCTCGCCGGTGGCATCGCCCCGGAATACATTGTCGGCATGTCCGCCGAAGATATCGCCGAAATCGGCGGTATCTCCGTCGAGGAGGCCGAACCGATTCTCGCACGCGCCCTTGCCATCGTGAGCGGAGCCGCTTCCAACGATTGACCCCACATTTCCCCTGAACACGCAGACCAGCCTGATGCCCAAGAAAAGCGATAGCTCTCCCGACGACGACAAGGTGCTCGATCTTCTCGGATCGGCCAAGAAACCTTCGCGCCGTGAGCGTCAGCGCCTTGAAGCCGAGGCCGCCGCACCCGCGCCTAGCAAACTGGAAAAAGCCAAGAGCGAGGCGCTCGACCTGTTCTCCGAGGAGAAGAAACCGAAGGTCCGCAAGGCGTCCGCGCCCGCCAAGAAGGTGCTCGGTGCCATCTCCAAGGTGCTCGACAAGGAAGATCCCGCGATGGTCAAGGCCCCGCCTGTGATCAGCGCCGCCCCTCCCCCTCCGGCCGACGAGCCCCCCTCGGAGGCATCCGCCGATGAGGAACCGAAGGATCCCAAGCTGATCGTCATCAAGCCGCCCATCCTGATTCCGGAACTTGCGGCCCGGCTTGGTCTCAAACCGTTCAACATCACTGCCGATCTGATCAAACTCGGCGTGTTCCCCGCGCCCAACCAGCCGCTGGAACCGGAAATCGCAGCCAAGATCTGCGAAGTCCACGGTTTCACCTTCGAGCGTGAGA
>Ga0315904_10001814_pt1 | contig 33734 bp, 58 predicted proteins | sample LakEriMetagenome_6_FD_203529 | JGI IMG/M metagenome (GOLD analysis project Ga0315904, IMG submission 203529) | Freshwater fungal communities from buoy surface, Lake Erie, Ohio, United States - Buoy 12 MA120 | ecosystem: Environmental > Aquatic > Freshwater > Lake | place: USA: Lake Erie, Ohio...
CTGTAACCGTTGCCAGTAAAGGGTTACAGCGATAATGCTATTTTCATTAAAAAGCTACTTTCCTTTGTTGGCGTGGGTTGTGGGTTCAAATTTGTTGCCGTATCTTTGTGTCAACAAAAGGGAATAACAGTTCTTTAAAATATTGAGAGGGTACAAGCATACGAGTGTTGCACGCTATAGTTAAACAGCTAGTCTAAACTATTATAGTGTACTTGTATAGGTTGAACAAGTAGATTGAATATGATGATAAGACACAAACGGGAACGGGGTTAACTGTAAATTGTTATTGTATGTTGATATTGAAAGTTACTATACGATACTTGGTTAGGTTGTTTGTTTATTCTCTCTATAGTATTACAGTGCAATAAATACTTTTGTTTTGTTTGTCCCCGTTTTTTGGGGGCCGAAAGGTTAAAATTTTATAGTACGTTCTTTGACATATTGATACACATATAAACGGCTAATATATTAGGGCGTATTGTGCAAAAGTGTTGCCTATTGTTAGAACTTGGATGTTAAGGAGTGAACAACCATAAGTTAACGGAATGAATGAGGATAGGTAAACAGCAATACAAACGGATGCAGGGCGAAAGTCTATTAACAGTTAATCAATAAAGGGTATATGAGTGTAACCCCGTTGCAATTATGCAACCGATTTTTAAAATTGAATTTATATCATACTATCTTATTGTGGTGGTCTGTTTAAACTTGAATTAACAAGGGCTTTTTATAAGTACGGACAAGACAATAATTTCATATTAACCCCCGCCCGCCCAAAATTGGGGCTATTCCTTCAATGGTGGTGGGGGTTCTAACTATTAACTAACTAAAAAGGAGGCACAAATGTATTCAAAAGCAGTATTAAAGGAATTGCGCGCCATGAACGAGCAAGCGCGCAAACAAAACAAGGTTAACAAAGGGGTAAGCCTTGAGAATAAAATATTTATAGGCGTGGCTATCTTTGTAATGGCTTGCACTGTAGTTAATCTATTAATCTATGGGGCTTAATCCCCGCAAAAATCAAAAAGGAGGCAAAAAATGTATTTAAAACTTGAAAAACAACTAAATAGAGAGGCTAAAAACAGCCGTAAAAAGTTTATTGATACTATCAACGGTATTGATAGCATTATCGAGGCTCAAAAGCTATGGTATATAAACCAATATTTAACCCCCGCAAAAAAGCGCCAAAACTATAACAATCAAAAGGAATTTAGAGCTGTTTTATTGGCTCAATATGATAAGGTAAACGGCAAAAAGTTAACGCAGTCAATAGACAATCTAAAAACTATTGAAAATAGCCCAACCGTTGCACGTATTGAGGTGGAGATAAATTGGGCAAAGTCCCGTACATGGGGATGCAACCCGACCCCCAATATTGGAGTGTGGTATACGGACGGGACAAGCGAATTTTATACTTTATCAAGCGTAACGGGTTGTGGGTTTGATAAACAGAGCCAAGCCGTTGCAAACGTTTTAAACCTTGTTGACGGGCTCAAAAAAGCGTTATATGAGGTTAAAAACAAAAAGCCGTTAACACATAACCGTACACTGTTTGGCTATGGTAGCGGATACGGTCTATTACCTTATTTTGAAGGGGGCGTAGGTGCTGAATGTTATAAGCCAATATTAAATAAAATTGGATATACTTTTAACCATGTGGCTAATGGTAAAATGTATGATAAGTATACAATTGAAAAAAAATAAGTAATCAAAACTAACAATATCTAAAAATCAAAGGAGGCAACCAATGAAACATGTATTTACAGACCTAAACAAAATAGCCCACTTATGGGTTCATCAAGAACAAAACAGCGCCCGCAATAGCGGGAATTTCTATTTCAATGGGCGTACTATTTATTCCTATGGTAGTCACTTCGCAATAGCGGAAATAATGGAGGGCAACGAGAATGTTATCTTTATGACCCGCAAAGGCTATTCTGTTACTACCTCAAAGCATATAAGCGTAGTTTGGCGTGCAATACCTGACTATAAAACAATTATACATGTAGATAACCCCCGCCATTTGTTAAAATATAACGAAGAATTTTGGCTTGAGGTGGCGCAATTTACAAAAATGATATACAACTCTATTGAGGCAAGTAAGGCCCCGCGTATCCGCCCAAAAACGGTTATAATACACAAAGAAAGAGCAGAGCGTTTTAAGAATGATGCTATAAATTTTTTGAGTGCATTCGGGTTAACCGTTGAAACATTAGAAAATAAGTCAAGACAAACGTATAAACGCAATAGAGCGGGCACGCTAATAAGTAAATTGTGGTACAAAAAAGGCAATCTACCAAAAGCAAAATTTGAGGAACTTAAAACGCTGTTAACAACTGACTTTTTAGGTAATGATGCGGATACGCTGTTAATACAAAAACAGTTAGCCGATAAAAAAGAGGAGGCGCAAAAGCAGGCGAGAGCAAAAAGGGAAAAATCTAAACAACACAAACTTGCCTTATCTAAATTACAAGAATGGAAAGAGGGCGCTAATGTATCCACCTATTCATTTAACTACAGTATTTCTGAATGCTATTTGAGAGCAAAGGACGGGCGGGTGGAAACGTCACAAGGGGCGGACGTGGATTACAAGGAGGCAAAAGTCCTTTATCTTGCATTGAAAAATGGTAAGGACGTATTGGGTAAAGAAATAGGACGCTACACTGTAGTAGAAAACACAGCGGAGCACATTAAAATTGGTTGTCACATTATCAAAAAGTCAATCATTAATGAGTTTGCAATAAGCCAAGAATGGTAAATGTAATTTTTGCGGGTGGGGATAGTTGTCCCCGCCCTAATTAACCCAAAACAGTAAAAACTAAAATAGGAGGTAACTATTATGGAACAAATAACAATAAACTTATACAAGTTTGACGAATTAAGCGAAGAGGCTAAAAAGGTAGCAATAGAACATGAGCGCAACTATAGACAAACGGACGGAGAGCCGTTAATGTTTTTTAGAGAATTATGTGAAGATAAAGCAAAAGAACATGGCTTTGAGATTGATAATAGAGGCTTAACATATTCACTCTCTTATTCTCAAGGGGACGGACTGTCTTTTAGCGGGGACTATCTTGAAACAGAAAAACTTCTTAACGAGGTATTGGGACAAGGGAAAGAAAAAACAGCTAAACTATTAACCGAGAATTGCACGTTGATTATAAAGCAAAATAGAGGGCACTATTGCTATGCAAGCAAGTCGGACGTTGACTTATATTTAGAGAATTATACCTCCTCAATAAACGTGATTAATACCAACAATATTGATATTGTAGTGGGCAAGGTGCTAAATATTATCGAAGATAAATACATGGCTCTATGTGAAGAATTAGAGCGTATTGGGTACGCTGAAATTGAATGGTATAGTAGTGATGAAACTATTATCGAAGAGTTGCAAAATAGAGATAGCAAATATACAGAAGACGGTAAAATTTACGAATATTAAAACTTTCAGTTGCCTCTGAAAAAGGATTGAAGGGCGGGACAATGCAATGTGCATTCCCGCCCAAATATCCAAACAAAAGGTAAAATCATTATGATAGTAAAAAAGAAATTCATCTACGAAGGCACGGAGTTGCAAATAGTAGAAAGAAACGAGCCATTGGATAATACAAGGGACTACAAAGCGACCCGTGTTATTGCGCCCAACGGTGGTATTGTCCCCGTTCAAATTCAAGCAAAGGATACATTTAAAAAGATTATCGACCGAACTGTTACCCTATTGGATGGGTTCAAACGTAGAGGGGCGGACGTTACATTGGAATTAACTAAACAGTTATAAAAACAAAGGAGGCAACAAATGGAATTAAGCGAAGAGCAAAAAAATACAGTACTTGACATACTAAAAAAGGCGGACGGAGAAGACGTTGAAGGCTTAATGGATAAGTCAGGTTGGGCGGACTACCTATTAAGAGTGTTAGTATTAAAAGCGCCCAAGAATGAATTGGAAAATGCAACAATAGAAAGGGACGAATTGAATGGTAAAAAATTCGATAGAGAAATATTCGATATTATTTTAGTGCACGTAGCAAGGACATGGGAAAGAATAAGATTAATGCAACCCCACCAAGAAATGCCATTAGATAATATCGAAAGTGCGGAGGAGATGAGTAGCATAGCAGATACGATAATGGATAGCGATGTTATTCAAGAGTTTATTAAAAATAGAGATGGAGATGCTTGGAATAAATACGGGGACGAATACAGTGATTCGTATATCGAAAGATTAAGCCATGAGATTATTACCAATAATTATTTAAAAAGTTAGGAGGCAAACATGAAAGGCACATTAAAAAAAGTAGAAGTAGGAAACACTGTTTCCCATCTAACGATTGAGCACGATAGTACCTTAAAAAGCATTGAGCCATATAACCAAACTATAGCTATAGCAATATTACTTGGTGGATACAATGAGTTTGGTAGAAAAATACCACTAGAAAAGTATCAAGAAATAAAAGCACGTTTCAACGAGTGCATTGAAGAAGTAAAAACTATATTGGAAGGGAGTAGAGCATGAAAGGTAAATTCAAACAAAACGAGCCAAACATTTACGATTACACATTGACAAATGTAGGCAAGAATGGGTTAAAGATTAAATTCAATACAGAGCGAGCAAAGAACTTGTTTGTATTGTCCGCCCGAAAAACACTTTCAACGGACTCAATTACCATTGACAAAAAAAGTGAAAGTGCATTTACAGCGTGGGCTATTTCCCACGACCTGAGAATTAACATTTATAATTAATAGGAGGAAACAAGTAATGGGTAAACCATGTGAAATATGTAAAGGCAAAGGATATATTCTATCCACGTCTGTAGGACACCCGAAAGGGGATAAGTTAAGAGTGGAGAAGTGTGACGAGTGCAATAAGTTTGATACAGACAAGCAAGCACGGTTTGTATACAAGCAAGCGAAGTCGCAAAAGGAACATTTTAAAAAGTGGTTTGATAAATTCCTTCGCTCTGACAATATTATTAAGGTTGCTGGTGGATATGTTACCCAATGTACGGGATACAATATTGTATACAGTAGAAACGAGTTGAAAAAATATTACAAGAAAGAATATTACCTCCCCGCTTTTGGGTAGGATAAGCAGTAATTAATTAATCATTTAAAAAAAAGGAGGCAACAAATGGCACAAGCAAAAGTAATAAAACTAACAGACTCTAAAGGCTATATGGTTTTAGTAGGGGTAGACAGTATAATAAAAGCAACCTCAATTAACAATAGCGATACTTTTAAAACAGAAATACGAAGCAGAGGCGCTATGGTTGAAACAACCTATGTAAAAGAATCTGTAGTTGAAATATATGAACTAATAAATTTATAAAAAGGAGGCAACAAATGAACACATTAAAAATTGCAAAAGCAGTAAAAGAATATTTAGTACAGTTAGCTGTAAACGATAGTTTACCGTCTGACTTAACACAGTTGAGCGTACATAAGCTAGAGGATATTATCAACGAGGTATTATCCCCCGAAATTAAGGCTCTAAACGATGTTTTGGAAAAGATTAAAGAGAATACTGTTTCAGCATACGGCTCAAGCCTTGAGGAGTGGGATGCGTGCGAGGTAGTTATCCTTGAGGACTTCGAGAGCGGGGATGAGGATACCCCCGAAAAAACACATTACAACAAGTGGGTTGAAGACTTGGAGCAGATAGCTAAAAACTTCGGTATGTTCAAGCATGAAGAGCCTCAGTATTTCTTATTCGGGGAGGAGTCTGTAATGATTTTCGATGATGGGGATGGTATTGGCAAGCTTGTAGATGAAATTACTAACCACAACTATACTTCGTATGGAACATTCAAGTATACACATAAAAGTAACCCGCTAGACTTACTAAAAGCGATTGACGGGTGGTGCAGCTTTGCAGGTATAACCGAAGAGCACTACAACTTAATTAAAAATGCGGAGTGGGAATCAGAAAAATATATCACATTCTCTGACGGACATAAATTCGAAAAGGTAAGTGAAACATTTACCATGGAGAATTGGGCGACAATGGAGATATACGGAATAAACGTATCCGAAGAAACAGAAGCGCTTATCGAATCACTTGAAGATATTGCAGGCTTTGAGTGTTTTGGAATTGAAATAACTAAATAAAATAAGGAGGCACACCATGTATCTAGTATTAGATTTAACAAACGGGGACGGATATTCTGACCCCGACTTTCAAATATTTAAAGATAGAAAAGAAGCTCTTGACAAGTATGCTCAACTTATTGGCTACAATGTTATCAACGAGAATACGATAACCGAATCAGAGGAAGGTAAGACACTATTCCTTTCTGAGGATATGGAAGATAATATCGGGGTTCACTTCATTGAGTTGGATGATGATAAAAATCATTCTGTGAGTATCCAAACATGCTACGTTGACGATATTTCAACTGAATCATTCAAAGATGAGCATAGCGCTATCGAGCATCATAACAGCGAGGCTCTTGAGATAGTAGACATTAGCGAAGAGGAAAGTAATTCGGAGTATCGTTATGTATCAGGAGATACAGATGACGGGTCAAAAGTTGTATTATTAATCTTTAATAAGAAATAAAACATGGCAATCATAGTTAAACAAACGGGTATAATCGGAGAGTTCAAAGTAGAATTTACCGACAAGAATAAGCCTCAGAATCCACACGATGATAACATAAACTTCGAGCAGTTAAAAGCTATCCTCAACAAATTCCCAAACGGGTTTAATAGTTGGATAGAAACACACTTCGAGATGGTGGAGCACTTAACACTAACATCAGAAGATGAAGATTCTATCGGATACAAAAGACGTGAAGAGGAAGGATTAGGAGGAGTGTACGAACTTGCAGAGGAGCTTACGGACGAATTTGAACAATCGCACATCGGAGTAAAGTGGGACGGGGATTACCTTGATGCTATCGCTAATTTCATACATGAAAAAGAAGGGTATTAATCATTTTTAAAATCTAAATAAGCCATGAAAAAATTAATATTAGAGTACCTAAACAACTTTATTGCTCGTTGGGAGCTAACAGAAGGAGCATTGCAAAGTGGGATGAGTATGGAGTTGCAAATATTTTGCGATACATTCAAACTACCATTCTTATCGGCTGACGAGATTGTGCGACACGTAGAAACGTTTTCAGACAAAGCTTTTGAATTAGATAAATTCCCCCGCAGAGATAAGGATAAACTGTATTTCGTTGTATACAATGGAGCGCTTGAATCGGTTTGGGAAAGCAATAGCTTGAAAGAATGTATCGCCTACACGAAAGAATACAACATACTCAACAATATCGTTGCTGAGGTGCAAGGTATCGAAGTGTTAAGATTTAATCAAAATTCAGGCTTAGGATTCTCTGAACGTGCAGTAGAAGCAAACGTACAACCTTCGTTTAAGGGGTCTCCCGTATTTAAACAGCTCATTTCACAACTTGAAGAGTGCAGCCTGATGGAGTTAAAGCCTACCAACTACCTGCTTCTTTATATACTAGAAACATACGGAATCGAAGAGTCGGAAGTACCACACACCTGCACGGTAGATAAAGAGCTTGGTGTTACGCAATCCATACTCTACGAATTGAAAGTATGGAAGGGACAAAACGCTGAGGATCATCCTCAAGAAATACCCCTGTACGGCAAGCTTGAATCTGGTGGTTGTGTATGGCAGCTGAAAGACTTTAAGTATATTACAAAAGAAGAATACGAAGTGTTCCAAAAATACAAAATCTAATGGCTATAAAAAAGCAAGTGCCAATACTAAAGAAGGGTATCCTACTCCGCGTCACAGTCAAGTCGGACGACATGGATATACAGAGATACTTCACTCAGAGCAATAAGCTTAAAGCTTTTCTCAAGTGGCTAAAGAAGAATCTCAAAGGAGGGAAGGTAACATTTAAACAGTTTATTGTAAATTAAATTTGCAAGTGAATAAAAAATGTCCTTATATTTGTCATGCTAAATTAGTCCGACCATTAATTGAAGCATTGAAACTGAAATTGAATGGAGCAATCCATCCCAAATAAGTAAAATCGCTATCAAGGTTGGTCGGAACTGAGGTAGCGATTTACTTTTGTTTGGGTGCGATACATTATAAGGCGCTGGCGAATAAAGGAATAATCCCGTACCAGAGGACTACAACAACGGGAACAATGGCACAAAGAGTCGAGTTGTGTGTGTAGCGGTCTGCCAACAGATTGAAAGTGGGACTCAGGGTAATGCACGTTGGTGCTGACATTATCTAGCCGATGGGACGAAAGCTGACAAGCTAACCTTTACATCAGTGGGTGACGACAAGAGTAACATCTTGTAGGAACTCACTCTGCCTCAAAAACTCCTGCATCTAAGCTATCCCACAACGCTTAACAAAGTAGTTACTTAACTAAGTAGTTAAGTAGTAGCCACGAAAATGAATGAAATACAGTACTAAAGCGAACGTGAAATGAAAAATCCTACCTTATCAGAAACATTATGGTTCTTTGACCACGTCAATATAGAACTACTAGCTAAAATTATTCAACTTAAATTGGAACAGTAGCTAAAAGAAATCAGGTTGCCTCCTGACTAATGGTGGGGAGGAAACAACACTGCAATGTTGTCCCCGCCATTTATTTATCTGGAGTCTCAAAAATAATTCGTACATTCACAACTTTAAATTTTTAATACACCATGAAAAAAGCATTCTATGTTCTAACATTAGACACCCATATACAACCTGTATGCTGGTACGGGAGCAATAATAGATTATTCCATATTGAGGAGTGCGACACAAAAACATTGGCTAAAGAAGTGATAGCAAAGGCTAAAAAATACGACAAGTTTAAAACCTACAGGCACTTCAAGTATGTAATTATAGAATGCTTAATCATCACTCAGGAAAAGATAAAATCAATAATAGATAACAGTAACGTAGAATAACTATGAGCAAGCAACCAAAATATTCGGACAAGGATCTGAACGGATTCAAAAAAACATTAATTGAACTTATATGCAAAGCAAAAGAAGACCTAGAGCTGTTACAAAAGGCAACGGACAATTCCGACAGCAACGACACTACCGACACTCAATGGAACCAGAAAATGGCGGAGGAGAATGTCGGGCTACCATCCAAAGAAGAGGTGGAAAGAAATATTCAAAAGCAGAAAGACTATATCAAGTCCCTACAGAATGCTATGGTGAGGGTGGAGAATAAGTCCTACGGCATCTGCGCCAAGAGTGGTGAGCTTATCCCCCGCGAAAGGCTTGAAGCGATGCCGACAGCTACAACGAAAATATTTTAAATAAATGCGTGGAGGTGGCGAAATTGGTTAGAGCAACGTGGTACTTGGTGGAAATCCAGCACGTCTAATGCAGGTTCGAATCCTGCCCTCCCCACAAAGTTCGCTGGTTTAATGGAAGCGGTTAGTATCTTACTGCTTGGTAAATGGATATAGTGAAATAACTAAATGTTTACACCAACCTCTGCAACTTTGAACGAACAGGACTTTTGCTTGACCGTTATTAATCAATATAGCTTCATGCTATCAAGGTACATTGAGAGATGCGAGAAAGTTTGAGTTTATCTCTTGACGTTTACGGTGACGATGTTAGTAAAGAGAGGTTAATTGGGTAGTGTAATTGGTTAGCACAGCATGGTTAATTCCGGTGTAGTTCGGGTTCGAGTCCCGCCCCAATTGCTTAAAAAAAAGTAAATTAAAAGTAAATGCCAGCAATAGTAGATAAACTGTATTTGAAGGATAAGGCACTAAAGAAGTCAGCCAAGCTACTAGATTGTCAGGTGGAGCGTATAATCGCTATCCATGCCGAAGGGTCGAAAAGCATTAGTGGCTTGGCGAAGATGTTTAACGTAAGCAAGCGGACGATACAGTTTATTCTGTTTCCCGAAAGAAAAGCTCGTAACCTAGAGCTTAGAAAAGCGAGGGGAGGGAGTAAGGTGTATTACGATAAGGAAAAGCATACCGAAGCCACACGCAAGCATCGTCAGTACAAGAAAATATTAATACCGAAGGACAATGGCAAGAAAGCATAAATTAATAGGAGCCGTAATCACAGCTGTATTTTTAGCTATCGTTGGTTACGTTGTAGTAGTGTTTAACTATTAAAAGAAAGAACGGATGAAGTATATTTTGAAAGACTTGCTAATAGACCCTTTCCACGAGAGAGATTGGTTAATGTACATATTTGCATCTTTAATGTGGCTGGTGCTAATTATTATAGTCGGATTAATGCTATGGTTTAGCGTATGGATTATAGACTCATCATTTTTAACCGTTAAAGAAAGCGAAGGGAAAGTAATCGAGCGTTACCATATTCAAGCGTACGCTGAAACAATATATGTAGTCAGCGGAAAAGTTATGATACCAGTAACAACCCACCATAATGATAGTTATGAGGTTGTGATTGAAATAAATGAATTGACTGATATTTTTTTCTTACAGCAAAGCGATTGGAATAATATTAATATTGGCGATAAAGTTTACTGCAAACACACGAACGGAAGAATACTTAATACGCTTCGGATAGAATCGATTTATATTAATAAACATAATTAAAAAAAAGAAGCAGCATGAAGTATGTCCACCGAACAACAGGAAAGGTTGTTATCGTAGAAACAAAAAGAGCCGCAGGCATGTGTGATAAAACCATGGGGTGCACGATGGTTGTGTATAGAAACGAAGAGCCTAAACAATCAAGCCAATATACTCACTTCGTTATGGAGTCGAAAGAGTTTCACAATAAGCATATTGAACTTTCATGTACAGCTTTAAAATCAGTCAAAACAAAAAAGCCATGAGCAAGTGCATTGACCCAGAAACAGGCAATATTATAATAGGATTGCAAGTGAAGCATTCAGAACAAAAGTATGTAGGGAAAATAAAGACAGACTTAGGTAGAGGATACTGCCTTGTTGATCTCGATAATGCTGATTTAAAACTACTATACCCTTTCGGGATAAAGGCAAGTATTGATAAACTAGATAACTACGTTCAACCATAAACAATAACATAAATGAACCTATTCAAAAAATCATCACCACAGCTGCCGACAAATAAGCCATTTTGGATAATAGTGTCGTCAACGGATATTAGTCTTTCTCCAGGTACAATACTTACATTGCATACTGGTCAGACGCTAAAAGTTTTGAAGTTCCGCCCGTGGTCTCCATGGAGGGAGATTTTTGAGCAGCTTGGATTTAATACCCACAACGGGGAAACAAAAGTAGTTAATCATCCGCCCGATTTAAAAGGGTGGAATAATAATTAAACACATGAAAACAGCTATTAAAGTATTGTTCTTTCAAAAAATTGAAGATGTAGACTATATCGCTTCATGTACAGCTGGAGTGATTGTATGGATACAACTATTTACGCTAGCATACAGCTTAGGAGTATGCATTTACGGATTAGACAAATAAACTAAAAGAAAATGAAAAAAATCAACATTGAGCTTATTCCAGCTACAGAAGCTGAGCCACAGAAAAAAGTACTAACAATCACTGACGAGGGCCGTAGCGCTGTCGTGGAGATGTTAAGTAACAAGAACTTCTCACCACTACAGATTCTTATGCAGCTGCACGAGGATAGCAATGACACATTCGAAGCTACAGAAAATTTAATATCATTATGTAAATGGTATAACGTAAAGTACGAAGGCAAAAACATGTTCTTCGACCACTTCTTCTCCAAGTTTGATAATGCGGAAGACATCCTTAACGAGCTTATGGAAAAAGGTATCGTTGTATTCTCCGAAGGTAATCCTGAGCATAATAAAGAGCTTACTGCTGAGTTACGCAGAAAGATGACCGTAGAGAGCTTCGGAACATACTGCCCTCAGCCAATCATTACCGTGTCGATCGAAACGCAAAAGCGCTACGAGCACCTAGCTAACATTAACGAGCCACTAATGAAAGCTATGAGCTTATTGAAGGCTAGAGGTGGCGTTATTGGTATCGACAAGGAAAGATTTCACGATATCAAGAAGATTCATCTTGAGGTGTCGAAAGAGATGGACCTGCTTATTGAGAAGATGAATTTCTTAAAGATTATCAGCGGAGGAAACGTTATGCATGAAGGTATCGTTAATGAGCAATATCGTAAGTTTAGAGGTGTTGTAGATACCGCTGAGCCAGAGGTAGCGATACAGGAAGATGAACCAACACAACCTGCCGAGTAATGTTTGGCGTGGGAGATAAAGTTATTTGTATTAACGATTCTGTTGGTGCAGATAAAGTCGAGGAGGTTAAGGAGATTTATCTTAATTGGGTGAAGCGTGACAAGGAGTACCACGTTAGAGGAGTGTACGACAACGATGGTATTGTTCCAGGCATTCTTCTTGAGGAGGTGCATAACTTCCCCGTCCGAATACCACTGACAGGCAAAATACAGGAGCCAGCATTTGCTACGTGGCGATTCAGAAAAGCAGCAGAGCAGCACACCACCGCTGCAGCAGAGGTGGAAGAAGAAACATTAATAACAGTTTAGTTTATGGCAGCAGCAATATCAGTATGGGTGATAAGTATCATTATTTTATTATTGGCAGCACGAAAGTGCGACAAGAGAACAAACATGCAGGACGACTTCCAATCAATGAAGGAAGACATTGCAATGCTTAAAGCTCTCAATACGGAGATTAAGCAAATTCCGGAAGTCAGTAGCGATGACCTTCAAAAGCCCCTTTACTCGAAGGTAGCCTCCCGCCATAATGAGGATATCGAGGAGGAGGAATCACTAAATGATGTCCTCCGAAAGATTGACCCTGAGCCTATTAATTTAGATGAGCCAACGAAGCATACTGACGGATACGTTAAACATAACGCCTACGGTATCCGAAAGTGGCTAAAGATGAAGGAGCTGTGCTTGGACAAGAATGGGAATATTGATTACCCTATGTATAAGCTATTGATTATCGAGTTTTGCGATTCAAAAGGGTTCGACCACTCGCTTAAAAAAGAGTTCCACTCCTACGAGTCGTTTACGCAGAACAGATTTAAGGATTTTTCGGAGTTTGCTATTGACAAATTCAGCAAAAAGAAGTAGCTTTGAAGCCTAAAACACTTTCACGATGCCATCATTCACATCAGCATTTAACGTAGGAGACGCATGCTATATCTTCGATAATCAAGGTAAAGGACAGTTAACATCCGTTCTTGACATAGACTTTAGGGTAGGGACAAACTTTGCAGCATTCAACGCTAATACCGACTTCATCTATAAGATGGTTTTTGTTGACCCCGTTACAGCAGACCCTGTAGAGCGATCACAAGAATTTACCTTCGTTGACAAGCCTGCTATGATAACATACATCGGAACGCTACCATAGTAAAAATAATAAGCAGAATGAGTATAGGAAAGAAAAAATACAGGAAAGACAATCAGATTGGCGAGCTAAAGATGAAGCCAGAGTACTTAAACGAGTACGACCTCACTATCGGTGGGCAGATTGCTAACATCCGCAAGCTAAGAAGCGTATCGCAGCAGGCCCTTGCTGACGAAATAAATATTAACAGGGTGTCACTAGCCAATGTAGAGATTGGTAAGCGTAGAATATCTATGCCGCTGCTTTACAAAATATGTGAAACATTAGGATACCAAGTTATCCTTGTCCCAAAATACAATCACGAACTTAAAGAAAAAAGAGAAAATGCAATTCGAAGAAACGAAATCAGAATCCCAGACGAGCCTCTTCCAGGAAGAGACGAGTTTGAAGGCTAGTATGGAAAAGTCTGCGTTAACGCCAGATATGTGCCGACTATTATTTACAGTACTGTGCGACTCCGCTATGCGGTTCCGTGAGATGTACTTCCGTGATGATATTGAGTCCATGAAGGCTTCTACACCTCCGCCTGCTGATGCTCTACGCTCTAAAGGAGCTAGAATGCTTACTCAGAAAGCTGTCAACAAAGCTCACAACGACCAATTGAAAAAGTTTGAGCTTGGAATGCGCTCAATTAATGAGCGTATCTACCGTGAGGTGAAAGCTGCTAAGGAGCGTGCAGGAGAAGACAAGGCGAAGATGATTGACGCTTTGGTAGACCATTTTACTATTTGTGCTGAGGAGATCATTACAGCTAAGGACATGCGCCAGACGGCTATGCTGTTAAAGCTTAACAACCAAGGGTTTTTCTCAGAAATGTTTAATCAGTTAGAAAAAGATAAAAATGAAGCAGCAGCAAAAGAAGCCGAGCCATCTGCGGAGGCTACTACAGATATTCAGCAGTAAGATTTACGAGGGTGATGTTGTTATCCGTAACGACAGAAAACATGAAGCGTATGTTGTTAAAACAGTTGTAGGAACTACAATAACTGTGCAGGATAAAAAATATCGTCACGTTGAAATTGCTATGTCTACGTCAGGCGTAAAGAAATCTAAATTGCTGTCGTACATCGAGTACGACTCTCTGGGGGACGATAATGTTTAAGCCATACTACGGTAAGTGCTCCAACTGTGGCAATGATAGACTTATTGTTGTGAAGAAAGGGTTTTGCAAGATGTGCAACAGCGCATCTAAGGTGAGCAATAAGGCTATAATAAATACACTTCGCTCCACCATAAAGGTTTCTCCCCGCAAAAAGAATAGCGGACAGGCAGCAATTTTTAAAGAGATATGGGACGAGCGACCACATGTATCGCAGATTTCCGGAGATCCTCTTGGTGATGATATGAATGTGTTTTTCTTTAGCCACGTGTTAGGCAAGGGAGCATTCCCAGCCTTTAAGCTTCTGAAAGAGAATATATGGCTAGAAACACCAGCGGAGCACATGGAGTGGGAAACAGGAGACCGTAGCCACCCTAAGTTTGACAAAAAAAGAAAAGAGTACGAACGATTAAAGCGAATGTATTATGAGCGACAACAACCTGCCTTTAAGCGCAACAATAAGTGATGCTAAGCATCTTCTACGAGAGAATTTTAAGGATGGGATAAAATGCCCATGCTGCGACCAATTTGTAAAAATGTACCGTAGGCCCATAACATCAGCTATGGCGTATGCGTTAATATTGTTTTACAAAACACCTCGTATAAACGAATGGATTCACGCTGATGAGTTCTTTAAAAAACAAGACTGCCCAGCTTCTATTCGCGGGGACTTCCCAAAGCTTGAGCATTGGGGGCTTGTAAGGAAGTCTTCAAAAAATGGATTCTATATGCAAACAATGACAGGGGAAGGGTTTGTTCATCATAATACTAATGTTCCTAGCCATAAACTATTTTTTAACAACAAATGCTACGGAGTGCCAGATGATGCTAAATTCATTTCAATCAAAGATGCATTGAAGAAAAAATTCGATTACGATAAATTAATGAGCAATACTTTATAAACATGATAAAAATCATAAAAGAAAAGGAGATTGCTGATATGTATCAGCTTGAGATAGAGTTTACTCTATTCGGCCTCCCCGCGTTTAACGACATACAGGTACGAAAAACAAAGGAAGGGCTGGCAGCTTATTGGGCTGACATGAAGCATACCGTTCTTATTATGAACTTCGAGCGGTTTATTCTTGCATGTCAAGACATCGTTGCTGGAGAGCCGAAAGATACGTTTATTGTAGCTATGGAGCGCTTACATGCAGCTAACAAATACTTCTGCGAGAATAGCACTAACCTTACAACAGCGAAGGTTGCCGACATGATTATAAAGGTGCAGCGCCACATGATGTCTGTCCTTCCTAGCACTAAGCATGAGGACTACGACAAGCTATTCATGTTTTTAAACGAAATTCTTAAAACCTGCAAAAAGGAGGTTCAGTAATGAATGCTATATTCTCTGCCACCCCTAAGCGTGGACGCTTAGTGTTTGACAACCTTATCGACCTTGAGGACTATTGTATCGAGAATGATATGATTGGCCTAACTATACACATTAAACATGCGTCCAAAATTTCCGAGAAGCAGAAGATGTATAACTTCCTCCATGGTCCGATCCTAGATTATGCTGTAGTAGGATTTACGAACGCTGGCTACGAGATGATGGATAAGGTTAAAGCTTTATACAAGCTCAAGGCTGAGTTCGGCAAGGAGGTTCTATTTAATACAAAAACAGGTAAGGAAGAGTATTATTTTATAGAGTTATCAAAAGCGCCTAAGAAAAGGCTATTAAAATTTATACAGGACTCAATATTTTTTCTTGAGTCCGAGTTGGGACAGAGAGTTCCAGACTCACAAGAATATAAAGAAATGATTTTAAAAAATGGCAAGTAAAATACCATCACCATACTTGATACCAGGTATCAAATTGGAAAAGTACCGTCCAGAAACATTGTGCCTTGACGTTTGTGCATTCTTCGGCATCACTGAGGAACGAATTAAGAGCAAAAATAGAAAGCGTGAGTTTGTGGAGCCAAGGCACACATACCTATCGTTGGCTCACTTCTTTTTCGTAAAGGATAAAATATCATACAACACGCTAGCAGCGGTAGTTAATGGCGACCATTCATCTCTTATTCATGCACTAAGAACTATTTCAGACCTTTGCGAAACAAATAAAGCATTCCATGAGAAGTACCTGCAGCTCAAAGAAAGAATCAAGGATAAAATAGAACTCATTGAGTCTCAGGATAAAAGAATTTCTAGTGACGCTGCATAGTTTTTTTTACTATATTTGAATCCCAAACGAAATCTGAACGAATGACAAAGTTAACGAACAAACTCAATCTCCCTGAGCCTATCTACGATGCTGTAAAGGCTGACCCATACAAAGGTGGAGGGTGGATATCAACAACAACACTTATCGATGCACCACGGATACGTGTTCTCAAAAGAATATACAAAGAAGAACTTACAGAAGATGCCAGCGAAATGTTATGGGCACTACTTGGTTCTGCCGTGCATGGCGTTCTTGAGCGTGCAAACATAAAGAATGAGCGCAAGCGTGCATTCCTTACCGTTATCGAAACGCTTAAAGATGAGGCTGAAAAAAGAACTGGACTTGATAGAGTTGCCTTAGAAACGCTTGCTGAAAAAATATTCCAGCTATTACCTGTATTCTTCCCTGAGCTTGAAGGTAGATATATCTTCGAGATACGACTTTCGTATGAGTATAGAGGTAAGACATTGACCGGAGCATTTGACCTTTACGATACTTGGACCAACACGTTATATGATTACAAAATGTGTTCGGTATTTGCTTACATATTCCCTGAGTCACGAAAGAAGTGGGCAGCGCAAACAAATATCTATGCATTCATGCTTCGCAATACTGGCAAGAAGGTTGATGCGATAAAGATTGTTGCTATATTCCGCGATTTCTCACAGTCCAAAGCCAATTTCGGGCAGGGTGATTACCCTAAACAGCAGATACTTACTATCGACATTAAAGTTGTTGACCACGAGCGTATGCGTGCATATATTCATAAACGCATGGATATGCATATCGAGGCGGAGGAAGGTACTTCGGAAGTGTTGCCACTTTGCAATGGAGAGGAGCGATGGTCTACGTCAGACGAATATGCCGTGCGACCAGAGAAAGCTGTTAGGGCAGTCAGGGTGTTTGACAACGAAGCGATGGCTAAGGATTTTGTTGACAAGCAGGCTCACAAGTACGATAAGAAGCTATTTATCTACCTGCGACCAGGAGAGAACAGACGATGCGATAACTGGTGTCCTGTGAAGGATTTCTGCAGCCAAAAGAAAGAGAATGATGAACGTATAAAACAACTTAAAGATAAAGAAAAATAATATGGAAAACTTTTTTTACGAAGACACATTCTGCTACGACATAGAAGACCTAGCTGCAGTTCTTGATATTAATGAAGATAATGTTAACGCACTAAAAGATGATTGGCAGGTAAAAGTTGAACTATCTAACTTAGAGCCAATATTTAAAATAAATGCTGAGAATTTGTGCGAACTCCTAGCTGACGCTAACGAAGAAAGACTTAGTGAGGATTTCGATGAAGAAGAGAAGGTTTTAAAAGCTTTAAAAGAATGTATAGATTTTGATAAACTGAAAAATTCTTTACCTAAACTTCATTATCCTAATAACAACTTTGAAATAGTAACAAAACAGGATATGGTTGAGTGTTTCGCTTAATCATAGTTAAATAAATCACACTAAATCACACAACAACATGAGCAAAGAAGGATTAAGATTTGAAAGCTTGGAAGTAGAGAACTTCAAGAATATTGAAAAGAAGATTGTAAGCATCGGTGGGCGATCATTTATCGTTACTGGCCAAAATGCTGCTGGCAAGTCCAGCTTGATACAAGCTTTATTGTCCCCTATGGATAGCAAGGTGAAGCAGCCAAAGAAAGCTATCATGGATGGCAAAGATAAAGCCTCAACAAAGGTTGTTATTAAAGGTGAAATTGGTGGTGAGGAGCACGAGTATACGCTAGAAATGTTCTACACTCCAGGAAACCAGACAGGGCGCTTGGTTATCAGAAATTCAGCTGGCGAGGCGTTAAAGTCACCAGCAAAAACATTGGATGCTATTGTTGGTAACATAGCGTTTGACATGTTCAAGTTTTTGAACGGTACAGGCCCTGCTAAGGTAAAAGTAATAAAGGAGCTTGCAGGAATCGTATCTCAGATTGATGCTCTTGATGCTCAGCGTAAGGAGAAGATGGCTGATAAGCTATTCAAAACACGCAGCTGCGAGGAGAAGGAAGCTATAATGAAGAACCACGGATTGTCGCAAGATGATATCGAGAAGTACTCTGAGTCTATCCATGTAGAACCAATAAACGAGGAGCTTGCAAATATTTCTAAAAAAATTGAGAGCTATGCTAGAATCAAGAATGGTGTTCAGAAGTTCAAGGATGATAATTTAGCTTTAAACGCTGACAACGTAAAGTACGAAAAAGAGATTACAGAGCTTGAGGCTAAAATTGCTGAGCTAAAAGAAACTGTTAAAGCAAACAAGGAAACAATCGAGCAAAATAAATCATCACAATCGAAAGGCGAGGAGTGGTTAGAGAAAAATAAAGAGCCGAACGCTGGGGAGATTTCCAAACGATTGTCTGATGCTAACTTACACAACGAGAACTACAATAAGGTTGTCGAGCTTGGTAAGAAGCAGGTAGAAATCGTTACCCTTAAAAAGGAAATCGAGAAGCTGCAGGCTGAGGTTGTGAAGATTGATGACGATAAACTTCGCTTGATTAAGAAATCGAAATTACCGATCAAGGGAATGACGTTCGATGATGAGCAGGTATACTTGAATGGCTTGCCGATGGAAGAAGGGCAGATAAATACTGCTGAGCTTTATAAGGCTGGATTCGAGATATCGAAAGCATTGAATCCAAACTTGAGAGTTATAATCATTCCAGAAGGCTCATTGTTTGACAGAAAATCGTTAATGGCTGTTATCAAGCAGGCGGATGAAGAAGGGTATCAGGTTATTGCGGAGGTTGTGTCTGATGATGCCGACGTAAGTATTAACTTCGTAGAAGCGGAGGCGTAATGCTTAAAGATATAGATATCTCCGTTCAGAACAAGGTTATCATGCAGAAGAGGTTATGGTCGGACCAAGAGCTTGCATTGGCAAAATGCTTTTGGTTTGATATTAATCTTGAGGCCTCTACTATTACTGCGGATATGAGGATGACTACAAAAACTTCTATCACTGAGTTTTTGAACATTGCATTCCCCCGCGTAATGACGAATCCGATTGAGGAAGGATTTAAAAATAAGGTGCTTGCCAAGATTGATTACGACATAAATTCTATGCGTAACGAGTTTAATGCTACCACGCTTAAAAATCTAGGGTACGAAGACAAGCTGTATGCTCATCAGTCGGAAGCGCTATTCGAGATGAGAAATAAGAAGGCTAATCTACTTGCGTTTGAGATGGGTACAGGTAAAACAAAAACTGCTGCATCCATATCTAAAATGTTTAAGATTAAGAGAACTTTAATCATCTGCCCTTCCATTGTTAAGTGGAACTGGTTTAATGACCTTACAGACCATATAACAGGGTTTAATCAGATGTACTTCACTATCCTTGATAGTAGTGCACGCAAAACAATGAAGGCGTTCCAAGAGAGATTTGTTATCGTTAACCTTGAGAGCGCAATCAAGAATATGGAGCACATACTATCGCTACCGATAGGGCATATCATCGTTGACGAGTGCCACCAGATTAAGAACTTCAACACAAAAAAGTTTAAGATTGTAAAACATATCATGGATAAAAATCCTGATGCACGCATAACATTATTGTCTGGAACGCCAATAAAAAACCGTGTGAATGATATGTTTGCATACTTAAAAATTATAGGACATCCTCTTGGAGCCAACTACACGCAATTCCTTCGTGAATACACAATATCACAGAAGGGCCGTGGTGGAGACAAGATTACGGGAGCGAAGAATACGAACGACCTTTGGGTAAAGATGAGTAACTTCATGCTACGCAAGAGGCTTGACGATTGTGTTGACCTTCCCGATAAGATTTACAACCGTATTTACTTTGAGCTTGAGGATTACCAAAAAGAGTATGATGAGGCTGTTTATGAAGCCTTGGAGAACTCTGGCAAAACTCAGTTAAGTTCATCGGTTCATACGATTAACATCGTTACAGCGAAGTCGAAGCTGAAAGGTATCATTGAGCTGGCGGAGAACATTCTTGAGAATGGTGAGAAGGTAACAATATTCTCATCGTACAAGGAGCCGTTACGAATCCTTGAGCAGCACTTTAAAGATAAGTGTGTTCTTATTGATGGCTCCGTGCCGTCACATGAGCGAGGGGTGCTCGTTGAAAAGTTTAAGAATGATGATGAGTGCTGCGTGTTTCTTGGCAATATGGCTGCTGCAGGTGTCGGTATCAATTTGGTATCGTCAAGTAACATGATCCTTACCAACTTCCCGCTGACACCATCAGAGCTGTACCAAACGATAGCGCGTCTGCACCGTATCGGTCAAACGAAGAAGGTAAACATCTGGTATACGATATGTAAGGATACAATCGATGAGAATCTGTTTAACCTTATCGCACAGAAGGCTATGGATGCAAATGCTGTAGTAGACAACCTTACGGTAGATACAGAGTACTCAAACATTCAAGATGTGTTATTCAAGGAGCTGAGAGAAAAATACAATATACCGGAGGTGAAAAATGAAGCAGCCGAAGTCATCGTCAGCGAGCAAAAAGAAGATTGAGTCGTTAATCCTTGTGACAGATAAGAACAGGCAACATTGCATTGTCCTCGGAAGAATATGCCACGTATACCAAAAGTCCACCACAGCTTTTACAAGTATGGGTAGTTTTGACATCCGCCCACGGATAACTGCTGGGTGGCACAATTTTAACGGTGTAAAGTTTAAGGCTGAAAAAGATGAGACACGGGAGGAATACATGAACGCCTTCAAAGGAGTGCTTGACCTGCTAATATCACAAGGAACGCTATACATTGATACGAACGAAAAATTAATTAAATACGACCAGAAATAATGAAAATAACATTCGACAGAGAGTTGCTTATCTCAAAATTAAAATTAGCAGCAGCATTTATCCCGAAGAAAGCTGTTATCCCAGCGTACACCTTAGTGCTTTTTGAGGCGGAAGGGAATATCGTTAGGCTTACAGCACAGAACGGTGAGATGCAAATTATAAACAAATGCTCAGCATTAAAAAGCTCAGGCAACGGCAAGTTTACTGTTCCAGGTAATGTATTACTAAAAACAATATCATTAATGAAGGAGCCAGATGTAACCATATCGTTCAAGAATGATAAGTGTAACATCGTATCAGGAAAGAGCAAGTATGTATTGTCGGCTACCGATGGCGAGGATCATATCCGTATGCCACGAGTGAAGGCTGAGTATGACGCATCATTTGTTGGCTCTGTAGTTAATACCTCACTTGAAACATCATTGAAGTACGCAAGTAAGGATAGCCCGAACGTAGCATTTCAAGGCGTGTGCCTTCGTGAAGCTGATGGCAATAAGATAGGGTTCTTCTCTAGTAACATGCATTCAGTATCGAAGATTATTGCTGCACCACGCTCAATAACAAAATGGGCCGACATTATTATTCCAGAGGATGTATGTAAAGCTATTGTGAAGTGTGTTAACGATATTGATATTGTTGACATCGTGCACAATAAAAAGAATATCGAAATTACTTCTGGAGAGATTGTTATTATAGCTTCGGTACTTGATGTTAACTTCCCTAACGTAGATACCTTTTTCGCTAAGAAGCCAGATAGAACAGTAACTGTAAACACTCTTGAGTTCTTGCAGGCGCTACAGCGACTTGCGTTAGTTGCCAATGAAGACACTCCAGAGGTAACGATAGGTATCGGTGCAGGAGGAATAAATATGAACTCTGTAGATGAGAACTTCGGAAACAAGGGTGACGAAGAGGTAGGAGGTGTTTCTGAGCATGAGACAGAAATGAAGTTTAGCCTTCCGCTGCTTACAAACATCGTTGACTCATTCTCAAACGATTCATTCGTTATGAGCTTCGGGGAGAACAGGACTGCTCCAGCATTCTTCGACCCTGTAGACAATGTTCATGGTAACAATAAATTTTTCTTAATCGCACCACTAAAATAAGTATATGGCAAGTGTAAGTTTTTATAAAGATACGTTTGATCTTGTTGGTGTTCAAGTTGACCACCACAAGATTCTAACGAACATACGTGACGGCAAGTGGCAATCTAAGATTCAACAACTCCTCACTTTCGAGAAGAAGAGTGAGGACTTTGAGCGAATCAAGAAGCTACTTCCCGCTGTATGTTTTGCTGGCGTGTTCAGCAACAGGGAGGATAAGAACCTTATCGAGATGTCAAAAATGATTGTTCTCGATATTGATAATATCACTACTGAGCAGATTACAGCATACAAGAAGTCATTCGCTGACAACAACTCCATTCTTGCGGCATTCACTTCTCCGTCAGGCACAGGATTAAAAGTGTTAGTAGCTATCGATATTGAAAGTGAGGATGATTTTATTCCTATGTTCGTTCAGCTGGAGGAGGAGTTTAAAAACACGTACGGAATAAAGGTTGACCCGTCAGGAAAGAATATTTCAAGACTATGTTACGTTAGTTACGACCCTGATATCTATATTAGTGACTGGCAACTATATGTTCCATACCAATTGGATAAGGAGAAAGCTACTGAGTTCAAGAAAGGTACTATCGCTAAATTTGATGAGCGTCCAGAGAAATATCGTGGAAGGATTATTAATAGCGATGCTAAGTACTCCTTTGGGGTGTGTGAGAAATGGACACAACGTAACCATCAGTATGTTGAAGGAAACAGAAATAACTATATCCATGTGCTTGCATGTAATATGAATCGTGCTGGTATAGATTTCCATGATGCTGTAGTGATGACGTATAGTAACTACCCTGACTTACCAATTAAAGAGGTGGAGACAACTCTTGAGTCAGCATACAAGCGTAAGTCGGAGCATGGTAGTATTGATATCTACGTTACTGAACATGATAAGCTTCCAGACCATACGGAAGAAATGAACATGACGGTTGAGGAGGAAACAATATTCAAGGATACAATGCATCTTCTTGAGCGTGATGTTGACAAGAAGATTATTGCTAAGCTGATGAAATCTTTCGGGTCCTCGTTTTTATCGCTTCCGGAGGCCGAGGTAATGGCGATACTAAAGAAGACGCTTGAAAAGTACCGTGAATTATCACAGAAGGATGCTATTCAGTATTTCGATATATCGTCAGCCATCGAGTCGTTCTTGGCATCCAAAGGAAACCTTGGAGGTGTGCCTACAGGAGTCGAGGAGTTTGATAAGGTTCTTAACGGAGGGTTGCAGAAAGGTCAGTTCGTTGGGTTGATAGGAAACGGAGGTGCGTTCAAGTCGTTGATGGCTCAGTTGTTGTGCTCAGAGTCGATTAAGCGTGACGAGCCAGCATTATACCTTTGCGGTGAGATGTCTTTAGGACAGCTTATGCCTAGAGTTATCGAAGAGTACATGCAGATAATGAATATGGCCGAGATGACCCCTGAGTTATTCAAGGAGCTTGAGGAGAAGCTTAAAGGTAAGTTGTATATCATTACTTCGTCAGGATGGTCCGAAGAAGGAATCTTCGCTACCATTGAGAAAATCCGTGAGGAGACAGGTAAGAATGTAGGGCTTGTTGCTATCGATGGGTTGAGTCAGATGGAGGATAAAAAGAACGATGAGATTAAGTCAGCCATCTACAATTCAGAGATATGTAAAAAGATTGCTAAGCATGCTAATGCTGGCGCAGGAACAGTTGTTGTTGCTTTAATACATTTATCAGGAGGGCCACCAGACGACCATAGAAATACGGATAAGTTTGTACGTGGCGGAACCAAAGTTATTAATAACATGGACTTGTATTTCTGCCACTCTAAGATTATTGACCAGGATGAGTCAGACCTTGAGAATGGGGATATATTCTATCACCGTAACATGTTTTACCTGCGATTAAAGGATAAGCGTGGCTCAGGAGAGATTATAAGTAAAATTATTAGAGTTTACAGGCCGACAAGAATTGAGGCTTTAGAAATCGACCCTTCCGAGTTGGAGGTTAAAAAAGAGTAACCATGGCAGAACAAACAGTATTGGACTCTTCGGAGTTTCAGAAGTTAGCAAAGCGAAGAGCACCAAAAGGTAAAAAGGCTAAGAAGGAGGAGAAGATTCAAATATCAATCTCCAAGTACGTTAAGGCTCAGTACCCTGACGTTATATTTAACTCAGATATAGCGTCAGGAATGAGGCTACCGATATGGATTGCTGCATCAGCTAAAGCTATGCGTTCAGAGCGAGGGCAGCCAGACATGGTGTTCCTTGAGCCTCGTGGTGGGTACTGCGGGTTATGTATAGAGGTAAAGAAGGATGAGGCGCAGGTATTCAATAAAAACGGGGAGATGAAGGGAGGTAAGTCAGCTGGACATCTACGTGAGCAGGTAGCGATACTAGAGCGCTTGAGAGCGAAGGGCTACAAGGCTGAGTTTGGACTTGGGTTTGAGGATACCAAAAAAATTATCGATGAATACATGTTGTTATAATTATTTTACTATATTTGCACAACCATACAAAAGAAGGAAATGCAAGACAACAAGTTGTTTATAGAAGTAGAAAAGGTAACTCTAAATACCAAAGAAGGAAAAATTTCAGTAGTAAGCGATACCCTTCGTATTACAGATATTAAAAATTTTCGTAAATGGATTAAGTCAGATATTGAGAATGCTCAGGTTGAAGGCGAGATGACGCAGGTTTCTGTTGTATCTTCAAGCGCATCCGAAGGATTCTATAATGTCAGAATTAAAGAGTCTTGGACCGACTTTTCTAAACGCCTTGGCGGATTCGTTATTGAGGTTAATAAAAAGTAACCTCTAAATGCTTTCTAAGTCAAACGAGCTGCGTAAGGCTATCGTTAATGCATCTAAGGTGCATAACATACCGTTCGCTCATGCGTGTGACTACTTGGGAATAGATTACTTGAACTTCACTAAGATGTATCTTAATAGGAACGATCTTAGTTCAAGCACACCGCACACTGTTAAGGATGAGGAGCTGATTAAGATGTCCGCACTTTTAGGGTTCGATATCAGGGTGGTAATAGTAAAGAAAAGTGATTTTAACGATAAAGATAAATTAAGGAAGGAGCTAGCTGATGCTTATAAAGAAAAGAGAATTGCTTCCGAAACTAAAAAAGCTAATAAGCGAAACGGTAGCCCTATCGCATGATGTTGCAGCTCTTGAGCTGTCAGATTCAGAAGACGTAGCGCTACGACTCAGAAGGAATCTTCTGAATATACAGAACATACATCTTAAAGCATTGCGTGATGACGTGGCAGCAATAAGATTTGTTAATAAACAGAATAAAAGAAACAAATTAATTAACCAGAATCCTGTCGGTGATATAGGGCCAACCGAAGAAAGAAATGAGTGAAGTACAAAGAATGCCAGAAGAAATTGGCGAAGTACCAGGGTCAGAGGCTACAGTAGGAAATGAGCAACCAAAAGAGTCTGCTATTGACCCATCTAGCATTTATCCTACAGAAAGTTTTGTGCCATACATTGAAGGCACATTCGATGCAATGATTAAGGATTTTAATCACTTTAAAAACAATGCTAAAACAGAAGATGTTAAAGCATTATACCTAAAAGCGATTATGTCACTTACGAAATCAAAAAACGAAGTATTAAGCGCAGTTAATGCTGATACTGAAACAAGAAACAAATAATTAATAACCAAAAAAAAGAACGAAAAATGAGCAATCAAAACGACAATTTCGATGACGATTTCGAATCGGTATCAGGCAGTAACAAAACATGGAACCCAACTGTTGATAAAGACGGAGACCCAAAATCAGAAGCTAGTAAAGATGATTTTATCATCGGCTTCTATAAAGCTGTAAAGCATGGTATTGGCCAGCATAACTCAACGGTTCACACTCTTGAGTTGAAAGATGGTTCAAAGATGGATATCTGGGGTAGTAAAATGCTTAACGAGGAGCTTGAGAAAGTTCGTGAAGGAGACCTTATTAAAATCACATGGTTAGGTAAGCACCTTACAAAAGCTGGAGCTGAGAAGCCTGAGAAGAAAAGAACGTCTACTGACTCTTTCCATAAGTGGGATGTGGCTGTATCAACGAAGCATAAGAACACAACTCCGGTTGCTGATACACGCCCCTCAACACAACTTGTATCTAACGCTGCTGCGCCTGCTACAACACCAGCTATTGCTCCGCCTGTGGCAGATGAGTCCGATGATCTTCCATTTTAACCAATAAATAACAACAAATACAATGGCAGAAAAGCGATTTATAAAGATCAACAGCATTAAGAACGATGACGGAAACGCTATGTTCGATGCTCTATGCAGCAAGGTTTTAAAGGTAAAGCCTGCTGAGGCGAAGGAGCTTCTTGGGATTTCTAAGAAGGAGCCAGCAACAACTGTTGACACTATTCAGCTTTTGCAAAACCTTATCTCAGATGGTGAAAACGTATCCGTAGAGTTATGTGTCACCTACGAGCCGAAAGTTAGCGCAGAGGAAGAATTTGATGTTATCAAGTAACAAAAAAACCCTTATCAATTTGGTAAGGGTTTTTTTATTGTTTGTTTAGAGAGATTTTTATCCTTCCATTTCTTCTGATTCAACTTCAATCTTGAAGTTCATTGTTTGACCATCATATTTTTTAGACATCTTACTTAATACAGCAGCGATGTCTGTAAGCAAAGTTTTAGGGTCTGTAAAAACCTTTTCGTGATCCTTATAGATTGTGTTACTATAAGACTTTCCTTCATCGTTAGGGGCTTTTGTTTCCTCGCAATAGTTTAGCGTAAAACCGTTGTCGGCAGCCGCTACGCTGAATCTTTTTATTGCCATCGTGTTTCGTTTTTAAATTACTATTTATAATAATGCGTTAATTGCAGCAGCGGCAGCTTGCAATGCTGCTTGTGTTCCAAGGCTCCAAGCAGCTTGGTTGGTGATGCTTTGAAGCTCCAACGATAATTTCTTACCATCGATAGTTTCAAGAATCAATACAGTCTTTGTTGGGTATGGATACGTTGCTTGTTGTGTATCTTTAGTCGCAGCTTCTGCTAATGTGTAATCGTAGAATATTGGCGTTACCTGTGATATGTTAGCTACAGGAAAAGCTTCTGCCACATTTGTAGCTGTTGGGTTTGCTGTAACTTTAATAACGCTTGGGTTAGATGCAATATCTACCTCATATGTTTTAACTCCTGTTGCCATTTTTTATGTTTTGTTTTGCAAATATAGGTTATTTTTTTACTTTAAATATATTATCTTATCAGATTACAATCTAGTTTAAGTAAAAGTCGATTTTATGGTAAAAGTAATTATCTCCTAAATAATTATATCCTGTAATTGTCATGTGTGTTTCGTCAGCTCCAAAATACAATGTATTTTTTTCGCCTACACCTGGTACACCATGACTATCTACACCTACTAAACTATCACCACCAACATCAATAATATCTGTTGCAAATGTTGTGTAGTTATTTCTTATTAATGTATTTAATTCTTGCCTTTTAGCTGGTGTCATGTATTTACGAGGTAAACAAGTGCCAACTAAAATAATTAAATCATTGCCATGTATGGCTTTAGCTTGATTGCAGTAATCAACTAAATGATTATAAGCACTATCTACGTTTTGACCATTCAAATACAGATCATTGGTTAATTCCCAAACAACCAATACTTTTTTAGTATAAATATCCGACTTAACTTTTCCCAACGTATTAGGGAAAGCATAGTACATTTCATTAGTTCTTATGCCTACTTTAGCTTGACAAACCTCGTTTACAAAGTTAGAACTACCATAATTTCTTAATGTTCTATCAACCCAATGTGCTGCCTTAGTTAAACTATTACCATCAATCATAAGTAATTTGCTTGGCACACTTCCAGCATAACGCCCCCAAATATTTAATCCGTTAATTACTTCTAATTGGTTGCATTTAGCACCAAAGAAAGCACCCGAAATAGTTTTGTTTGAATATCCACTAAATACACCGTTTACGTTACGGCAAAACAAATATACGTTTTGATTAGGAATGCTTGTACTTATTTTTGCTTTTGGTAATTTTGTAATACTTACACCATTCTTTAAACTTTCGTATTCATTTGCATTGGCTCTTGTTGAAACATGCCATCCATATGCTTGTAAAATTGGAACATAATTAATATCAGTTGCACTATTACACAAACTCATAACTCCTTTTGGAGTATTTCCATTTTGTAAAAATACATTTAATCCGTTGTTTGTTGCACTTTCAGAACTTAAATCAACTCTACTTTGCGTTTCATTGGATGAAATATATATTCCCTTCATACAATTGTTCAGTGTGTATAAAGTGCTGTTGTAAGGATTATAATTTGTGTTTATTTTAAATGTGGTTCCATTACCATCAAAGCCTTTGTATTGAATAAAACTACCTGCATAATCGCCCGAAATAGTTGCTATATGTTGTGGATTTTTCCAATTAACTAATGCTGCTAATTTATGGTGAACATCGAATTTAAAAATACAATCTAATGAATCCCAAACGCCTTTGGTAATTAGATAATCAATTGTTTCGGAATACTTGTCTTTATCTTGTGCTGATGCTCCACATCCCAATGAATCCCATTTATCAAATAATGCTTGTGCCGGACTTGAATAAGTACGGAAAGACTGTGTTAATACTGTTGATTGTTCCGAACTTTGTGGAATAAAATCTTGCTCTTTTTGGCATCCGAAAAAGGCTAAAATTGATAATGCTGATATTAAAAATAGTTTTTTCATTTTGTTTGTTTATTATGACTCCATTGCTAAAGCTTCAACATAATGAAATACGCCAGCTGGATTTGTGGCATATGTCTGTGCGGAAACCTCTATTTCTAATGAATCCCATTTTGCAATAGCAAGAGGACTACCAAGCGTAAGTGTGTATGTTTGTGCTACTGCATCGTATTGAGCAACGGTTGTTATTGTTACGCTTGTTCCCTGCGTTTTATTGTTTAGTTTAATTGTTGTTTGCTCATTAGAGCCAAGCGTTGTTGCTACTGCTATGTGACACACTATCTCGTAAATATATCCGTCTATCATGCTGAATTTTCTCCGAAGCGCTCCAGTTGCCGTTGTGGCAGTGCTACCTGAAACGGCAAAAAAGTATGTAATCCCGTCAGATATTGCAAGGCTTGAATGTGAAAAAACAATTGTTTGGCTTTTTTTTAATCCTGACGAAGATGCATTCCCGCTAAGCACTTGAAAATTGGTTCCATTGTAAATTACAGATACAACTCCAGATAACGTTCCTGCTGAAACGGCAGATCCTGCGGAGTCTACAACATTTTTAGCTCCAAGGCTATTTAGGTTAATCGTTGAAGCTCCAGTATTTGCATTCGTAAAATTTATATGAAACATTTGACCAGCAGTATAAGCTGTTATAGCTGGAGCTATAGTAGCTGCATACGTGTCTGTTCCAGACGCTACGGCATAATTCTTAGCTCCTGATTGGTCAAGATTAGGGCCTTGTTTTAATGTATATGGAGAAACAAATTGATCTTGAATGGTTCCAGTAACAACATCGGCAAGCGAAGATTGGAATGCTGTTGTTTGGTATTCCCATGTTACACCGTTAGAGCGATACCATCCACTAGGATAATATGTTCCTCCCCATAAAGCGGTCCAATATGGAGTGCCCTGAGATGCAATGCAATAATAAAGCTTGTTAGCATTTGACGCAGGAGGAGGTAAGGCAGCGAAGTTCGCTACCTGTATTGATATTAAGTAATTCGATACCTCGTTTAGTGTTATCATACGTTTATGCCATTATAGCTGCGTTACTTCTTACGTTTAGGTTTCCTAATCTTTCATACTCAATAAAGTCCCCGCCATTCGCTCTTCCAACAACAATATTAGCAGCTGCAGCGTCAGAAACTAAATTCTCCGCAACAGCAACACCTATTGCTGTATGTGAAAACGTTTGACTGTTTCCAGCCTCTACAATATACTTTCTTTTCTTAACAGCAAATGTTGCAGCTATTTTAGTTATAGTCTGGCCAGTGTTGTTATTTAATGTTATTACACCAGCATAATTTATAGCTAGAGGAACTGTTAGCACTCCGGCAGCAAAATCAACACTCATGTCAGCTTCACCATCAAAAGTAGAGTATCCGTTATCATAAGTTTTATTCGTATGATTTACTGTTCCATCTATAATAAAAGAGTTTACTGTATCATAGAAATAGTTTGAAGAGAATGAGAATGTTGAGTTCATATTTAAAATCAACGTAACCTCTCCCCCAAATGTGTTATGCGTGATAATACCTTTGTGTGTGTTGTCTGATGTAATAAGGCTATCTCCAGCAACGATTGTTATACTAGATATTTGACCTTTCTGGTTGATGCAATTGTATACGCCTGCCAATATGTTACATTTCGAAACATCTGGATTCCCCCACTGAAACCCATCGATAGCGTTATCCATCTTTACTAAGTTACCAAGAGAATCTGCCCTTTCAGAGAAGATATCAGAGATGACATCATAAACAATTCTATCTGTGTTTTTAATATACCCAAACGTTAACGACTCAGCAATATTTTTAGGTAGTATCTCGTAAGCCAATGGCGTTGCCGAAGGACTTGTTCCAGCAAATGCAGCTGTTGATATTACCTGGTAATGATATCCATCCCAAAATAAAATATCTCCATCGGAAAGTCCAGCTTCCATTGACGACTCCCATACTTCATGGTTTACTGTACCTAAAGGGATTCCGGTATAACTTGCTACGCCTGAGTAGTCGCCAACATTTCCATAGTCGTTAACAAGATATATTCCGCTTCCATTTTTAGAAACACTAATATTTCCATTTGCATCATTAAACACATCAAGCACAACACCTTGGTCGGCTCTGTCTGTTATCAAGTACTTCCCAATAGATAATGTTCCAGCTCCAAATGGAGGCAAGAAGTCAGCTCTTATCATTGGAATCGGAACGGATCCATCGTTAACGATAGGGTTCCAAGGGTCTGTATTGTCTACGTTAGGCCCTGTAACACTCTCAACATACTGAGTATTAAGCTGAGCGATAATTTGTGCTAATGTTTGTGTTACAGCATAATTAACTAACGCTGGGTCTGAATCCTCCTGGTAGAAGAATCTTGACACGTTATCAACAGTGTCACGCTCAATATATCCAGCAACAAACTTCATATTAAATCCCATCTCTGGAGTTCCTGCAATAGGTCTACCTTTATAGGTTGATACGTTAGCAACAAATATCTCATTTGCTAAAGCATTTATCTGAGCAAGGGTTTCATCAACAACGTATGTTGTTAATGCTGTTCCTGTATTAAAATGAGCGAACGGCCCCTTCTTACCTTCACGAAGACTGAAAGTGGTGTCGCCACCAAGAGTTCCGGTTTTCTTTAACGGTGTAGCAATATCGTCAACGTCAATAAGCATCTGTTTGTTAACAGTTGCGTTACCTCTAGTTTTTACAGTAAGAAGAATTAAGTTCATATCTTTTTTATTTTAATGTTTGTAGTATTATTGAGTTTGCCAAGAATCCAACTCCAAAACCTATCGAGCCTGTAATTAATGGCTTTTCGAACCATCTCTTAGTAGGTACAAATGTATAATTTTTTATGTTAGAAGCAACCATTAAATCGTTTGAATTATTCACGTCAACATAATGTTCTGAACGAAACAATCCTTTTTTCTTTGTTCCAAACACAAGCTTCTGCTCGTTCGGCACAAACAACCTGTCAATCTTCGTTCCTTTGTTTGATATTGTTTGCTCTAGCACATAAGAAGGAGTAGCCGTTGTATCCTTAAAAGGCTTAAAGTCACACGGTATTGGAATGTTAAAATTAGATGAGTCACCTTTGGCTTCAAAGTTATTTGTTATGTATGTAATGTTTTGGACCTGCTTGAATTTTTTTATCATCTTAGCGACAGTATCATTCTTTGCAGCTATCTCCTTTATTTGACTTTGGGTAGTCAACCGTAATGATTCATTGCTTGTCACCAATGCATTGTTTGAAAGAACGAGGGAATCTACTTTCCCACTATAGTTTGAAATATCAATAAAGGCTTTATCCATCTTGCTTGATGTAAAGTATTTGTCCGCCCCGAAAAGGAGTAGGATTGCTAAAATTATAATAAGCCAGTATCTTGTTCTCATACTAATGGATCTTTAGGGGTTTCGTTCTTTGTTTCTTTTGTCTCAAAAAATCTGATTATCAACTTTATAATTTGTTCAACAGTTACTATCCCAAGTAGGACGCAAACAAATACCACGTATACTATTAATACGTTGTAAAAGTTAGTCTTGTCAACATACTTTAAATGGCCGTGAATAATCAGGGCCATTATTGCTATTGCTGTAAACTTTCTTCCGCTAGGGCCGTTTGGTGAGTTATCGGCAGACGCAGCAAACCAGTTTATGATTTTCATAAACGGATCAAGCATTGCGATATACCAAGGTTTTTTCATTATGGGTGAACAAATATTGCTACTGAGTATTTTCTGTCGGCACGAACCATTACAGTTCCTCCGTTGCTATCGTTTCCGATAGCTGTGTTTCCTTCTATAGACGTAAATGTTCCATTTCCGTTATCCTTTTCAAATATTCCAACATGGTCGAATCGTCCATCTCCATTCCAATCAAAGAATGCTAAATCTCCAGAAATGGGTGTTTTAGTAATCTTGCCTGCCTTTTTAAAATAGGCAACAGCTGTTTGGCATCCAGCGAATCCAGGTTTGCTGAATCCGATTTTAGGAAGCACTACACCAGCTTGACTGTAGCACCACGAAACAAATATCCCGCACCACGCAACACCGTCTAGGCCGAACCATTTTCCGTATTTAGTTTTATTGCTATTTTTAGGAGCCTCAGAGTTTCCTACTTCGGCTCTAGCGATTTCAACTATTTTCATTTCTTTCTTTTAAAAGGATTTGGAATTTTTATGCCAAGATAATTCAATCCAGCGACAAGTCCTGTTATTGACACCCCTATCCATGCTATCATTTGAAAGCATTCCATTATAAATGGAGGTACATGCCATGTGTAGATGCTTGCGAAAAGCACAAACGCCTTTGTAAAAAGCATTGTGATTCCGCTAAGTATCAACATTATGAACGGTGGCATACCGTTAAAATTACTTTGGTCGTAATTCATATCTCGGCTCATGTGTTTTTATGATTAAACTACAGTAACGGTAGTTGTATCAGTTAATACTCCAAGAACATGCGTACATGTAATAGTACAAGTACCTGCAGCAACTCCAGTAACAACTCCATTCGAGTCTACTGTCGCAATAGTAGGGTTTGATGAAGTCCATAC
>Ga0315904_10001815_pt1 | contig 33703 bp, 33 predicted proteins | sample LakEriMetagenome_6_FD_203529 | JGI IMG/M metagenome (GOLD analysis project Ga0315904, IMG submission 203529) | Freshwater fungal communities from buoy surface, Lake Erie, Ohio, United States - Buoy 12 MA120 | ecosystem: Environmental > Aquatic > Freshwater > Lake | place: USA: Lake Erie, Ohio...
TAGCTATAATCTGTGAAGCAGATTTCAACTTAGACATATCTTGCAATGATTTATTATCTTTATTTATTAAACGCTGATACGTATTTTGTGCATCTATAAGTTTCTTAGAACCATCATCTTGACCTGTAGATGCATCACCACCTGTTTGTTGAGGAGCTCCACCACCGCCGGCAGATGGATCCATAGTACCATCATCCATCATTGGTGGATTAAAGATTTCATCTTCTTGTTCTTCTATGATTTTTGCTCTTTGCTCTTCAATATCTTCATCTGTTTGCTTTAAGATATTTTTCTGTACCCATTCATTCGAATAATACTTACCAATTAGTGGCATCATATTATTATAAACATCAATTCTTGAACTTAAGATTTCATTGTCTTTGAGTTCGGTAAAGAATCCGTCATTAGTAAAGTCAATCTTCATATCTTTACAAATGTCATTCCAATCTTCTATGGTAATAACACCCTTAAGAACGAGTTGTCTTTCTAATAGTTTAAGAAATAATGATGAAAACTTTCTTCTAAGTCTTGAAACAAACTTACTAAACTTTACTTCTTCTCGTGTAATTTCAGAAGATCTGCCAATATTAAAAGCAGTGTTTTCTTGTTCAATACGACTTACTGGAACATTAAGTGATCTATATAATTTCTTTTGGAAATAAAGAACATCATCCATTTCGCCGAGATTTTGACCCGCTGGGAGGGTAGTAACTTCCGTACCTCTTCCTCCTTCACGACGTGGAAGCCAATAGTCTTCTAACATCGTCATGAACTTACGATCGTCTCTGATCTCGCCTGAAGCAGCGTCATAGACAAGACGATTCTTATGTTTAACCATAATTTCTCTTACGTACTGTTCGGCTTTCATCTTTGGAAGATTACCAACATCGATATACCAAAGACGACGTTCTGGTGCGCGTGAGATACGATAGATTACTGTAGCATCTTCAAGAGTACGAAGCTGATTTAAAGGTTTAATACCTTTATGAAGATGTGATAAGACCATAGTCCCATATGTATCAGTTAAACCTGATGTAACATGCACTACAGCATCTTTAGCAATCTTTAAACCTGATTGTGTTGTTGGTCCACTCTGTTTGTTACCAACGTTAAAGCCTCTGTCATTAAAAATGTAGTATTCTGCTTCAGTCTTAGTAACTGTTGCATCGCCATTCTTAACTCTCTTTTTAGAGACTTCTTTGATCTTTCTAATCTTACGAGGATCAATATATCTAACTTCTTTAATACCATCTCTAACATTAACATCATCAATAACTACATGATAATAAAGACGGCCATCAATGTACCATCTTTTGTAAATATCATAGGCATGATTATTAAAATCTATGAGTCTTAAGACTTCTTTAAACTCGGATTGTATTGCTTTCTTAATATTTGGTGCAACTTGTACATCATCTAAAACTAGTTTAAGAATATCTTCTTCATCTACACATATAGAAGCATTAACAATCTCATCAACTGCAGCATCAATTTCTGGCTGCACTGACATTTCTCTATATTTCGTGACTAATTCTGCCTCAGTTCTTACGGTTCCATCTAAGTCGACGTATGTTCCGTAAGAACCTCCGGCAGATATCGTTACCGCCCCGTCGTCTGCTTCTTTTGGAACAAACGACGGGAACGATTCTTCTTTTTCTTTTCTTTTGAATTCAAATCCAAAAAGCTCTGCCATCAAATCCTACTTTGTTTAAAGTTGTTTCATAATATATATTAATTATTAAATATCGCCTGCCAACTGTACTGGATAACTTGATGGAGATGGACCAGCAACCATAGGTTCCCAATAATCATAAGCAAAAGTAACATCAAAAGTTTCGATTGTGTTAGTTGTATCCCAATCTAATGAGATAGCATCTACAGTAGTTGGGAAAGCTCCAACAAGATTATAAGATCTAATGACACCAGCATCATCTCCAGGACCAGCTTTACCGAATTGGTAGACTTGAATATCTACTTTATAGCTTTCTGGCGAGCCTGTACCTGAAGCAGATCTGTTTGAAACATGTGTGTTAATCCAGTTTAACCATGCTTCGAAGTCATTACGAAGTTTAAAATCTTCGTCGTTCATTACTGTGATAGTCCAATCAGCAAATGTTCTATCACCTGCAATTTTAATCTTTCTACCAAAGTATGGGACATCGACGGGATCAACCGTCGATGCTGGTAATTGAGCTGCTCTAATTAAGAAAGAAGCTCTTTCTCCATCACCCTCAATACCGGGTGCTGCAGGAAATTGCATAATTACTTTGAAAAGTGATGGTCTTGCGCCACCATTAATCAAACCATTTGCTTTAAAGCTGTCTATATTGAAACCCATCTGTTAAACTCCTTTTTTATTTCTATTTATTAGAACTTGCCAACGACTTCAGAGAAGGCAACACCAGTTCTAACAGCAACGAAGTTCAACTGAATGAAATTGATTGAGCGAGCTGGCTTAATGTAGATATCACCGACAAACTCGTTACGATCAATTACTTCAGGTGTATTGTTTGTTTGATCACAAACAACTAAGAAGTCTGTGATACCACGACGGCCTTTAACATCTCTCAAATACGGTACTACTAAGTTCTTAAACTGAGCTCTTGTAAATTCATCGTTGAATTCGAAGAGAGTAAACTTAGCAGCTGTAGCAATAGCTTTTTCAAGAACAATGAACAATCTACGAACATTAATTCTATCAAATGCTGATGGCTTGTTAAGAGCAGTCTTATCGCCGAAGAGTACAATACCCTGACCAGGGAATGCAACTACAGGATTTACACCAGCTTTATAGAGTTGGTCTCTTTCTGCTTTGTTAGGATTATAAGCTAGCTTAACAATATTCTTGATGTTACCACGGTTGAAACCAGCTGGTGACCACCAAGGATCATTTGTATTGTCTGTACGAACACAGAGGCCAGCAATATCACCGTTTAGAGGTACCCAACGATAAACATCATTGTACTTGTCGTACATGTACTTATAACCAGAATCAACAACTGCATAAGAAGTACTTCTTATATTGTTCTTGAAGTCTAAGATTGCATTCATTTCATCGCCAACATTGTTGACAACATCTGCCTTTAGTGGTGAAACAAATGCTACGCAGTCTTTTCTTACTTCGCAAATATTATCGATAATATAGTTAGCAAGATCTGCACTCGATTTACCCTTACCCTGAAGGATAAGTGATACATCAACGTCTTCAGCTGAGGCAAACTTATCATAACCAGAAGCTATGACTGCAAGAGTAGCATTAAGTTCGCCGTAACCGTCTTGACCACCATTGAATTGAAGATTCAATGGATTATCATTTGTTGAACTTACGATGTTTATAGCATTATTATGAACAGCACCAATTCTATCGTTTGCAAACCAAATATACTTTGACTGTTCATTAACTATTGTCTTATAATATAGAGCTCCACCATCAGCGGTCTTAGCATCGTCTACTCTTGAAACGCCTTTGTATGTTTCCAATATTGTTCCACTAACACCTGTAAATCTTCCATTTTCATCAACTATTACAATGTGCATTTCGTCGTTTGCAGAAGTATTACCAAATTCTGTAACATATTCTGACTGTCCAGGAGCTCTATCAAATGTGTTATAGAATTCCCAATAACGAGTAATGCTATTAGATGTATATGCAGACTTAAGTCTGTAGTTATCTTCTGTAGTTACTGCAATTGTTAGAGTTGTATTTGAAGCAGTAACGTTACTTCCTACTGAAGTAACCTTCATAAACTGTTCGCCGATTGATGCGTTACCAACTTTAATCAAATCACCAGCAATAATTGAAGATGAGAGTGATAGGATAGCAGTCTGAGCAGCGCTCCATGCTACAAAAGTGTGGCTTTCTGAGTTTGCTTTTGCTGTTGGAACGATTAATCTTTCAACTGCAGTTAAGCTGTGACCACTTTCTGTTGCACCCTTTGTTATATTAACATTGGCGCCGCCATATGTTGCTGCAAGAGTAACTGTTGTTGTGTTGGCAGTTGCAATCCAATAGTATGAACCATTAGATAGACCGCTGACAGCAGTATTACCAGCTGCAACTAAGTATTGTACTTTATCACCAACAGCATACTTTGTATTTGCAGAAGCAATTGCAATGGTTTCATCTGCATCAGTAACATCTGAGTTAGCATTGAATGAAACAGCATTTGCGAAATAACTTGTGTTACCAAGCTGAAGACCTGAGCTATTTGAAGAAATAACTAGATAAAGAGAATTGTTTGTTAAGCCTGTTGGAGCAGTGTTTCCAGCTGCTGTAAGGTACTTAACATAAGTTCCGTTACCAATTGGGTTTGTAGCAATACTAATGAAACCGTTTGAACCGATATCAGTGTTTGTATTAAATGCTACGCTGTTAGCACCAACAGAAATTGATAATCCTGATGAGTTTGCGGTAAATGTACCGCTATAATCATTTTCAACATTTGATAGTTGAACTGTTGATTGATAAGCATTAGCTGTATCGCAGACTGAAATTCTTAGTGAGTTACCAAGATGACCAGGATATCTGGCTACATATAATACATCGGCATCAAAAGAACCATCCATTTCTTCATAGTGTTCTTCGTTCTTAACAACCTGAGCTAAAGCGTTTGCAACAGTTCCAACATTAGCAAATGCTGTAAGAGTTCCTATGTTTGCTGTATCAGTGGTTGTATTAGCAACACGAACAACATAAAGCTTGTTTCCATATGAAAGAAAGCTTGCAGCTGTAAAGAATGTTTCTTCAGCGAAGTTCTTATGTGGCTTACCAAAGCGTGATACTAGAGCATTTTCTGAATCAATCAATACTCTCTTGTCTAGAGGACCCCATCTGAAGATACCTGCAATAGCACCTTCAGTCGTTGATACTGCAGGCACTACCGTTGTTAGGTCAATTTCAGAAACGTTTACACCTGGACTAACTTGAAATGGCATTTTTTTCTCCTTCCATGCATGGAAATATTATTATTAACGTTTAATTTATTTATAATAAGAGATATTTCATGTTAATTTCTCATTAGCCCACATCCAGTTTTCAGATTTAGGTAGATCTAAATCTGGTTCATCATCACCTTCAGAAAAAAATCCAAATGGTGTTAGTTCACTGGCTATTTGATCGTCATCTTTATCTCTAATTTTAGTCAAAGTATTAATATCTGTCATCTCTCTGAAGTAATGTTGATCAGAGAGCCAAGCAAAAAGGACCAAGCCCATAACCAAATCGTCATGATTGCCGGATTCTGCTTCGTATGACTTTCCTTTCCTTGAAAATACAGAAAGTTCATGAATAGTTTCATGATCATTAATAATCAATTGGTTTTGTTCTATAAGTAGTTTCATTATAGAACAACCTACAGATTTGACTGTCTTAGTTGTTCTAATACCTTTATCGGCGCTCGAGCCGCTAAACCCAGAAGAGATTCTCTTTCCAGCTCTACCATCATTTTCAGATGATAAAAGAGTATCCATATCATATTCATAATATAACATGTCTGCTACTTGTCCGCCAATATCATTAATTTCGACAAGTACAGAAGCATTATTGTAAGATTTGCTAATCCTATGAATTATAGAGCAATAATCAGTAGGAGTAATCATATTATCTCTAAAAGTACAAACTTGTTCATATGGCATTTTAGATACGTCTATGACTTGAAATGCCGAATAGTCCAATCCTTTTCCACGTGAAACGTCGACAACCATAACATATGAATGTCCTTGCTTAGGCTCTGCATATTGTTTGACACCGTTTTTATCAAAAAGTAGTGTCTTAGCTACAAGTTCTTTTAATTTCCAACCAGCAATTAGAGTACCAGAACTACCAAGAAACTCTACACAATATTCCTGTTCGAACTTCTCTGTATCGAAGCTCATGGCAGCTATTGTATCTGTCTTCCATGTTTCATCTCTACCGGGAACATCATACCACATAACCTTGATAGGTTTATATTGGTTCTTTTCCTGTTCGGCTTCTACCCATATTTTATGAAAATGATTTAATCCATTTGGAGTAGAAACTAGTACGATCTTAGAATCACTACCAGATGAAATAGTAGGATAAACTGATGTAAAGAACTCATCCCATGTATCGATAAATGCTGCTTCGTCTATGAATAGAAGGTTAATAGAGTAACCACGAATGGCATCTGATGATGTAGCAGCTGCTATGACTCTTGAATTGTTTTCAAGGACGAATGAACCCTTATTCCATTCAATGATACCCTGTTGTAACCACTTTGGAAGATGCTGATAAGCAAGTTGAATACGTCCAAGAATTTCTCTTGCCGTGTCACCCTTGTTAGCAAGAAGAGCTACAGTCTTATCTGCATGGAATATAATATACCATAAAATGAAACCACATGTCGTAGTTGACTTACCAGCCTGACGAGCAGTAGCAATGACCGTATATCTATTTTCGGCCATTGATTTTACCATTTCTTTCTGGTAATCATAAAGTTTAAAATTAATTAAACCTTCATTGATGCTAATGATCTTCATATACTTTTCAATAAAATATACAGGATCTTTGGCGCATCTAACATATTCTTGTACAAGTTCCGGAGTCCATTGTATCTCGACAGAACGTCTTTTAAGATTTACGTTACCCTTATAACCACCTTCAATTAAGACTTCTTCAGTCATTCTTTTTCATGTCCTGAATTACTTTTTGAAGTTCTGCAGTTGATCCAACAAACAAATTGTTATTATGCACAGTGGTATTATTAGTTGGTTTTTCGATATCTTCAATCTCTCTTATAGTTTTCTGTATACCTAAGAGATCTTTGTTTGCATCGAGTAAGTTCTTCATTAAGATAGCTACAACTTCATAAGCACGTGCGGACTGTGATTGATCTGCAAGTTGCATGAGTTTATCAAGAGCGTCAGAGCCAGTTTCAATGATATTGTGTATATTAGCGCGTGCTACTGTAAAGTCATCTTTCGCTGTATCATCATTGGCTGTTTTTTCAATGTATTTTACCATACTACTTATGGGGCTAACACCTAAAGCATTAGCTATTGGATCATTATTAGCTGTTGACATTTTTTACTCACTCTGTTATAATAGTATCTATGCTGATGCAATAACCAAAATCATCATCTGCTTCAATAACTGACAATGCTACAGATTCTGCTACATTTGATGTAGGAGTTCCATTCGCAGTTAAGCCGGGTCTAACTGTTACTCTTTCAGATACATCAGTATTACCTACTGCACTTGCCAATTCTCCATCTGCAACCGGTGGAATATAGAAATTAGTATTTGCAAACTTGATTATACCAGACTTCTTAACTGGACCATAGATATACCCTTTTAATGTAAAGTCAAGTGTCCATATTAGAGCTCTTCTCTGATCAAAATCACCCTCATACGTATCTTCTATATTTACAGATTCTAGTACAACAGGAATATCCATGTTGATTCCCATTTCCGGAATCAACTGAACTGTAGTAGTCCAATCTGGTGTGAAGAATGGAAGTATTTGTTCTACAATCTTAGTACCATCTTCTGCATTTTTAACGTATATATAAAGTCTAAATGATATATTATATGGAACAGGATTATATTGATATTTTAATCTACTTGTAGAATCTGCATCTTTTACAACTCTTCTTCCAGTAGTTCCTAATTTTCTACTAGAATCATATCTCATATCGGTCATTTCAAATGACATACGAGGCAATACTATTGCAGTTTGTCTATCTATATTCGGATCAGCATCTACTCTGGCTAAAACTTTTTCTTTTGGTGCATATGCTAATGGAACTTTCAATAAAGCTACAGTCGTGTTACTAGCATCAGTTCTAGTAATATGGATATCATTAAACAATGTTCCAAATAAAGTTACGTATTTTCGTATTGTGCTAAAATAAAATGTATGTCCAAACATTAATATGTTCCGTTCTCAGAGAATGGATCTTTTTCAGTGAAATCTAAGAAATCATCTGTTTCATCTTGGATGAATTTATTATCTGATAGATCATCTATCTCTTCTATAGTGAAGTTTTCTAGAACAATATAATCACTATCTTCTGTCATTATTCTTTCTTCGCTTTCATTCAAGAGCGCCCAGTCGAACGCATTCAATGAAAAGTTCTTTTGTATAGAATCTATTTCAGCTATACCAGTATTAAATTTTTCACTAGAATAATCAAAGAGTTCACATGTAAGTTCCCACGTTTGTAAAGCTCCAAGCTGATAAAACATTTCGAATTTATTTACAAACATGATTTTAAATAGTTTATTATTTAATGGGAAATATATTAAATCACCTTCGTTTGGTCTAATTAGTGCACTATCCATACCAACTTCTTCATAAAATACTCTCTGTGCAATAGAGAATACTACTTGATCTCTAATTTCAAGACCAAACTTAGACATAAAGTTGCCATCACCACTGAAGCCATCAATAGATTTTATGTATAGTTCTACAGGATATGCTCTATTATATTCAGAAATATCATCTGCACCGTAGATTTCATCTTTATTTTTAATAACTCTCGGCACATAATACATATCTTGACCATAAATTTTTATGGTCTCAATGATTAAATTTTCAATGAGAAGTTGTTCTTGACTGTTATGAAAATTATTAAAATAAAAATTTGTAGCCATTAGCCTATCATATCTGTTACTGGCAGACTATAGCTGCTGATCATTTCTTTTTCTAATTCTTTTATTTCTTCATCGGCTTCATCATAGATCTTTTGACCATTGAACTTAATACCTCCAGGCAAAGTCATGCCTTCAAACTTCTTCATATTTGTTCCCCACTGCTTCTTAATAAGAGCAGTCGTATATTGCGCAAGCCAACGATCACCCCATGCATCGGTATATGTATCCGGATCAATTACTTCATATGCTTCTACTATAAGATAATGATTATCTTCAAGTTTATTCCAATCCATATCGATATGTAATTTATCAGTATGTCTATTATATCTGATAGGCTGTTTACCCACTAATAAATATTCTAACATCTGGATGTGTTGAAGAGCCATATAGTATGGTACCATTGAAACTGATGTTAGTGTGTAGAGATCATTAAGAGCTATCTGATATCTAATATTAAACATATTATTGGTATTTAAAGCATCACCAATATCAAATATATTAATTGCACCAATAATATTTTCAGGTAAAGTTATATACTTATTTACTTTATCTTGAGCCGTTACTTGGTGTTTATAATAGATCTTTTCAGAGCCGTCAAAGTGATAGTCCCAGTAATATCTTAAAGCTTGGTCTATACGGTCTTCAACTTGGTCATCATCAACATTGATTTCCAATACAGGCTTGCCAAGTGTACGGAGACAATATTCTTTGAATTGTGATCTTGATGCTGGTACTGCCATTTTTAACTCCGGTATGCCTTTTAAGTATTTATAAATAAGACAGAGTAATAATTATATTATGGAGAAAACATGAAAATACTCAATTATATCAAGAATGAATTCCCCAAGATCAATAATAAGAACTTTAATAAGTTTCTTACCCCAGAATGGGTAGATGAAAACTTTATGTTTGATCTAAAAGCTGAAGATTACCAAACATTACAAGAATTTTGTGATGCTATGCATGTGAAGTATATTTCTAGATACTTTTCTGGAGTCTGGAAATCTAAGCATGGATACCCAGAGTCAGGTAGGTATCTCATAAAGTTTGCTAATATGCAGAAACCAAAGTCTGTTTTGGATGTTGGTTGTGGTGATAACTATTACAAAGATAAAGTTCAAAATCTAGTAGGTTTGGACCCATATCATCCTAAAGCAGATATTAAGAAGACTCTTGAAGAGTTTGAACCAAAGAAGCAATATGATCAAGTATTGGCACTTGGTAGCTTAAACTTTGGAACTGATAAAAAACACATCGATACTATGTTTGCTAAAGTTGTAAACATGACTAAGATTGATGGTTATCTTTATTTTAGATTTAATCCCGGTATTGATCATAAACCTTTTACTAAAGATAAGACTAGCTTTAAGTTTATTGATTGGTTCCCATGGACTCAAGAACACATTTTCATGTTAATGAAAGAACATAATCTTAAGATGATTAGATTTGCTATTGAAACAAATCAACAGGGTGATGAAAGATACTTCTATATAATGAAGAGGTTAGGATGATAAGTTATACAAATTCACCATATGATCAGTGGACATCTTTAAAAACTAAAGAACCAGTAACATATCATGGTTTCAATGGTCTATATGAATTCTGTAAAGCAACAAGTCTATATAATTTTAATAAAAAAGTTGGAGATGATGTAGGTAATATACCAAATTATATTCCAATATGTAAGTTTGAAGGTGACTGGCAAGAAGACGTAAAGAAAATGATGTCTCAATCTGAACCAGCTACATTTGACTATAGATCAAACCCACGTTTCGATAACAATAATAACTTAGAATATAATGATTTCAAAAAGTGGGGTTATAAAGTAGATGGTGATGATGATTCATATGCTGTCTTAAATAGAATAAGACATGCAGATTTGCCAGACAGCATGACAAAGATAGCAGAATTGTTTCAATTTGATCATCCTGCTGGAAAAAAGAGTAAAAAACCAAATATAAAGTTTGATGTGCAGATGCCTGGACAAATGTTTTATTGGCACTTAGATAATTTTGGTGGAATATTAAAAGAACAGAGAGAAGACTATAATACTTTTGCTTCGTGTGATCATGATCAAAGGCTAATCATGAGAGTTATAGTATTTTTAGATGATCAAAAAGAAGGTCAAGTTTGGAAACAAGGCAATGAATATATTCACTGGTCAAAAGGTGATTGCATTACTTGGCCTTGGAGAGATGTGCCACATGGTACTTGTAACTTTGGTCATGAACCAAGACCTACTTTGAATATTACTGGCGCAGTGACAGAGAAAACATATGAATTTATGAAGTCATGTCCAAGAGTAATTAGTATATGAATGAATTAAACGAATCAATAAAAAAAGTGTTTGATCGTTCCGATCCTAAATTTAGAAAGTTTCATTACAATAAATTCGAAAAATGTGGTGATGAAACAATACAACTTATTAATCGTATGATTCCAGATTTAGTTTTAGATTTAGGTTGTGGTGACAATCAATATAAAGAACATATAATAAATTTAATTGGTATTGATATAACAAATGACCGAGCAGATATTATAACTGATATATCTTCTCTGCCATATGAAGATAATTCAGTCGATGCTTGTTTATGTTATGGAAGTATAAATTTTGGTGATGATAATTTAATACATACACAACTTACAGAAATGAATAGAGTATTAAAGAATGGTGGAATATCAGTTTTTAGAGGTAATATTCATAAGAGTGACATGATACCATATTATATTTGGACTGAAGAAAAGATAAAATATTGGACTAATTATTTTAATTTTACATTACAAGTAGAACCTACTATAATTCGTAGATTAAAAAGAGATGGCAAAGGTATTAATGATAAATGGAGAGATAGAGCATCAGAACAGGCTGGTGTTTCTCCAAGACCTATTGAAAGATTATATTGGATATGGAGAAAACAATGACTGATGGCCATGATCTTATATTTGCTGCTGGAGCTCCTGGTAGCAAATGGAGTAGAGTATTAAGTATACTTGCTCATCACAAAGATATTAATTCCTCAGATAAAGAAAAGTTTCCAACCTATCAAACAAAAGTAAGTTTTCATGGTCATGAAAAAAATGTTGGAATGCATTCATCAGCATACTTTGGACCTGAACATGGTATAGGTGAATTTTTTGATGATTTGACTAATCATACAAAAGAAGAGTTTTTAGAAGAAATTAAGAAAGCTTTTAATGATTTTGATCATGGTTATAAAATAATAAAATCACACTGGTTTTCATATAATTTAGATTGGTTAAAAGAAAACTTTCCTAAAGCTAAAATTATAATGGTTTATAATGGAGACAATGAAGCTTTTAAATGGTGGCATCTTGTAGGTGGTTGGAATATTAAATTTCCATATTATGGCTGGTATGGCACTGATGAAAAATTGTATGAACATATAAAGATAGAGAACAGATTAATATTTGAATTTATGAGAAAGAATAAGCTAAGCTTTAGCATGAAAGACTTTAAACAATTAGTTGATTCACTTGGCTTAGAAGATGACTTACAATTTTATGATACCATGTTTGAAGAAGATGCTGAATATTTTATAGGCAGAAAAGGATTTAAAAAATATGGCATAGGAACTACTATAGCTGTATATAATCCAGATGTGCAAACTAATAGTAATTTAGATGATTTATTACCAAGCATAAATACTAAGATTGCAGATAAACACAATGAATGGCGTATAGACGAAGTCTTGATAGATCTCTATGGTAAAGATTGGTTAGACAGAATACACGCTATTATAGAAGGAGAGAAATAAATGAGAATTAATGCTTTTGTGTCATTTGATCCCTTGTTTTCAGAGATCAACACAATATTAGAACATCCTTCTACGGCTGATATTGTAGAAGATAAGAATGGTGAACTTTTTGAATTCCCGTATCAGAATATAAATGTTATTTCCGGAAGAACATATAGGTCCAGTATAGAGACCGGTGCTCTACCAACTATGGTAGAAAATATGTTTGATACTACTGGAAAAAATGAAGCAAATTTTGGTATTAGAATAATGAATGGTCTTGCACCAACATCAAGACTAATTTCGGCTTTTAAAGATAATCTTCCATCTGGTTCTAGACTCTTTTTTATTAAGAAACAAGATCTAAGTGGTGTTGTTGAATATTATCAGAATCTTTATGATACACTAACAGCATCTACTGCTCGCCCAGATCAAATGAGAAGAAAAGTATTATTTTGTTTGCCGGCTGAAAGTGTAACACATCAACAAATTTCTGATGCAATTTATGAAACTGTCAATTATGTTGATGCTTATTTTTCAACATTAAATGCATCTTCTTTTGCACCATTTACACAATCGCAGTTTGTTTCTGGAGGTTCAGAAATAGATACTGGTTTACTTTATAGAGCAAATGTGATAGTTTAACAAATTAAACTGTGAATTATATATTATGAGAGATGATCAACTTATATTTTTTATTGGAGCTCCTGGAAGTTCTTGGTCTAGAATAGCATCAATATTAGAATATTCACCAAAACTTTTATTGAATCTTTCAGATCACACTTCTGAGAGAGAATATTATATTAAGAATAGTAAGTCTTGGTCTCATCTTGTCAATCACCAAGGTTCTTATTTTGGAACTGGCATGGAATTTGGTTATAGATTCGAATCACCACAAGACTTCTATAATAAAATCTCTTTTAAAAAAGAAATAGCTAAAGCTTTTTCTGAGCATGATGATTTTCGTAATTATCTAATTAAGAGTCATTCACTAGCCTATAATTTAGATTGGTTAGTAGAAACGTTTCCAACAAGTAAAATTATTTTTGTTATAAAACAACCTATAGAAGAATGTGTTGAGTGGTGGCAAAGCGCTGGTGGTTTTGATATATCATATCCAAAATATGATTGGTATAAAAATAAAGATCTATTGAAAGAATTTAATAGACAACAATATAATATTAAAAAGTTTATAAATGATTGTGAATATCCTGTATATGCTCCGACTAATTCATTTTTCAAGAATAAACTTAATATAGATATTGATAATAAGCCAGTTAGTGAATATATAAAAGCTATACAATTACTGCCACCAAATGGTGATGGAGATCCTGATCTAAGAACTCAGATGTGTTTTTACAATATGGAGATATAATATGGAATATGATGAAGAAGAACAAAGAAAGATAATTCCTAAGTGCAGAAATAACACTGAACACTTTGTTGCAGCAAACGGTAGATGGCTTCCATGTTGTGTTTTTCCAACTCATGGACAACAATATGAATCGTCTATATTTAACGATGATAGATATAATATAGACAATAACGATGTTCACACCTTTCATTTAGATCTAAAATATTTAGATTGGCTTAACTTTATTTCCAAATCTTATTATGACGCGCCAAAATGTTGTCAGAAGAAATGTGGAGTGAACGCTTCTAAGACTACTAGTCATAATCATGAGATACTTCGCTATGAAAAATAGTATTCATATTGAACTTACAAATAGATGTAGAATTTCTTGTCCAAAATGTATTAGAACAATATTGGTCAAGAAAGGTGAACTTAAAAGACAAGACTTATCAATAGAAGCTTGCAAGAAATATGCTGATAGTTTCTATGAAAGTTTTATGTTCTGCGGAACATATGGTGATCCTATCTATCATCCACAATTTTTAGAGATAATAAAGCTATTTAAAGACAAAAACAAAGTTGTTAAGATTCATACAAATGGGTCAGGAAAAACAATTGAGTGGTGGGAAAATTTCTTCTCTGTGCTCAAAGAACGAGATGAAGTTATTTTTTCTGTAGATGGTCTTCGAGATACTGCTGGTCTTTATAGAGTCAATATGAGTTCTGAAGATCATGATCAAATTATTGAAGTAATGAAGATGACTACAAAATATAAGTTTAGAGCGAGATGGGTATTCATACCATTTAAGACGAATGAACACCAGATTGATGAAGCTATAAAGATGGCTGAGAATATCGGTATAACATTTGAACTTAAGAAGTCTTCAAGATGGGATGGTTCAAATGACCCATATCTACCAACAGATAAATCACTGATATCATCGTATAGTACAATATGACTATTAAAGTCTACTGCTTTAAATGGGGTACAAAATACGGTCCTGAATATGTAAACAGATTATTATACTCTGTACTTAAAAACTATAGAGGTGATGTCATGTTTACATGCATCACTGATGACAAGTCTGGATTAGATCCTAGCATCAATATTATTGATTATGATAGTAGTAAAATACTTGGTCTTGGTAATGTTTTTACTATAGAAAAACTAAAATTATTTGACCCACATTTTATTGGCGCAGGTCAAAATATATTATTTGATATCGACATACTTTGTCTAAAAGACTTCACTGATTATATAAAAAAATATAACTTCGAAGAACCTAGATTTATTAAGAATTATTGGGCTGATCCTAATCAATGCGATGCATATTTTCATAAGGGTGCATGCGACATTAATAGTTCATTTATTACATGGAAAGATGATCAGTTAGAACCACTATATAAGTTCTATATTGATAATATGAAGAAGATTAATTTTCTCTTCACTAGTTTTGATAAATCTTTATTTGGTATATTTAGAGATAAATTGAAGTATCATCCAAAAAATATTGTGTACGCATATAATTTTGGAGCAGATCACAAAGATGATATGAAACCAGAAGTGTTACGTAATGATTATTATTTTTGTTTATTTAATACATCTCATGGAGTTGGTAAAGAACTTCATGAAGTAGATGGGTGGGCGAAAACAATGTGGGAATCAAAAAGTGTTTAGTGTTTTTACTTTAAAAAAGCAAATAGAAAAATACAATAAAAATTATATTCCCAGATTGAAGATATTTCTTTCTGATTACGAAAAAACAAGAGCTAATATCTTTAGAAGTATATTAAATGAATATGATTTTGTTAAGTCAGAGACTGTAACATTTATTGCTAGTGGCTTACCATATTATATATTTGATATATTAAACACGAGATATGAAACAGATATTAGTTTTCTAAACAATAGTAAAAAAATAATTAATAAACAAGATGAATTATTTGAAATAACATTAATAAACAATTTAGATTTAGAAACAAAAAAACAAAGTAGTATAACTACACAAGTTAAATTGATAGATTATAGCCCTCTAATAAGATCTACATATAATATTGTTAAAGAACATTTTAGTAATTTGTCGTTCGAATACTTTAATAAAAATGTAAATTTTGAAGATATACGAGATATAACAAAGGACAGTCTCATCATAATACCATACAGCGAATATCTTTATACATTAAAAGAACTTAAAATATTCAATAAAGGTCAATATGTACTAGTTTTTAATCAAAAAGAAGATGAAGAAAGAAGAAAAGTAAACACAGCATTTTGTGTAGAAGATCTAGTTGAACAATGTGGATTTAGTGAAAATATATTTGCACAAAAATATGATGTATGTGGTGTAAGAATGTATGTAGCATTGGGGAAAATATGAAAAATATAGTATGCATAAAGTGGGGGCATCTGTACTCTGCAGAAGATGTAAACATGTTAGAATACATGCTGAAACAAACAGTCACATATCCTTTTCAACTCTACTGTTTAACAGATGATTGTTTTGATATCAACAGAAGCATAGAGATAATATCACTACCAAAAGATAATGATCTTGAAGGTCATTGGAATAAGATGTATCTTTTTAATAAAGATATCATGAAGCTTAATAATTTTACGTACTTTGACTTAGATGTTATTATTCAAAATAATATAGATGATATATTAGATTATGAAAAGAGATTAACTCTAATTAAAGCTTGGTGGAAAAAATCAGAGGTATGGAAAAACACTTTTAATTCAAGTGTGATGTCCATAGATACGACGAGAGATGCTTATATATGGGGAAGATTTATAGAGAATACAGATTATCATATGTGTAAAAACATAGGAGATGATGATTTTCTATTTAATAACTTTGAGTTTGATCACTATCAGCAAAGCTGGTTTTATTCAAGAGTATATGGTGAAGAAAAAACTAAAACTAGATACTATAAACCAGAAAAGAAGATATGTCTTTTGAATAGTATGAAGAAGTTTTATTCTAAAGAATACTACAAGTTGTTTGTAGAGTTGTATCCGGAATACCAATATCAGCAATCATAGACTGCCATATATCTGCATGCGGGACGATATAACTCAAAGTTAATCTTGGTGATCTAGTTCTTGCGCAATGCCAATACATTTTTTCTGGTTCTTCAAATGAACCAAAGTAACCTACTTTAACAAACCATCCTTTTTTATCAGGATATCTTGTTATTAGATTTGTATTTTTATCATAGTGTTCGAACTCTCCGTCGCCATCTGGATTACATGTTATGACTATATTATAACCAGGAGCGTTTGCATTATGATGCCAACCAATATAACCACTTGGTGGATAGTATGCTCTTAACGCATTATTTCTTGCACCAAAGTAGTTGATGAGTTTTTTATCAACACTATCACAAGCTTCTCTGTAAGTTTTAGATTGCAATTGTTTTGATTTTAAATTATTTTCCATCACAGCGCCTAGCATGTGCTTAGGATAACCATATGCTTTTGGATCTTTTAATGCTTCCTTTAAATAATTACCAGATGTAGCATATTCACCTTTTTCATTGTCATCGAGTTTTTCATGTGGTATTAACTCTGTCTGATAATCAGAATTAAAAAACCAACTACTAAACTCTTCTAGAATGACTTTGAGTTCAGGATTTATGTTTGATATGACCTGCATGAACAATCCTATCTGGTATAGTATGATGATATATTATTGGTGACTTATCACCATCTGCGCCCTTTATGTCATAGAGCCAAATATAATTCCATCTATAATCATCTGGCATGATTCCAATCTTATATTTGTATTCACTTTCTTTCAGAAGTCTCCAGAGAGTAAATTGATCCCAACGTTTCATCGATGGAAAATACTCAGGATAGTTCCACTCAGATTTATCTTGTATTAAAAACTCTTCGTACCAATCTTTTAAAAGCTTCATGGTATTTTCATTCTTTTTATAGAGCATGAACCCACCATGATACTGCATCTTCTGAGTCTTATTCTTATCTATGAATACTTCTTTGCTTACATGTTCTCTTATATTAGTTAACATGATTTCGTTATCTTCGAAGTAATCAAATATAGTATTGAACTCTGATGACATGACTTCCATATCAGCATCAATGTAGGCTGTAATGTCATATGGTGACATGTACATACCCTTCATCTTGGCTCTTCTATGATATGGAATATCATAACTGATATGATCAAAATACTTCATATCACGCTCTTTCATAAACTCTTGATGAGTAAAGAGCGTGATACTAGTTTTTGGAGAGTAGTCTTTTATTGATACAGCGCATCTTACTGCAGAATTATAATATGCAGTAGACATTGAAGCTATAAGAACAACACCACTTTTCATCACAAAATAATTATATCAAGAGTTCTTAATAGTCTCTAGTGCTACTATTGCTCCAGCATATGCATGGATTTCTGTAAGAGTAGATGCTTTTCTAAGACTAGACTTTAGATCGGTATAAGTTGAATCTCTAATAATAGACATATCAAAAGCTTCAGACTTAGCTAAGAACAAGATGTTCTGCTTTGCAATCTCATCTTCTTGCTTTTGTTGTTCTTCTCTCTGAGCTTTTCTTTCATTATGAAGTGCAAGATCATTAGCAGTGTTTTGATCTATAAGTTCAAGTGGAAAAGTTTCTAAGATTTCTTTCCAATCTGGATTACCTTCTTCGGTATCGGTAACACTAGCTGTTAAGATCCTACCATCTTCATATTCAAATTGACATATGATATGTGTCTTTTCTGTATTTGCCCATCTTGGTGATCTAATAATTCTCATGTTAAGCTGTCCTCACCCATAATGAAACCGTAGAAACGGTTTCTGTACCTGCATTTAATGTTAAACCTGAATATGAACCAGAATAAGATCCAGTATAAAATCCTGTATAAGTTCCTGAGAAGAAACCGCCAATACTTCCAGCGAAGAATCTTGTATAAGCACCAGTATAGTTACCCGTGTATGCTCCAGAATAGGAACCAGTGTAACTTACAGTTGAAGTAGTTTCTCTTGTATCAGAGAATGCCGATCCTCTTGATACCCAAGTACCACCAGAGACAGGAGCAGTTGACTGGACTGCATACTGACCAATACCAGTAGCTACTATTCTATTTCTTAATCTCTCAGTAAGAGTCTGTATCTCTGCATCACTCATTTCTTTTACAGAAATCGGTGATGTAGTATTTACTTTTAAAGTTCTAGATGTACTTGGCGCAGTAGCTGCAGTCTTTCTCCAAAGATATGTAACATTGTTTGCAGCCGCTGTAGTATTCTGGATAGTTCTTTCAGCAACCCATGTACCGCCGACAGGAGTAGTAGGAGACAATGAATAACTGCCAACACCAGAATTTACTAGATTGGCCAATGCATTTGAAATTATTGTCGTATTAAGAGTTGTATCATCTTGTTCAAAAGTATTAGCGCCGGCGCTATAATGAACTGGTCTAACTAAATTTTCAGTAGCAGCTCCCAGATCCTGATAGAAGTTATACGTTACTGTCGTGATATCAGTACCAACTGGGTGTTGGCCAACAGTGTATGGTCTATATGTATCACTAAATGTACCTATTAATGTAAAAGAACTATTAGGAGATACAGTACCAACACCCGTGTTAGAAGCAGCAAATTGTGTTAGAACGATATGCGTTGCATAATCGTAATCAGCATCGCTCATCTCTTTAAAAGAGACTGGTGAAGTAGAAGTATCTATTTTAAGCGGTCTTCCCATCAATACACCTTAAACATTATTAAGTTGGAAAAGCTATCGTATTATTTGCATAATACACTTTTAGTGTAGTAGCGTATGTCATGACATTAGATGTTGACACAGTTACCATACTAGTATTTATATTAACACTACCAACCTGAATATTTGCTGTTGCAGAGATGTTGCCATTTACTGCAAGAGTAGCTCCTGGTGTAGTAGTCATGATACCAACATTCGATCCAGAAGTATAGATCAAGTTTGTATTAACTATTAGACCGTTTTTTACTATAAAAGCTTTGTCTGCCATTAATAGGTTCCCTTTCCCCTATTTTATTATTACTATTTATATGTTGTATATTTAATACTATGGAAAAAAGAATGCTAAAAATGCTGAAGTTGCTGCGACAACAAAATTTGTAAATAACCAACCCGTATTATTACCGCCATTTGTTGAAGTAGTTCCAGCATACCACGCAGCACCGCCGGTTGCAATAGAGTCACTGATACTACAGAACGAAACGTCTACTGTTCCTGAAGATTTAGATAGTGTGAAATTAGAAGCAGGAGTATCACTGCCTATTGTAATTAAGTTTCCGCTAGTACCATTCAAATCAAAATCATTTGTAAAAGTATTAGTCGTACCAGCTGTAAACAATATAGTAGCTGGTTGAACGCTATTTGTGATATTTCGAAAAGTGTTTGTCCCGCTAATAGTAAGTGTTCCTGCACCGCCCTGATTGAGAGTGTTATATGAGTTATCACCACCGACGAATGTTTTTGCAGTAGCAGAGGTCATATTTATTTTACCAGTACCTGTTGAAGTAAGCGTCCCTGCTGAAATAAGATTTTGTTGAACCAATATTGAAGTTCCAGAAACTGCGGTCACTGGTGATGTAGATGGTGTGAAGTTAGCTGTATAAACTGCTGTTCCTTTTACAATTCTAAAGTTTGTAATTTGCCCCGGAAAGTAGCCAGTAGTATCAGAACCTACACCAATTTTTAAAGGTTTGGCGGAGCCATCATAATAATACATTGTCATACCAGTGGCATTAAATGTAGTAGCATCTGCAACTCCATTTACATATAATGTTATAGTATTGCCATTCCTAACTACTGCTACATGATTCCAAGAATTTGCTGTTACTTGTCGAGTTGTTCCGGTAAAACTAACGGTTGAAATACCCGAAGCGGCGTTAGTGAATGCAAAGTTTAAATATCTGCCAGATGTAACGTTCCAATTCCATGCACCACCTAGTTGCCAAGTGTTAGCGATACCCCTGAGTGCTCCTAAAGAAGTCGGACGTATCCATGCTTCAATAGTAAAGTTACCAGCATCGAATAAAAATGCATTATTAGCAGGGACATTCAAGAATTGACTTGTGCCATTGAACAATATACTACCACTAGCCCCACTGACAAACGGAGTAGCATGATCGTATAAGGCTGTTCCGCTATTTGTTATAGTAACTGGAGCAGCACTTCCATCAGTGACGCCAAGATCGTTGCCGTTGAACGCAGCTGCTCCTGCTAGGCTTATTACTAAATCTCCAGTTCCATGAGCCAATACTTTACTGCCTGATCCAGTAGCAGTAAATCCGCCAGCAGCAGTACATGTATAATTATTTAAATTGAAAGTCCCATTGGTTAGAGTTATAACTCTAGAAGAATTCATTGTAAGAGCATCTTGAAGTGCCCAAGTACCACCAACACCATTAAACGTAAGTGGAAAAACTAATGTTGCACCATTTGTTGTGATTGTTTTAGTACCACTAGTAGCAGCAAATGTCCAAATGTTGGTGCCAGCGGTTAATGTGACTGTTGTTCCTCCAATAAGCAAATTTCCATATATTGTAAGCGCAATATTGCTAACAGTAAAAGAGTTGTTGTCGATTGTGAGATTTTTAATTGTGTTAGAGGTTGTAAAAGTTGTTGTTGAAGCAGTGTTAGATAATTGAAAACTAATTGAATTTGCTTCTGATAATGCACCAGCAGAAATTGTTTTAACTTGATTTGTACCACCACCAGTTAATTGAACAAGAATATTACCGTCAGTAGTCATATTAGTTACAGTAGGAGTACTCCATACAGTCGCAGCAGTATTTAAACTCAATACTATTTTACCACCGGAACCAGTTGTTTGTATTCTTCTAGTGTTTGAATTTGAAGAACTGAAAATACCAAATATAGTCATTGTATATGAATTTAAATCTAAAGTGCCGTTTGTTAATGTTACTGTTCTAGAAGTTGATGTGCCTATTGTTAATGCGTCCTGAAGTGCCCAAGTACCACCAACGCCATTAAACGTGATTGGAAAATCTAAAATTTTTCCATTTGTTGTTATTGATTGTGTACCAGTAGTAGCAGCAAATGTCCAAATATTTGTACCTGCAGTAAGTGTTGGTGTAGTACCAGCAATTGTTAAATCACCGTAAATTGTAATTGCAACGTTTGATAGTGTAAAGGAATTGTTGTCAATTATAAGATTTTTTACACCGTTACCTGAAGTAAATGTTACAGTGCCTGAAGTTGTTGATAGTTGAAAATTATATGATCTGTTTGATACTGCTGGGCCAGCAGATATAGTTTTAGTTGTAGCTCCTCCACCAGTTAGTTGTACAAGAAGACTACCAGAGATAATTAAACCGTTATTAGTGGTAGTATCCCATACAATTTCTGCAGACGATGATGTGAGTACTATCCTACCAGTACCAAAATTTATTGCTCTAGTATTAGAGTTATTGGAGTCAAATTTATTACAAGTAAAAGTAAATGCTCCTAGAGCTAGAGTTCCAAAAGTAAGAATAGCAGTACCAGTTGTTGTTAATGCATCCTGGAGAGTCCACTCACCTAGTGGACCATTGAATGTAATTGCAGAAAATACATTACTATTTGTTGTAATAGTTAACCCAAGCTCACCGCCAGCAAAAGTTAGAGTACCTGTATAACTCTGTGTAAAATTGGTTGAAGGTAAAGACAAGCTACCATAAACGGTTAAAGTTGAACTGCCACTAAGTGTCATATTATTATCTAAACCAGAGGCTGTCATTGAGTGACATACTGCTCCGGTGCTTACTGTAACTGCAAAGCCTGCGCCTGAATCTGAGTTTGCATCAAATATAACATCTGTATATTGATCTGGAATATAAGAACTAACACTTCCACCCGAAGTATTTGACCAATTAGCATTAGAGGAAGCATTCCAAGTGCCACTACCACCTATCCAATAAAGAATAGGATTTGCAAACATTATATTGTTGTTGTTGCCATTATCAACTGAACCGTTTACCATATACCATATATTTGGAACGTTTGCAGAAATATCTCTAACAGCTGCATATGGAACAACAATACGAGTTGCTCCTGTGTAAACAATATTTGCACGAGATCCAACAGTGCTTGCTCTAATAGTATTAGTAGACGAGCGAGTAGCTCCACTAGTCGTAAGAGAAGCAAATGTATTAGTAGTTGTTGATTGTAGTATTAAATCACAAGCATTTTGTAAAGTTAAATTATTAAAAGTGTTGCTTCCATTTACAGATAGGTGACCATTTCCTGCAGATCCTGTAAACGAGACATTGTAGTAAGTTTTGCTCCCACCACTGAAAGTCGTGGTTCCGGTATTAGTAAGTAAAATTGTAGATGAGCTAGCATTTAGAGTTAAATTAGTACCATTTATATTCCACGATAAACCAGAGCTAGATATAGTCCAGGTACCAGTTCCTAAATTGAGTGTTCTAGTGTTAGTTACGTTTGAGCTGAAGACTGGAATAGTAACATTATACGTGGCCGCACTAAATGTGCCGTTTGTCAGAGTCACACTAGAAGAAGTAGTTAAAGCACTTTGAAGTGTCCAAGAACCTCCTACACCATTAAATACAATTGGAAAATCGAGCGTTTTGCCATTAGTTGTAATTGTTTTTGAAGATGTTGCTGCAAACGTCCAATTGTTTACACCAGCCGTTAGTGTAGGGCTAGTACCAGCTATAGTTAAATTTCCGTAAATTGTAATAACTATATTAGTGGATATGCTAAAACTATTGTTATCAATAGTAAGATCTTTTATAGTATCAGATGTTGTAAAAGCAACTGTTCCAGCTGTTGTAGATAATTGAAAACTTATAGAATTTGCTTCTGTTAAAGCACCTGCAGAAATTGTTTTGGTTACTGCACCACCACCTGTTAACTGGACAAGAACATTTCCATCAGTTGTTAAGTTAGTTACCGTAGCGGTATTCCAAACTGTGGCAAGAGTATTCAACGATAATACAATTTTGCCGCCTACGCTAGACCTTTGTATTTTTCTAACACCTGTACCCGAAGAAGAAAATATACCAAATAATGTAAACGTATATGAATTTAATTCTAATGTACCAGAAGTTAATGTAACTGTTCTAGATGTAGAGGTTCCAACAGACAAAGCACTTCCTAAACTGTAGGTTCCAGTACCACTAAACGTGATAGGAAAATCTAATGTTTTGCCATTAGTAGTAATAGTTTGAGTGCCAGAGCCTGCAAACGTCCATGCGTTTGCACCAGCGGCAAGTGTTGGTATTGTACCATTAATTGCCACATCACCATAAATTGTAATTGCAACGTTTGATAGTGTATAGGCGCTGTTAGACAAACCTAAACTTTTTACTGTATCTCCAGCTGTAAATGATGTAGTTCCATTGAGAGATGAAATAGAAAATCTAATAGCATTAGCTTCAGATAATTGACCAGCTGAAATAGTTTGCGATATATTGTTAGTACCAAATACAACAACTAAAACATTTCCATCAGTTGTTAAGTTAGTTACCGTAGAGGTATTCCAAAATGTTGCAGCTGATACAGGTCTTACGGTTATGATACCATTACCAGACCTTTGAATTCTTCTAACACCTGTACCCGAAGAAATAAATGTACCATAGATATCAAAGCTGAACGAATTTACTTCTAACGTTCCTGTTGTTAATGTAACATTTCTATCAGCAGCAGTTGTACCAATAGTTACAGCACTATTCAAAGAATAAGTCGCTGTTCCCGCAAACGTAATTGGAAAATCTAATACTTTTAAAGATGCAACAGTTATGTTTTGGGTTCCACCTGTTTTTGCAAAAGTTTGAGTGTTTGTTCCACCAGTTAGTGTCATGCCGGAGGAAACCGTTAGGTTCCCGTAAATAGTTCTGGCAGCATTTGAAAGTGTTCCTGCAAATCCCGTAAAATTAAGAGACCGCACGTTGCCCGTAAGCGTTAGCGCGTAAGTCCCAGCGGTGAAATTGAAACTGATGCTATTTGCTTCACTTACCGCAGTGGCGGCTACTGTCGTAGCTGTTGCTGTATTGTTTGTGATATTGATAACAGGTGTACCAGTTACGGTGACACCCGTTCCTCCAGTGAAAACTGTGCCAGTGCTATTAAGTGAAATTGTGTTGGTTCCAAACGCAAGAGTCCCTGTATAGCCGGTCATTGTTAGCGTTTGAATTGTGACGCTGCTGTCTAAGGTGGCAACGCCTGTTCCAGATGAGGCGTTAAAGATTGCAGCATCGTTCGTGCCAGGCACAGATGCGCCGCCCGCGCCACCAGATGTCGCTGACCACCGAGCAGTATCACTCCAGTTGCCGGTACCGCCAACCCAAAATCTGTTTGCCATGCATTACTCCTGTACGACTGGTTCTTCAGTCGGTACTTCGGATACAGGCTGGTTTATGATAGCAATCCAATTATTATATCGCTGTTGTTTGATCTCAGCGATTTCTTCAGCCGACAAATTTTCATAATCTTTTTGATACATAACTATTGCATCATTATAAATCAAAGGCTCACTACCCATTTGAAATGAGTCGCTTATCATACCGTTTTCAAGAATAGTAATCATATTAAGTCCTCGTTAAGTTTAGTGATAGTGTTAATCTTGTTATAGTCGTAGAACTATCTATATTGAAACGCAGAGTATCTCCAGCTGTAATTGATGTAGTCCATCCAGTCAATGTAGAACTAGTCGCGCTCGTTTGAGATGTTAATGTTGGTTTAGCAGAACCAGTAATTGTATCTGCAACAGTCGGAGGATAGTTAGCGAACGTATCTTTCCATATGTCTACTACAGCACTACCAGATTGATCTGCCATTAAAGACCACGATGTAATCGTAGAATTAAATGGAATTTGCAAATCACCTTTTATGCCTGTTGTGATAGCTGATCCGCCGCCGTCAATTAAAAATCCAATACCTGCTGTTGTGGTTGAAGAAGAAATAGTAATGGTATCTGTTGTTGGATTTCCAGCAAGTGTAATACCCGATCCAGCAACTAGAGTAAGTCTATCAGTTGTTGAGTCTGCTGAAACTACGTTAGCACCTACAAGGATACCAGAGAATCCGTTGGCTGCACTTCCACCGCCTCCAGATACAGGAGACCAATAGACACCTGTTCCAGACGTGCGAAGATAATAACCAGACACACCAGCTGTATTGTTTGCTACAAGAGTTCCACCAAGTATTGTGTTACCTGATACGCTCAATTGACCATTGGCTACTGTTACACCGTTGATAACTGTTCTGTCTGTTACAACAGCAGGATTGCCTAAGACGGTGTTACCAGCAACATATAAGTTTGTGGAAATTGTAGCACGACCAGTATGTGCTAGTAGACCAGATGTAGCTGGATTTGATTTTGTAGCGTATAACGTTGATGCGTTGGCTACTTGTAATCTGTCAGAAATAAGTGCGCGAAGAGCAGTATTGGTTCCCGTTAGATTTGTATTGACCAGTGTAATACGCGATGTTTGCGTAGCAATTGAAGAGTTTGTGTTAGCAAGTGCAGCACGTTCAATAGTTTTTGTTTGATAGATTGCTACAGCATTAGCCACTTGTAAACGATCACTGATAAGTGTACGAAGAGCAGTGTTTGTGCCAGTGAGCGCAGTCCAGCTTGCTCTTGTTGCAATATAAGCGTTTGTATTGGCTAGTATAGTTTTGACATAGCTATTTGACGCAGCATATGCTTTTGTGGCATAGGTTGCGGAAGCATTAGAAACTTGGAGATAATTTGTTGATACAGCTGCTGTAACACCAGTAACAACTGTATCATTTTGCGTTAGATTTTTTACAAGAGATGTTGTAGTAGAAACTAATCCGCCACTGCCACCACCAATTTCGAATACAGCCGTACCGTTGGAAGAGTAAAGTTTCTGATCTTTATAATTGATTGCAAGTTCACCAACGCTCAGCGAAGCTGTGTTTGGTTGTTTACCCAAAACGCCACTGCGTTTGATTTTAATTGTTGATGCCACACTCGACTCCTAGAAAGGAAAGGTGGGTGAAGCACTTGTCACCCACCTGTGCATATCAATTTATATTAGTATGTTCCGCCGTCAACTACAGCTTCGATTGTAGCAACTGCATAGCCAGCTGCACCAGTATCTACTGTTGTTCCTGGTTCTGTTTGAGAACCTGTATAGAACTTGAACACACCGTCTGTTGCATCGCGGAACAAACCAGAATACTTTGTTCCTGATGAAGCATACTTACCATAGAAACCTACGTCAACTGCGTCTGTCGAGTTATTAGCAGCCAACTTAATCATCGAGTCATCAACGTTCAGAGTCGATGAAGAAATATAAGTTACTGCACCTTCAACAGTCAGATCGCCGTCAATGATTGTAGAACCGCTGATTCGTGTGTTACCAGAAACAGCAAGGTTTGTTCCAACGGTCAAGCGACCTGAGTGATTGAAGAACCCTGATGTTGACGGACTTGACTTGACTGCGTAAGTAGAAACTGCATTAGCAACTTCTAGGTATTTGGCAACGTTGAGATTAGCTGTATCCAGAGGAGCCCAATAGACACCAGTTCCAGATGTTCTCAGATAGTAGCCAGAAGTTCCTGCTGTATTGTTAGCAACAAGAGTTCCACCAAGTGTTGTATTACCAGAAACCGAAAGGTTTGTGCTGATAGTCGCACGACCAGTATGTGCTAACAAACCAGATGTTGTTGGATTGGATGCGTTAGCTTTGGTTGCAATATATGTGTTGGTATTAGCAAGCGCAGAATTGAATGTGCTTGTGCTGACCTTAGTTGCAATGTACGAATTGGTATTAGCTAAACGAGCATCAGCTGTAGATTTTGTTTCATACGTTGATGCAGCATTAGCAACCTGAAGGCGATCCGAGATAAGTGTACGGAGCGCTGTATTGGTATTGACAAGGTTTGTATTAACAAGCCCAATACGAGTTGCTTGTGTAGCAATGTATGAATTCGTATTAGCAAGATCTGTATTATGGGTGCTTGTGTTTAGCTTAGTCGCAATGTATGAGTTGGTATTAGCTAATGCAGAATTGAACGTAGTCGTATTGACTTTTGTTGCGATATAAGAATTTGTATTCGCAAGAAGAGTATTTACATACGAGTTGGCTGCTGCATATGCTTTCGTCGCATATACTGCAGAAGCATTGGCTACCGAAAGGTACTGAGCGCCAATTCGATAGATCGTTGCTCCATCACCGACGAATAGCTGACGATCAGGAATGTTGACGGCAATTTCACCTGCAACAAGTGCAGACGGCGCAGCCCCTGGCGTCGTACTTCTTTTGATTTTAATTATTGATGCCATTTCCTACACCTCTGTTTTTAAACATTGAGCCGTCAGAGCTCTTGCGTTTTTGTTGACGTTTTATTTTTTCTTTTAGAACTGCTTCGTTTCTTTCACTAGTGACATCATCAAGATAATTGCTTAAACTTTTTCGATCAACTCTAGTGAGTTTATCGAGTTGTTCTTTATACTCGCTATTTATACTTTTTAGCTTATTGAGTTCTTTTTCGAGCATAGTATTTTTAGTCGTCAGTAAAAGTATCTGTTGCTGCAGCTGATTGATTTTGGTCTGCTGCTGCTCCATAAACTCATTGATAACTTCAAGCTCTTTGCCCTCTTCAAATGTATCAGACATTTACGAATAAGAACCTCCATCCACGTCATCGAACTTGGGAATCCCGTTAGATCCGATCTGCATTACTTTGCCGCTTGATCCTGTAGCAAAAGCAAACGCTGTGCTATTTGAAGCGTACATCACGCCATTTTGCGTCAATGAAGATTTGCCTGTGCCACCGTATTGAACACCAAGAACGTTGTTCAATACAAGATTTGTAATTGTTAGTTTTTCGAACGTGCTTGGTGTATTGGCTGTAACGACAAGCTGTGATGCTTGAATAGTAGCAGGTTGATTGTTACTAGTTACAAAAGTGATAACACCGTTACCACTGGCTTTGATTTGGGCTCCGGCAAGATAAATTGTATTACCAGCTAGATAAAGTGATCTCCATCTTTTGGTAGGTGTGCCAAGATCGTATGTTATGTTCGCTTGCGGAACAATGTTAGTCGTGACGCTGAGTAGATTAGCTGAAGCTGCGCCTATCTCATTAAACTTTGCAAGACGCGTTCCACCAACAGTCGATCCGTCATGAACACGGATCGTCTTGTTAGTGGTATCAACCGTTATCTCACCGTTCGCTCCAGTGAACGAATTGTGCTGAGTGGCCGTACCTCTTCTGAACTTTATCTCGATAGCCATTACAGCGTTCCGTAATCCTGTTGTGTATCTGGATCAACCGCAGATGTAATAAAGCCATAATCAAAACCCCCCGATGAAGGAGAAGCAGCAACAACAGACGCTATGTAAGAGTTAGTGTTTGCAAGCAACAACTTTACATATGCGTTCGATGCAGCATAAGCCTTCGTAGCATATTTATTAGCTACATTGGCTACTTGAATTCTGTCATTGATAAGTGCGCGAACAGCCACATTAGATGCAGCGTATGCTTTAGTTGCGAACTTTGCGTTCGCATTCGTTACTTCAATGTAGATGTGTTCATTACTACCAATTTCATTAACAGCATCAATGATCTCATTGACCTTAAGTCGCAGAGATTTAATTGTTGTTGTAGAACTTGTGTTGGCTACTCCAATCGGATGGCTCATGGATTCTCCAGAGCGTCGATACGAGCTTCTAGAGCAGCGATCTGTGAGAGCGCATTATTAAGAGCATTCGTTAATACATTGATTGTGTTTGAAGACGCGCCTGTTACGTTTACGACAACTAGATCGTTTTCGTTTAGGTCACCAAGTTCTGATTTCGTAACAAGAAGCGGAGCTGTATTACCACCTCCTCCAGCAACTGTTCCAGCTTGCCATTTACCAGTCGCTGAGTTATAGACAAGTGCTTGACCATTGCTCGCGTTCTTCAAGCTGGTATAATCAACGTCATCGAGTTTGTGAAGATTGACTTCACCAGATCCAGAACTACGACCAAGACCCATTGCGGCAGAAAATGCGATACGCGAGATGCGCTTTTCTGCGCCGTCAAGAAACTGCTCTACTTCTTTGCGAAGCGGAGTGATATCAGCCATAGGTCCGACTGGACCAACTGGACCTACCGGACCGCGCTCACCTGGATCACCCTTATCACCTCTGTCTCCCTTTTCGCCTTTCTCGCCGCGAATACCAATCTCGCCTTGTTCACCAATAAGACCGCGTGGACCAATATCACCTTTGTTACCTTTTGGACCACGTCGACCTTCAGGTCCACGCAAGCGAACTTCCTTCAGCTCCAACACTCCGTTAGACTCTGAAAGAGTTTTGATTTGTTCTAGGATTTCGCGCTTGATTTCGTTTGCTTCTTGTTTGGCAAACTTGGAAGAGATAGAAAGTATTTTAGCCTTTTCTACTTCAGATATGCTATTTTCGAGTAGATTTTTGCGTAGTTCTTCCGCTTCTGCCTTAGCGAACTTGGCAGCTATGGAAAGAATCTGAGCTTTTTCTAACTCTTTCATTTTTAGATAGCATCCTTGATCTCTTCTTCCACGTCGTCAAGATCTTCTTTAGAAACCTTTTCAATAGCACGAGTCATGCTTTCGATGAGCTTCTTATCTTCTTCTGTTAATATTTTAGGAATGAAAGGAACGGTTTCTTCTTTCGCCGTTACTTTCTTTGTGCCAGAAGTATCATTCTTGACTCTAATTTCAACTTTTTGTGGCGTTGATTTTTCTTTTTGTGGTTGCGTGTTAGCTATATTCTGATCATTGTTTTGCTGCTGCTCTGCGTTAGCCTCAGCTTCAGCCTGACCCTCAATAGCCATCTGCTGATCCATTTCTTTCATCTCGTCTTCAGTTTGACGAAGAACGTTCTTACGAATCCACTCGACTGAGTAATACTTACCAACGTATGCGTCAACAACACCAAGAACAGCAAGACGATTATTCATCATATCCTGTTCTTTGATTTCAGCGTAGTAGTTGTCACGCTGGAAATCATACTTGATATCGTTCTTCATATCCTTCCACTCTTCGCGGGTCATTACACCCTTGAGGAGCAGTTGGATTTCTAACAGATTATCAAACAGATGTGTAAAACGATCGCGCAGACGCTCAACGAACTTGGCATACTTTACTTCGTCGCGTGTGATTTCACCTGAACGACCAAGCGAGAACTGACCGTCTGGTTCAAGGCGCGAGATAGGAACTGACAGAGACTTGTAGAGCTTCTTGCGGAAGTAGTCTACGTCATCCATCTGCCCAAGATTCTCACCGCCAGGCAACGTGGTAATTTCTGTACCACGTCCACCCTCGCGGCGTGGGAGCCAATAATCCTCAAGCATAGTCATGAACTTACGAGCGTCTTTGATTTCGCCGTTGTTCGCATCGTAGACCAGACGATTTTTGTGACGAACCATCATGTCGCGAACATACTGTTCAGCTTTTGCTTTGGGAAGATTACCAACGTCAATGTAGAAGATACGACGCTCGGGAGCGCGCGCGAGACGATAGATAACTACCGCGTCTTCGAGCATACGCAACTGATTAAGTGGCTTGATCGCTTTGTGTAGATGCGAAAGAACCATGCGATTGCGAGCGTCAAGCAAACCGCTGTGAACGTAGCAGATAGCATCTTTCGAAATCTTTACACCCTGTGTGAGCGTACCAGATGAAAGACCTGCTGGATTGAAGAGATAGTATTCTTCGTATGGAGGAGCAATCAGCTTAGAGTTCTGCCCAACAACTGGCGTTCTCTTGATTGGCTGACGAATCTTGCGGATACGACGAGGATCGATGTAACGCAGCTCTTGAATGCCCTTGCGAGGCTGAGCTGTGTCAATCATGATGTGATAGAACAAACGACCGTCGATATACCAACGACGGAAGATTTCATAAGCCATGCTATTAAAGTCGAGCAGAGTTAGAATTTCATTGAACTCTTCTTCAATGCGCTTCTTGATGCTGTCTGGCTGTTCTAGTTTGTCGAGATTGAGTGAGACTGGATCATCATGTTCATTTGAGATGATGGCTTCATTAACAACGTCATCGACAGCAGACTCGCACTCTGGATACATCGACATTTCGCGATATCGAGTTACGAGTTCTGCTTCGTTCTTAGCTGTACCTTCTAGATCAACATATGTTCCATATGCGCCACCAGGCGCGACTTCCATCGCGCCGTCAAGATTAGGAGGTGGGGCAAATGAAGGGATTTGGACTGCTTGCTTTTCAGCAACGTCGTTGTCCCTTCCAATGCGGAAGCCAAATAATTCGATCGCCATTAATTTTCCTTCAACTTAATTTATAACAAAACGGCGATCAAATTACTCGTTGATCACCCTACCGTTAACGTCAGCGTCAACAGTCCAGTAATCGTAGGCAAACTCTACAGTGAATTCTTCGATAGCATCAGTTGTTTCCCAATTCAGTTCGATGTTACCAACGTTTACTGGGAAGATGTTAATGAATGAATATTCGCGAGTTGGAATAGCAGCATCGCCTGATGTAGTACCGCCAGCGAACACGCCCGTCTTAGCATAATGACGAACTGTAGCTGTTGTGCGATACGAAGCGAGACCCTGCTCAGTGATTACTGATGGATTACGAAGATTGTTTTCGTGTGAGTTGATGAATGAGCTCCAGAGTTCGAAAGCGTTACGAACCAGGAAGTCTTCATCATTGAGAACTGTAACCGTCCAGTTTTCGAACGTGCGGTTACCAGCCATCTTTACCTTACGACCAAAGTAAGGGACTTCGATAGTGCCTACTGAAGATGTTGGAATCGAAGTAGCCTTACATACGAACGTAAATTGCTGTTCAGCTGTTGGCTCTGCGATACCTGCTGGGAGCGTCAAGAACACCTCAAAGAGAGATGCTCTTGCGCCACCATATGGTAATCCTCTTGCGGCGAACGTAGATACATTAAAGGGCATTAGTTTTTCTCCCTATCCTTTCTGATATTTAGTCCGCCGATTAGAACTTTCCTACAACTTCAGTGAAGTCAACACCCGTGCGAACTGCTACGAAGTTGAGCTGGATGAAGTTGATTGAACGAGCTGGCTTGATGTAGATATCACCGATGAACTCGTTGCGGTCAATAACTTCTGGCGTATTGTTTGTTTCGTCACAAACAACACGGAAGTCTGTGATACCACGACGACCCTGAACGTCACGCAGGAATGGTTCTACAAGAGCCTTGAACTGAGCACGAGTGAACGCATCGTTGAACTCGAACAGAGTATACTTGGCTGCTGTAGCGATTGCCTTTTCCAGAACAATGAACAGACGACGAACGTTGATACGGTCAAAAGCAGATGGCTTTGTGAGCATCGTCTTATCACCGAACAGGATAGTTCCTTCGCCTGGGAATGTTGTGATTGGATTGACACCAGCCTTGTAGAGGGCGTCACGTTCAGACTTATTAGGATTGAACGCCAACTTAATAACATTCTTAATCTGTCCGCGGTTGAAACCTGCTGGTGAGTACCAAGGATCACGCTCGATATCCGTGCGAACCATTGTACCAGCAGTGTCGCCGTTGCAAGGAACGTAGCGGAAGAGATCGTTATACTTGTCGTACTGATACTTCCATCCAGAATCCATTACTGCGTAAGAAGTTGAGATACCAATTTGGTTTTTAAACGCGATGATACTATCTACTTCTGCACCAGCATATCCAGAGTTATTCACGACGTCAGCTTGACGTGGCGAGAAGATAGCAATACAGTCTTTACGATACTCAGTGATGTTATTGATGATATGAATAGGAACAGTCGAAGTAGAGTGTCCGCCACCAAGAATCAACGAAACGTCAACAGATTCTGCAGACTTAAACAGATTGTATCCGTTGATGTAATCTGCAGCACGTGGCTGTGCTCCGTCACGCCCGTTGTAGAGAGTAAAGTTAACTGGCTTGTTGGTTGTTCCAGTTCCGCTGTTATGATTTACAGCAGATGTAACAGATCTTGTTGTGATACCTGTGACGTGTGCAGCCC
>Ga0315904_10001816_pt1 | contig 33698 bp, 36 predicted proteins | sample LakEriMetagenome_6_FD_203529 | JGI IMG/M metagenome (GOLD analysis project Ga0315904, IMG submission 203529) | Freshwater fungal communities from buoy surface, Lake Erie, Ohio, United States - Buoy 12 MA120 | ecosystem: Environmental > Aquatic > Freshwater > Lake | place: USA: Lake Erie, Ohio...
CGTGATGCGCACCGGCACGGTGATGGTGATGCTGCCGAGGGCGTCGAGCTGGCCCATCGTGCAGGTGATGGCGCGGGTGGCGACGACGATGCTGCAGGTGCCCGTGGCAGCCGGCGCGGTCTTCGTCCAGGTGATGACCGTGGACGCGTCGCCGACGATCTCGGTGCCGGCCGCGAGCGTGTCGGTGACGATGGTCTGCAACGACTCGCTGGGGCCGTTGTTGGTGACCACGATCTCCCAATCGAAGGGCTCGCGCAGCGCGACGGTGGTGATCGGCGCGCCGGCTTTCTTCGCGGATTTCGCGATCGCGAGGTCGACGCGGCGACGGACCGTGGTCGACTCGGACTCGGTGTCGTTGGCGGCGAGCGTGTCGGGCTCGTTGGCGGAGACGGTCGCCTGATTGGTGAAGACGTCGCCGGTGGTGCTCGGGTTGTCCAGCACCTCGAAGCGCAGGAAGATGCTCTTGGTCTGGCCGATCTGCAGGTCGCCCTTCGCTGAGCCCGTGATCGCGTTGCCCGCGGGCACGTCGCAGGTGAACGAGGGGATCGCCGTGCCTGCGCCCGAGGTGACGTCGCTCACGGAGCAGAGCGTCGACAGCCCGGTGTTGCAGGTGCTGCCGCCGTAGGTGGCGGTGTCGCAGACGAAGCGGATGCGCTTGCCGGCAGGCGGCGTCATGACTTCGGTCACCTTCACGCCGGTGCCGTAGGACGGACCGTTGTTGGTGACGTTGACGCGGTAGCTGAGGAAGGTGTTGCCGCTGGTGAAGGCGACCGGGTCGAAACCGGTGTCGTCCTTGTTGACGAGCAGGTCGAGCGCCGCCGGGTCGACATTGAGCGTGATCGTCGGCGACACGTTGTTGCCGCCGTCGGTGCCGTCCGGCCGCTCGGCCGTGGTGGTGGTGACGTTGGCGACGTTGGTGAAGATGCGCGAGGCGTTGCCGGACCTGAAGTTCGGGCGCCCCCTGAGGGTGACTGTCTGCGTGTCGCCGCTCGGCATGCTGCCGATGGCGCAGGTGAAGGAGTTGCGCGCGCCGTCGAGGACGTCGCCCGCCGCGACGCCGCCGGGGTTGCCGCCGGTGACCGCGCAGGAACCCTTGCTCGGCGTGATCTGCGTGACCGTGAATCCGGGGTCGCCCGCCGGGAAGGTGAAGATATCGGTGACGACCACGTTCTGCGCGGTCGACGGGCCGTTGTTGCGGAACGAAAGCACGTACGTGCCCACTTCGCCCGCCTTCACCGTGAGCGGCGTGAGCGTCTTGCCGGTCATCTCCATGTCCGCGAGCGGGACGATGGTGACGGTGTCCCACGCGGTGTTGTTGGAGCGGTCCGGGTCGCCCTCGACGGTATTCTCGACCACGCCGCCGTTGTCGAAGGTGCCCTCGCGCATGCCGCGGCGTACGGTGATGGGTACGGTGACGGTGCCACCCTGCGCCAATACGCCGCCGGTCTGGGTGCAGATCACGGTCTCGCGGTTGTTGACCGTGCAATTGAAGGTGGCGGTGCTGCCGGCGCCCGCGACGGTGGCGACCACCGGCGTCACGATGCTGGACTGGTAGGTGCCGCTGGTGATGAACGCGGGCACCGTGTCGGAGATGCGCACGCCGGTCGCGTTCTCGGCGGTGGGCGAGACATTGGTGACGACCAGCGTGTAGGTGACCGAGTCTTCGGTGGCCGAGACGATCTTGTCGCCGCCGGTCGGGGTGCTCGTGGTCTTCGTGATGGCGAGGTCGGGCCGGACGCTGGTCGAGCTGGTGCTCGCGGAATTGCAGTCGTTCGTCGGGTTGGGATCGCCCTCGATCGGCTGGCGCGCGGTGGCACCCGCCGCCGCACCTGCGGGCAGGCTGCTGCCGGTACAGGCCTGGTTGGTCGCCGAACCGGCGACCGTGGCGGTGGTGATGATGGTGAGTGTGGGCAGCGACGCGCCGGCGTTGAGGCCTGAGGTGTTCGGGTGGTCGCAGGTGACGGTGTCGCCGACCGCAGAGCAGGTCCAACCCGTGCCGGACACACTGACATAGGTCTCGCCGCTCAACTGGTCGACGACGCGCAGCGGACCGGTGGCGCGGCGCGGTCCGCCGTTGGTCACGGTGATGGTGGAGGTGACCTGCGAGCCTTGGGCGACCGGGTTCGGCGACTTGGACTTGGCGAGCCGCAGGTCGGCGCCATCCGGCAGGATGTCGAAGGTGACGCCGCGGCTGTTGTTGCCCGGGACCGGGTCGTTGTCGGTGCTGCTGATCGAGGCGGTGTTGGTGTCGGTGCGGCCGGTGGGGCCGATCACGGCATTGCCCGGCGCCGTCGCGATGATCGTGATGTTGTCGGCACCGCCCACCGCATAGGTGGCGCGCGAACAGGTGACGGTCTGGCCCGAGGCGGCGCAACTCCAACCGGTCCCGGTCGCGGAGACGAAGGTCCAGCCCGACGGCAGCGTGTCAGTGACGGCGACGGTGTTGGCGATCGCGGGGCCGCCGTTGCGCGGCGTGATCGTGAAGGTCGCGTTCTCGCCGGCGATGACCGGATTGGGCGAAACGCTCTTGCTGTCGATGCGGACATCGGCGCCGGGCAACACTTGGGTGGTCGCCGTGGCGGTGTTGTTGTTGGTGTCGGGGTCGGCCGTAGCGCCCACCGCGGGGTCGATGGTGGCGCTGTTGGTGACGAACCCTGTGGAGGCGTCGATGCGCGCGACGATGGTGACCGGCGGTGCGCTCGCGCCCACGGCGAGCGGACCGTTGCGGGTGCAGGTGACGACGCCGCCGACGGGCGAGCAGCTCCAACCCGTGCCCGAGGCCGACACGAACGTCGAGGAGCCCGGCAGGTTGTCGGTGAGCACCAGGTTGCCCGAGGCGTTCGGGCCGTCGTTGAAGGCCGTCAGCGTATAAGTGACATTGGCGCCGCCGATGACGGGATCCGGCGAATCGGTCTTGGTGAGGCGCAGGTCGGCGCCCGCCAGCACGGTGGTGGTGGCGTTCTGGGTGTTGTTGCCGAGATTGGTGTCGCTGTCGGCGGTGATGTTGGCCGTGGCGGTGATGGTGCCGGCGGCAAGGGCGCGCCAGGTGACGTTGATGACGCGCGCGCCCGTGCCGTTGCCGGCGAGGGTGCCGACGCTGCAGGTGATGAGGGTCGAGCTGGTGGCGACGCAGTTGGCGTTGGCGGGCGAGGCGGAGACGAAGGTGGCGCCCGCGGGGACGCTGAGCGTGACGACGGTGTTGGTGGCGGCGTCGGCGTCGGTGTTGTCGATGCCGATGGCGTAGGTGTAGAGCCCGCCCGCGGTCGCCGGGTCGGGCGTGTCCGTCATCGAGGTGATCTGCGGATCGGCCGCCCACGCGCCCATCGGCAGCAACGCGATCAACGCGCCTGCGAGGCTGCGGCGACGGAAAACGAGATTATTGCCCCTCATGGATCCCCGGACTTTGTCAGTATCGCGCGCCGGACTCTTCCCCGGCGTCGCATAAAATGCGGCTGATTGTAATGCATTACGCTTTGCAAAGACTGTGACTTTCGGCAGGGTATCGACATGGTCAAAGTTTCATCCGCGGGCGATGGCAGCCACCTGCCGGACGGGCTCCGCGCCGCGCTCGCGGGGATCTTCGGCGTGGACGCCCTCGCCGCCGTGCAGGTCCATGACCGGGTCTGGTGGCTGAAGCCCCTGCCCTGGATCCGGGCGATCACCGGCCCGGGACGCATCTGGTTGCGGGGCAGCGCCGAGGAGTTCTTCGCCGACCCCGAGCTGGTGCTGCATGAGTACTGCCACGTGCTCCAGCAATGGGCACCGGGGCGCTTGTCCGTCCTGCGCTATCTCGGCGAGTCATTGCGCCACGGCTACTGGCACAACCGCTTCGAGGTCGAGGCCCGCGCCTTCGCGGCGCGCGAACTGCCCCAGTTCGAGCAGCGATTGGCCGCGCTGCGCACGCCCGACGGCCGCCCACCGACGTCGGCCTAGCCCAGGATCGCCTCGCGTTCGTAGAGCTTGCCCGCGACCCAAGCGAGCAGCACGCCGAGCGCGAGGCTCACGCCCGCCGACAGCAGCACTTCCCAGACGAACGGCACCTCGCCGCGCAGCACGCGGGTCATCAGGAAGTGCTGGCTCAGGGACGGCGTCGCCATCGCGGTGACGGTCGGCTTGAGGTCGAGCAGTCCGACCAACGCGAGCGGCATCGTCGGCACCAGGATCACGAAGCTGAGGTAGGTCTGCGCCTCGCGGAAGCTGCGCGTGAACGAGGCGACGATGGTCATGAGCCCAGCCCCGGCGAGCGCGAGCGGCGCGGTCAGCAGGGTCATCGCGACGACCTGCGGCAGGCCGAGGTTGACGCTCATGCCCCAGTCCTCGAGCCGCGTGAAGCGCAACGCGAGCGCGAGCGCCGACAGCGTCACCACCAGCGAGATCAGCATGTAGGCGGCGGTCGCGAGGATCTTGCCGTAGATGATGTGCGCGCGCGGCAGCGGCGTCGTCAGCAGCGCCTCGAGCGAGCCGCGCTCGCGCTCGCCGGCGGTCGAGTCGATCGCGAGATACAGCCCGCCGGTGAACATGGCGAGGATCACGAGGAAGCTCAAAGTGCTGAGCGCCAGCACCGCGCGCGCCTTGGGCGTCGACACGTCGACGGCGCGCACCACCGCCGGGCGCATGATCGAGGGATCGACGCCGCGCAGCATCAGCCGCGACTGTGCGATGCGCTGGCCGTATTCATTGACGGTGGCGCGCACGCGGCCGACCGCGTCGCTGCCGCCCACCTCGCTCGAACCGTCGAAGAACACGCTCACCTGCGCAGGCCGGCTCTCGGCGAGCCGCGCCGGGAACTCCGCGGGGACGATCACCACGGCCTTGTGGTCGCGCGCCGCGATGGCGCGGCGTGCGCCCGCTTCGTCGAGCTGCACCGGCTGCACGACGATGCCGCGCTCGGCGAACAGCGCGAGCAGCGACGGGGCGCGCTCGCCGCCCGCGACGGCGACCTTCACCGACTGTTCGTCGCGCGACTCGGCCTGTTTCTGCACGATGTTGAGCATCAGCGTGAACAGCAAGGGACCGAGCAGCGGGCCGAGCAGCAGCGCGGTGAGGATGGTGCGCCGGTCACGCAGGTTCTCGAAGAATTCCTTGCGGAAGACGGTGAGGATGCCGCGCATGTCAGCCCAGCCCCTCGCCCGATCCGATGAGCTTCACGAACGCGTCCTCGAGGCCGGGCTCACCGGCGCGCTCGCGCAGGCCGTCGGGCGTGCCGCTCGCGACCACCGTGCCGTGCGCGATCACCACCACCTCATCGCAGAGCATCGCCACTTCCTGCATCACGTGGCTCGAGAACAGGATGCACTGCCCGGCGTCGCGCAGCTTGTCGAGCAGCGCGCGCAGGCCGCGCACCGCCATGACATCGAGGCCGTTGGTCGGCTCGTCGAGCACGAGGTTGCGCGGCGCGTGCACCAGGGCCCGCGCCAGCGCGGTCTTCAGGCGTTGGCCCTGCGAGTAGCCCTTGGCACGGCGGCCGGCGCAATCACCGAGTTCGAGCAGCGTGACGAGCTCGTCGGCGCGGCGACGGCTCTCGGCGCGGCTGAGTCCGTGCAGCTCGCCGAAATAGGCGATGTTCTCGGCACCGGTGAGGTGCGGGTAGAGGCCCGAGGCATGCGACAGCACGCCGATCAGGCGCCGCGCGGCGATCGGTTCGCGGGCGACCACATGGCCGTCGATCAGCGCCTCGCCGGCGTCCGGCTGCAGCACGGTGCAGAGCATGCGCAGCGTGGTGCTCTTGCCGGCGCCGTTCGGACCGAGCAGCCCGGTGATGCGGCCATCGCGCGCGAGGAAGCTCACCTCGCGCACGGCCTGCACCTTGCCGAAGGACTTGCTGAGACCGCGGGCTTCCATCATGGCGTGGGCCCTGCCAGCGAGGTGAAGAACGGCGCCGCGCTGCGGCGCTCGAGGCATTTGAGGTCGAGCTTCGCGGGCGCCGGCGTGGCGATGAAATCGCGCAGCACACGGTCCATGCAGGTGGCGCCCAATTGCCCGTGGCCCTCGTCCTGCAGCACCACATGGCGCGCATCGGCGAGACCGCGCAACGCGGCCTCGGCGTAAGCGGGCGGGGTCACCGGATCGGCGCTGCCCGAGAGCAGCAACACCGGCACCGTACTCTTGAGCGGTTCGCGGAAACCCGCATCGACCGGACCGCGCGGCCAGATCGCACAGATGCGTCGCAGCGGATCGATCATGTCCGCACCCATGTAAGTGGCGGCGAGGCGCGCGCGGTCGACCTCGCCGATGAACGGCAGGTCCTCGGCGCACACCACGCTGTGGTGCATACCGGTCGCGATGCTCTCGGGCACGGTGTCGAGCTGCATCAGCAAGGCGCCGGCGAGCGGGATGTAGTTGTCCTTGGTGACGGCCTCGTGCATCGCGAGCGGTAGCAACGCGGCGGTCGGCGTGCTGTAGCTCGACAGCCGCAATACGGTGGCGAGGTGGGACGGGCCGAAGACCACCGTGCGCAGCTCGCCGCTGCGCGGGTCGGGCAGGCGCACGGTGCGCGGCGCGGCGGCGAGTCGGGTGCGCAAGGTCTGGTAGGTGTCGGCCGGGTTGCCGAACGCCTTGCGGCAGGCGGGCTGCGCGGCGCAGCGGCGCAAGATCATGCCGAGCGCGGCCTCGGCATCCGTGGCGATCGCCGGGCCGAGCGCGAGACCGGGCGGCACGACGCCGTCGAGGATCACGCTGCGCACCCGGTCGGGGTAGCGCCGCAGGTAGTGCTGCGCGACCCGCGACCCATAGGACACGCCATACAGGTTGAGCTGCTCGGCGCCGAGCGCCTCGCGCACGCGCTCGAGGTCGCGGACAGCGACGCTGGTCGTGTACTGGGCGACGTCGTGTTTGGCGCGCAGGGTGTCGAGGCACTCGCGGGTGGCGGCGTCGATGAGCGCGTCGCGGGCGGCGGGGGCCGGTTCCGGACGGTCGAGGTTGAGCAGCAACGGGTCGACCTTGCACTGCAGCGGCGTGGACCGCCCGGTGCCCCGCTGGTCCACGAGGATGATGTCGCGGTCGCGGTTGATGCGTGCGAAGGCGCCCGCCGACGCCGTGTACATCTCCTGGGCGCCCATGCCGGGACCGCCCGCGAGCACGAACAGCGGGTCGGCAGCCTTGCGCTCGCTGATGGCCGGGTGCCGGGCGATGGAGAGCGTGATGCGGCGGCCCTCGCCGGACAGGTTCTCCGGGACCTCGAGGGTCGCGCACTCGGCCTTGACCCCGGACAGCCCGGAGGGGTGCTCGAGCATGCAGGGGGAGAAGGTGAGCGTCTGGCCCGCGCTCGCACCCGGGGTCGACGGGGCGGAGGCCGCGGACGCGCCGCCGTCCAGGCCAGACTTCGGCGCGGGGCTGCAGGCGGTGAGCAGTCCGAAGACGCCGGCCAGCGCGAGGCACTGGGCGACGACCCTCGACGTCCGAAGCGGGGGCGTCATATGGGGTCGGGAGTCTACAATACCGACCCATGGGTTTCTCATCGTGCTTCGAGGTCATCGTCGTGGGTGGCGGCCATGCCGGCACCGAGGCGGCGCTCGCGGCCGCACGCATGGGCCGTAAGACTTTGTTGCTGACCCAGAGCATCGAGACCTTGGGCCAGATGAGCTGCAACCCGGCCTTCGGCGGCATCGGCAAGGGACACCTCGTGCGCGAGATCGACGCCTTGGGCGGGGCGATGGCCCGGGCCGTCGACCGTGCCGGCATCCAATTCCGGATCCTCAACGCGAGCAAGGGACCCGCCGTCCGCGCGACCCGCGCCCAGGCCGACCGCCGGCTCTACCGGCAGGCCATCCGTCACCTCATCGAGAACCAACCGAACCTGTCCGTCTTCCAGCAGGAGGCCGCCGACCTCCGGGTCGAGGGCGGTCGGGTGACGGGGGTGGTGACGGTGAGCGGAATCGTGTTCGAGGCGCCCGCCGTGGTGCTCACCGTCGGCACCTTCCTGGGCGGTCGGATGCACGTCGGTCTGGAGCAGCACGCGGGGGGTCGCGCGGGCGATCCGCCCTCCAACCGGCTCGCCGCCCGGCTGCGTGAACTGCCGCTGCGGGTGGGCCGCCTAAAGACCGGCACCCCGCCGCGCCTCGATGGACGCACTCTTAACTATAGCGTCATGGCGCCCCAGAGCTCGGACCAGCCCTTGCCGGTGTTTTCGTTCCTCGGGCGAGCCGAAGAGCATCCGAAGCAGGTTGATTGTTTCATCACAAGCACTAATGAGCAGACCCACGCCCTGATCCGCGAGGGCAGTGACCGCTCCCCCATGTACACCGGCAAGATCGAAGGCGTGGGCCCCCGCTACTGCCCGTCGGTCGAGGACAAGGTCCAACGCTTCGCCGACAAGACCTCCCACCAGATCTTCGTCGAGCCCGAGGGCCTCGATACCCACGAGGTCTACCCGAACGGCATCTCGACCAGCCTGCCCTATGACGTGCAGGTCGAGTTCGTGCGCAGCATCCGCGGCTTCGAGCAGGCGCACATCACCCGCCCCGGCTACGCCATCGAGTACGACTACTTCGACCCCCGCGACCTGCGCCCGACCCTCGAGACCCGGGCCATCGGCGGGCTCTACTTCGCCGGCCAGATCAACGGCACGACCGGCTACGAGGAGGCGGGCGCCCAGGGCCTCATCGCCGGTCTCAACGCCGCCCGCCAGGTCCGGGACGAGACCCCCTGGGTCCCGACCCGCAGCGAGGGCTACCTCGGGGTGCTGGTCGATGACCTTGTGACCCGCGGGGTCACCGAGCCCTACCGGATGTTCACCAGCCGCGCCGAGCATCGCCTCCTGCTGCGCGAGGACAACGCCGACCTGCGACTGACCGAGCGGGGCCGCGAACTCGGTCTGGTGGATGACGAACGCTGGACGTTCTTCGGCCACAAGCGCGACGCCGCCCAAGCCGAGGTCGACCGCCTCCACCGCCACCGTCTCGGGGGCCCGCGCGCCTTCGACCTGCTGCGCCGACCGGAGGTCCGCTACGAGGACCTGCGGACCCTCGCCCTCGAGCACGGCGAGACCGGCTTCGTGGAGACCGACCCGCTGCCCACCCTCGCCGCCCTCGACGACCGCCTGCCCGAGGCCGTTCGCCTGCAGGTCGAAGTGCGCGCCAAGTACGCCGGCTACATCGAACGCCAGCAGGACGAGATCGCCCGCCAACAGGCCCACGAGACCCTGCGGGTGCCCGAAGACCTCGACTACACTGCCGTGGCAGGTCTGTCGACCGAAGCACGCCAACGCTTCGCCGCCGCCCGCCCCGTCACCCTCGGTCAGGCCGCCCGCCTGCCCGGCATCACCCCGGCCGCCGTGTCGGTGCTGTTCATCCACCTGAAGCGACGCTCGGCCTGAGCGCGCACCGACCCGCACAAGGAATCGCCCATGACCGCTTCGCCCTCCCCGCTCCCGACCACCACCACCCGCGTCCTGCTCGCCCGCCGCCCCACCGGCGCGCCCGTCCCCGAGGACTTCCGCGTCGTCGAGGAGCCGCTCGCGCCGCTCGCCGACGGCCAACTGCGCGTGCGCGGCCACTGGCTCTCCCTCGACCCCTACATGCGCGGCCGCATGAGCGACGCCAAGTCGTATGTGAAGCCCGTCGAGATCGGCGGCGTGATGTGCGGCGAAGTGGTCGGTGAGGTGGTCGAGTCCCGCCACCCCGGCTTCGCGGTCGGCGATCTCGTCGCCGGCGACATGGGCTGGCAGACCGTCGCCACCAGCGACGGCAAGGGCCTGCGCAAGATCCTCAAAGACGTGCCCGCCGCGGCGCAACTCTCGGTCTGCGGCATGCCGGGCGTCACCGCCTGGTGCGGACTGCTGCTCATCGGCGAACCGAAGCCCGGCGAGACCGTCGTGGTCTCGGGTGCCGCAGGCGCGGTCGGCAGCATCGTCGGCCAGATCGCCAAGATCAAAGGCTGCCGCGTGGTCGGCATCGCGGGCGGCGCCGACAAGTGCCGGCACGTGGTCGAGGACCTCGGTTTCGATGCCTGCATCGACTACAAGGCGGGCCGCCTGCGCGAGGACCTCAAGGCCGCGACCCCGGCCGGCGTCGACGTCTACTTCGACAACGTCGGCGGCGAGATCCTCGACACGGTGCTCGCGCGCATGAACCCGTTCTCGCGCCTGCCCGTCTGCGGCCTCATCTCCCAGTACAACGTCACCGAGCCCTACGGCCTGCGCAACTTCCGCAGCGTGCTCGTCAACCGCATCAAGATGCAGGGCTTCATCGTGTTCGACTTCGCCGCCCGCCACCCCGAGGCGGTCAAGGACCTGGCCGGCTGGCTGGCCGCAGGCCAGCTCAAGTACCGCGAGACGATCGCCGAAGGCGTCGCGGCGGCGCCGGGCGCCTTCATCGGCCTGCTCGCCGGCGCCAACACCGGCAAGCAGTTGGTGAAACTAATCTAGAGTATCTTTGTCTGACCGGGCGTGTTGTCCCGGGGTCGAACCGGGCGGGCTTGCCCGGTCGGCGTGCCGCTGTCCAATCAGGGGGTGTGTGATGGAAGGTCTTTCAGTCGTCCTGGTCCTCGTCTTCGCGATCATCGTCATCGCGACGCGCGCGTTCCTCACCGTGCCGCAGGGCTTCGAGTACACGCTCGAGCGCTTCGGCAAGTTCCGCAAGGTGATGGGCCCGGGCTTCCACGTCATCATCCCCTTCGTCGAGCGCATCGGCCAGAAGATCAACATGATGGAGCAGGTGCTCGACGTGCCGCGCCAGGAGGTCATCACCAAGGACAACGCGATGGTCGCCATCGACGCCGTCGTGTTCTACCAGGTGCTCGACGCCGCCAAGGCCGCCTACGAGGTCGACAACCTGCGCCTCGCCATCATCAACCTCACGATGACCAACATCCGCACGGTCGTGGGCTCGATGGACCTCGACGAGACCCTCTCCAAGCGCGACGAGATCAACCACCGCCTGCTCAAGGTCGTCGACGACGCGACCACGCCCTGGGGCGTGAAGTGCACGCGCATCGAGATCAAGGACATCAGCCCGCCGTCCGACCTCGTCGAGTCGATGGGCCGCCAGATGAAGGCCGAGCGCGACAAGCGCGCCAACATCCTCGACGCCGAGGGCTTCCGCGCCGCCGCCATCCTCAAGGCCGAGGGCGAGAAGCAGTCCGCCGTGCTCAAGGCCGAAGGCGAGAAGGAAGCCGCGTTCCGCACCGCCGAGGCCCGCGAGCGCCTCGCCGAGGCCGAGGCCCGTGCCACCGAGATGGTGTCGCAGGCCATCGCCAAGGGCGACATCCAGGCCATCAACTACTTCGTCGCCCAGAAGTACGTCGAGGCTCTCAAAGATATCGCGACCTCCCCGAACCAGAAGGTGTTCATGATGCCCGTCGAGGCGACCGGCATCCTGGGCGCCATCGCCGGCGTCGCCGAGCTCACCAAGGACAGCGTCGGCCGCGCCGCGGGCGGCACTGCGCCGCGCGGACCCGCACCGGGCAGCAACCGCAACCTCGGGAGCGACCGCCCGTGATCGAGACGCTCACCTCGCTGAACTGGTGGCAGTGGCTGGTTTTCGCGGTCGCGCTCGGCGCGCTCGAGACCCTCATCCCCGGCGCGGTGATGATCTGGTTCGCCGCCGCCGCCGCGGTGATCGGCCTGCTGATGGTCGTCCTCCCGATGCCCTGGCAGTGGCAGTGGGTGCTGTGGGCCGTGCTCGGCCTCGTCGCGATGATCGCCTACCGCCGCTACAAGGACACCCGCCCCGACTACACCGAACAGCCCGTGCTCAACCAGCGCGGCCTGCAGTACGTCGGCCAGGTGTTCCAGCTCGTCGAGCCCATCGAGAACGGCAGCGGCAAGGTGCGCATCGGGGATGGCGTCTGGAAGGTGAGCGGCCCCGCGCTCGCCGCCGGCACCACCGTGCGCATCACGGGCGCCGATGGCGCCGTGCTGACGGTGCAAGCGGCGGAGTAGTCCGCAGCGCGCGGCCGCAGCGACGCGTCGTCCGCGACGCGGCGTCAGCGAGCCGCGGTCGCGGCATCCGCGGCGGCCGCGAGACGCGCATCGAGCGTCACCAGTGCTGCGCGCTCACGCAGCGCGATCTGCAGGTAAGCGGCATCGTAGACGCTGAGCGCCCACCGATGGGCGAGCTGCGGCAGCTCAGACCAATCCGGGTCGACGAGCCTCACACCCAGCGTCGCGTAGCCGGCATGACACGCCAGGATCCGGCGCGCATCGTCGGGTCGCCGCAGCATCATGGTGCGACAGACGCTCGCGATCTCGTAGGGCAGCAAGGTCGGTGCGATGAGATCGCCCGTGCAGCCGGCCAGCACCGCCGGCGCCTCCGGCTCGTCGTACAGCACGGCGGCCAAGGCCGACGCGTCGATCACCGTCGCCATCGTCTTACCGCTTCGTGCGCGACCCACGCGCATCGCGATCGCGGCGGATGATGTCGACCGACTCCCCCGTGGCAGCACGGGCCGGCGCGTCCGCCATGATGCGGCGCGACCGCTCCCATGCCGCGGCAAGCGACAAGCGACCCTCGACCGGCGCCGATCGGTCCTCAGGGGCCGCAGACGGCGCAGACCGTCGGCCCTTCGCGCCGGCGTTCACCTTGTAGGCGGGCGCAGGTTCGCTCACCCCGCCCACGGGCTCCGCCGCGGCCGACTCGAGCAAGCGCAGCAAGTGGCCCTGCAAAGAACGATGGTGCGCACCGGCACGACGACGCAACTCGCGCGCCAGCGCGACCGGGACTTTCTTGATCGTGAGCGTGACCGTCATGGTACCGGTACGGTACCACATTGGATGCTTGGCTTGGGGAACCCCACCTGCGCAGCCGCGTCCCGAGAGCCGCCGCCCCGACCTCTGGTACCTTATGCAGGATGAAGCCCCACTATAAAGTCGTCGTCATCGGCGGCGGCATCGTCGGCACGAGCCTGCTCTATCACCTGGCACGCTTCGGTTGGACCGACATCGCATTGGTCGAGCGTGCCGAGCTCACCGCCGGCTCCACCTGGCACGCCGCGGCCGGCTTCCACGCCCTCAACGACGACCCCAACATCGCCGCCCTGCAGGGCTACACCATCCGTCTCTACGACGAGATCGAACGCGAGAGCGGCCAGAGCGTCGGCATGCACATGACGGGCGGCATCAGCCTCGCCGCCTCCGACGAACGCTGGCAGATGCTCAAGGCCGAGCGCGCGATGTACGAGACCATGGACATGGAGACGACGCTCGTCACGCCCGAGCAGATCGTCGAGATGTGCCCGCTCGTCGACCCGCGCGGCCTCAAGGGCGGCCTCTACGATGCGCACGAGGGCTATGTGGATGCGCACGGCGCGACGCATGCCTTCGCGATCGCGGCGCGCCAGCGCGGCGCCGACATCCTCCTGCGCAACCGCGTGCTCGGCCTCGAGCCGCGCGCCGACGGGCATTGGGATGTGATCACGGAGCAAGGCCGCATCATCGCCGAGCATGTGGTGAACGCGGCCGGCCTCTGGGCGCGGCGCGTCGGGCGCATGACCGGCGTCGAACTGCCCGTGGTGCCGATGTCGCACCACTACCTCGTCACCGACGATGTGCCGATGCTCGCCACGCTCGGCCGCGAGTTCGTGTCCATCACCGACCTCGAGGGCTTCACCTACCTGCAGCCGCTCGGCAAGGGCGCGCTGCTCGGTGTGTATGAACGCGACCCGCGCCACTGGAGCCCCGAGGGCGCGCCCTGGGACTACGGCATGGACCTGCTGCCGCCCGATGTCGAGCGCATCCTCCCGGAGCTCGAGATCGGCTACGCGCGCTTCCCCGCGCTCGCCGAAGTCGGCATCAAACGCTGGGTGAACGGCGCCTTCACCTTCACGCCCGACGGCAACCCGCTGGTCGGCCCCGTGCCCGGCAAGCGCAATCTTTGGGTGGCCTGCGGCTGCATGGGCGGGTTCTCGCAGGGCAGCGCCATCGGCCTCACGCTCTCGCAGTGGATGATCCACGGCGATCCCGGCCACGACATCTTCGGCATGGACGTCGCGCGCTATGGCGCGTTCGCCTCGGGCGAGGACTACCTGCGCGACACCACGCGGCAGTTCTATGCGCGGCGCTTCGTCATCTCCTATCCGAACGAGGAGCTGCCCGCCGGCCGGCCGCTCAAGACCTCGCCCGTGCACGACACCCTCGCCGCCGAGGGCGCGCGCTTCGGCGTGAGCTGGGGCATGGAGACGCCGCAGTACTTCGTCACGGGCGATGCGGCGGGCGTCGATGCCTCGGGCGGCCGCGGCGCGACCGGTGCCGCCGCTGCGTTCGTCGAGACCCTCACCATGCGCCGCTCCAACGCGCTGGGCTTCGTGGCCGACGAGGTGCGCGCCGTGCGCGAGGCCGCCGGCATGTTCGACGCCTCGGTGTACGCGCGCTACGAAGTGAGCGGCCCCGGCGCTGCGGCTTGGCTCGACCGCCTGCTCGCCTGCCGCCTGCCCGCCATCGGGCGCGTGCGCCTCGCGCCGATGCTCGGCCACGGCGGCAAGCTCATGGGCGATCTCACCGTGAGCCGCCTCGCAGCCGACCGGTTCTGGCTGATCGGGTCTTACTACCTGCAGGAGTGGCACGGCCGCTGGTTCCGCGACCTGCTGCCGCCGCAGGGCGTCGAGTTCAAGAACCTCTCGGACAGCTGGACCGGCTTCGCGCTGTCGGGCCCCCGCGCGCGCGACATCGTACAGCCGCTGGTCGCGCGCGACCTCTCGAACGCCTCGTTCCCGTTCATGTCCTGCGGGGAGATGCAGATCGCGGCCCGCACTCCGTTGACCGCCGTCGTCGCGCGCCTGTCGCTCACCGGCGAACTCGGCTATGAGCTCTATGTGCCCGCGGCATCGCAGCCCGCGTTGCTCGAAGCATTGATGTCGACCGGCCGCGCGCTCGGCCTGCGACACATCGGCAACCGTGCGCTCGATTCGCTGCGCCTCGAGAAAAGCTACGGCATCTGGTCGACCGAGTTCACCCAGTCCACCACGCCCGGCATGTGCGGGCTCGACCGTCATGTCGCCTTCGACAAGGGGGATTTCATCGGCCGCGAGGGCGCGCTGCGCGAGCGGGAGACGCCGTCCTCTCGCGTGCTCGTCACCCTCGCCATCGACGCGACCGACGCGGACGCGTCGGGCTTTGAGCCCGTGAAGCTCGACGGCCGACTCGTCGGTTACACCACCTCCGGCGCCTACGGGCACCATGTGGGCCAGAGCCTCGCACTTGCCTATGTGGACCGCGATGTGGTGGCCGCAGCGGGGGCCGCGGCAGGCACGAGCTTCGGCGCCCCGCTCACCGTCGATGTGATCGGCGAGACCCGCGCGGCGCGGATCCTGCGTGAGGCGGCGTGGGACCCGAAGGGGATGCGGCTGCGCGACTGAGATGTGCGCAGAACTACCCGCGATGTCGCCTCGATCAAGCGACGATCCGGAACTCCGTACCCTTGACGATCGGGCGCACTTGCCGATTTTCGCGGCGCATCTCGACGATGCCGTAATGGGCCATGGTGTTCAGCGTCCGGGAGAGGTTGCTCGGCCTGCGACCGGACAGTTCGGCCAATGAGGTCAGTGAGTCAGGCTCCGCCTCGCGGATGAGCCGCAACAGGGCGCGGTTTTCGTCGCTCAGCACCTCCGCCAAAGAACGCATCGAGGTGAACCAGATGCGAGGATCGGACGGTCGCGGCTTCAGGGTGCCGCGGGCGATCGCCAGCAGCCGTTCACGGATACGCGCTTGCGGGAGTATCCCGATGACGATGGGTTTCATGTCCGTCGCGCCTCCTTCAGCGTACAAGAATATCATCCGCTGATAGTCGTTACAAATCCGGCCAAGGGCGGAGATGGCGCCCGCTGCGGCCGAGGTTCACACCACGGCCCGACCACTGGCCACCGGAATAACTCGGTTGTTTTCCGGAAATCCCCCGACCTTCGGTCTCTACTTATCGACCTGCGGCGCACCGCAGCCGATAGTGGCGGGCTGAAGGAGGTGGACGGTGTCGGCACCCGCGACGATCACCCGGAGGCTGCTGGGCCTGCTCGGCCTGAGCGCCGCGCTCGCACTCGCGACGCTGCTCGCCGACCGCGCCTTGCACGCCGCCGACCTCGCCTGGATGGGGCGCTACCTCGGTATCCCGGGCACGCTGCTCATCGCGAGCTCGCTGCTGTATTCCTTGCGCAAGCGACGGCGCATCGCCACGGGCAGCCCGCGCGGATGGCTGGCGTGGCACCAGTTCGCCGGTTGGCTCGGCTCGTGGTTGGTGCTGGTGCATGCGGGCGTGCATTTCCATGCGCTGCTGCCCTGGCTCGCCACCCTCGCCATGGGCCTCAACGTCATCAGCGGCCTGGTGGGCAAGTTCCTCGTGCTGCCGACGATGCGCGCCGGGGCGTCGGATGATCTGCTCGAGGCCGCCTCGCGGCAGATCGTGAAGCGCTGGCGGCAGGTGCACCTGCCGGTGTTCTTCACTTTCGTCGTGCTGGCGCTGCTGCACATCCTCAGCATCCTCGCCCTGGTGGACGACCTGTGAAGCCCGTGACGAAAGCCGCGATCGGTGCAGGTCTCGTCGCCGTCACGCTGGCGGCGCTCTTCGATCCCGTGCGTTGGCTGATGCCCGGCCATGTCACGCCCGAGCACAGGAAGATCGAGTCCGACTGCCTCGCCTGCCACGCGCCGTTCCGCGGCACGCCGGGCGAACGCTGCATCGACTGCCACGACCCGCGGGTGATGACGCCCGCCGCCGCGAAGGCCGCCACCCCGAAGCCCGCCGGCACCGCGCACATCTCCGTGGCCGAACTCCACCGACTGCTACCGCTCGATGATTGCGCGTCCTGCCATGTCGGGCACCTCACCGCGACGCGCACGGCACGCAACCCCGCGTTCGACCACGCGAAGTATTTCCCGTTGGAAGGTCCGCATGCCGTCGCCTGCAAGACCTGCCATGTCGGGAAGGGGCTCTCGACCTACACCTGCACGGGTTGTCACGAGCATTCGCCGGAGCGCGTGGCGCGCCAGCATGCCGAAGAAGGCATCCGACGCGACCTCAGCGACTGCGTCGCCTGCCATCGCGACGGCACCGAGCATGGCGGGCGGAGAGAAACTCGGGGCGACAGCGACGAAGGCCCGCTACGCGACGGCGGGTGAGCGCATGGCGACAACGTTCATGCAGCAGCAAGCTTGAGGCGTGACACGCGCCCGAGCCGCGCGCTACGCCGGGTCTTCCACAGGTCATGGTTCATCTGCAGCGTGAGCCAGCTCTCGGGCGAGCGGCCGAGGCACTTGGCGAGGCGCAACGCCATCTCAGGGCTGACGCCGCTGCGCCCCGTGAGGATGCGGTTGAGCGTCGATGGCGAAACATCAAGGCTGGCTGCCAGCTCACGGCCGGTGATGCCGTTCGGCTTGAGGTAAACGGCATCGATGAACTCCCCGGGATGCGGTGGATCGTGCATGGTCATCAGTGATAGTCCTCGTAGTCGACGGCGTGCGCATGGCCGCCATGGAAGCCGAAGGTCAGCCGCCAGTTACCATCCACCCAAACGGACCAACGCCCCCTCTGGTCGCCCTTCAGGGCATGCAGGCGCAGCCCGGGGATGTCCATGTCGCCGATCACGTGGGAAGACTCCAATGCAGCCAGCAAGATCCGGAGCCGAGAGGCATGCCTCGGCCGGATGCCGGCCAAGCTGCCCGTCTCGTGATACCTCCGCAGGCCTTTATGGCGGAAGCCCGTGATCACACTGTACCTTTATAGCACGTTGCGCAACACGCAACAAATGCCTGCCCGGAGTTGGATCGGTCGCTGCCCATCGTCGGGTGATGATGGGCGCTCATGCCGCGCCAAGCCAGCGCCGAATCCGGTGGATTCCGGCCGTTTCTCCGCGCAGAATCGCCTCTCTCTCCTGCCGCTGCCGCCCACCCCCGATGCCCACCACCCTGCCCGATGGCACCCTACCCGATCGCGAAGAGGCCGACCCCCGCTACGACCGTCGCGGACTGCTCTCGCACATCCGCAGCGGATTCCAGCTCGACTGGTATGGCACGCACGGCGGCCATCATTGGGGCCGGGTGCGGCACCACGCCATAGCGGTGGCACGGGCGCGCGGCGCGGATCTTCTGGTGGCGGAGCTCTTCGCGTTCCTGCACGACAGCCAGCGCGAGGACGAATGGGGCGACCCGCACCACGGCCGCCGCGGCGCCGACTACGCGCGCTCGCTGCAGGGCGTGTTCTTCGAGCTGAAGCCCGCGCAGCTCGACCGCCTCGCCCACGCCATCCGCCACCACAGCGGTGGCGAAGTCAGCACCGACGCCACCATCCAGAGCTGCTGGGACGCCGACCGCCTCGACCTCGGGCGCGTCGGCATCACGCCGCACCAGGACTATCTGTCACGGGAGGGCGCGGCGCGGATCGAGGCCGCGTACCGGTGGAGCCGTGCGTCGAACAGGCGTCGTGCCTGAACGGCGCACCGTCGACGCACGACCCCGGGGTGCCTGTCCCATACCCACCCTCACCCCCGCAGGTCGGCGCGGTCAGCCCGTCACCCAATACACCCGCTCTTCCGGCCGCGCGACCACGAAACCGACGCTGCGCGGGCCCTCGACCGCCGACGGCGCGGCACCAGCCTTGAACGGGACCGGCGCGCCGAAACGCTCCTGCAGCGCGGAGGCCGTGCCGATCCACACGGTGCCGGGCTGCAGCGCGCAGGCCAGCAATCCCGGCGCGATCGTCTGCGCGGCCGTGCCTGCGTAGCCCGCATAGCGCGCGGCGGTCCGGTCGGGTTCGTCCGAACAGATGATCACGCCCTCCAACGCGCGGGCGCCGTTCGGGTGCTGCTGCACCTCGGGCTGGTAGACGAGCTCGGGCCGCTCGTTGCGCGCAAAACAGACGAGCGATTCGGGGGTCGAGGCGGCGGCGAGCGCGAACCAGGTGAACACCGCATCGCCGCGCCGCGCCCCGTAGTGGATCGGCCGTGATGCACGGGCGAGCACCCCCGCCGGCACCTCACCCTCGAGAAGCCGTCGATGGACGGCTTCGATGTCGTCGGCGCCGAACGCGAGGATGCCGAGCGACACGTCGCTCCGGATCCAGGGGTAGAGGTGGTGCTGCGGCGTGACCGCATCGACCGCCGTCAGCTCCACGTAGCCGCGCTCGAAGACGATGTGGCAGCTCTGCTGCCCCAGCGACACACGGCGGCCCGTGGCCGGATCGAGCGCCATCAGCGTCTCGGGCTCGGTGACGGAGAACCCGGCGTCCAGCCAATCGCGGCGCAGCGCGTCGATCGACCGGCCGACCAGGCCGATGTGGTCCAAAGAAATCAAGGCGGTCCTGCGAGGCTATGCGGGCCGGACGATGTTCGCATCTTCCGGGATAGAGGCAAGGTCCGCCCCCTGCCGGACGGACATCAGCACCGTACAACTGGTTATAAGACAACGCCGATGCCGGCCGGTAGGCTCCGCCCTCCCATCGTTCCACCCTTCGTTCCCCCAAGGTGCCGTCATGTCCGAAGTCCGAATCCGCCCCCGTCCCTCCGCCGTGCGCCACGCCGTCGTGGCCGCGCTGCTCGCCCACACCGCCGCGGGGCTTGCCCACGCGCAGGCCGTGCAGCTCGAGGAGGTCGTCGTCACCGCGCAGAAGCGCACCACGGACCTGCAGGACACGCCGATCGCCATCTCGGCCGTCACCGGCGAGTCGATCGAGAAGCTGAACATCGACGACATCGGCGCGATCGCCGCCGCCAACCCCTCGCTCGTCTACAGCGAGGCGGGCGGCGAGGCGCAGCTCTACATCCGCGGCATCGGCAGCAACATCTTCAACATCGGCGCCGACCAGAGCGTCGCCACGCACATCGATGGCGTCTACACCGGCCGCGCCAACATGGGCCTCACGCAGTTCCTCGACATCGACCGCGTCGAGATCCTGCGCGGCCCGCAAGGCACGCTGTACGGCCGCAATGCCACCGGTGGCGCCATCAACGTCATCTCGCGCGCGCCGACCGACGAGTTCGAGGGCTATGTCTCGGGCCTCATCGGCAGCTTCGACCGCATCGATGTGCGCGGCGCCGTCTCCGGGCCGCTCTCGGAGAACCTCTCGGCGCGCCTCGCCGTGCGGCGCCTCAAGGACGATGGCTACACCGAGGACCTGGACCCGCGCGGCGGCACCAAGATCGACGACAACGACCTCGCGGCCCTGCGCGGCTCGCTGCGATGGAAGACGGACGCCCTCACCGCCACGCTGATCGCCGAGCACAGCGAGTTCGAGAACGGCAACACCAGCATCTTCCCGATCGACGACCTCGGGCTCGCCCAGAGCCTCGGGGCGCGGCCCAACCGCGACATCCACAAGACCTACAACAACACCCCGAGCTTCCACCGCTGGGACACCAACGGCGTGACGGGCATCGTCGATTGGGCGTTGACCGACACGACCAACCTCAACCTCACCGTCGGCTACCGCGACTGGGACAGCGATTTCCTCTTCAACACGGACGGCACGGAGATCGAGGTCACCCGCACGACGCTCAGCTACGCGAGCGAGCAATTGTCGGCGGAGCTGCGCCTGTCGGGCGAGGCGGGCTGGGGCCGCTGGCTCGTCGGCGCCTACTGGTTCGACGAGGACAAGTACGGCGCGCTCGGCCTCGTGCGCGCGGGCTTCACGCCGCCGGCGGTGCTGGTGCCGCGCTCGTTCATCTTCCGCGCCGACGGCACGGGCGAGGCGACCGCGCTCTTCGGACAGGTCGACTTCAAGCTCGCCGAGGCCTGGACCTTGAGCGCGGGCCTGCGCTACAGCGACGAGACCAAGGGCGACCTGCTGCGGCAGTCGACCCTGCTGCCGGACAACGAGCTGCTCGGCCTCTTCACGCCCAACGTCATCCCTGACGCGACGCCCGCCACCACCCGCAACGTCAAGCGCAGCTGGGACGCTTGGACGCCGCGCGTCGGCCTCGAGTACCGGCCCGCGGACGACCGTCTCTACTACCTGACCTACAGCGAGGGCTTCAAGTCGGGCGGCTTCAACGACCTCTCGGTCATCAACCCGCCGTTCGATCCGGAGTTCGTCGACAGCTTCGAGATCGGTGCGAAGACGGAGTGGCTGGGGGGCCGTCTGCAGGCCAACGCGAGCGCCTTCTACTACGACTACACCGACCTGCAGGTCTCGGTGTTCGCGAGCGTGGGCGCGGTCACGACGACCTTCACCACCAACGCCGCCGAGGCGACCGTGAAGGGCGTGGAACTCGAGCTACGCGCCCGCCCCAGCGCGGCGCTCGACCTCGCCGCGTCGCTCGCCTTCCTCGATGCGACCTATGACCGCTTCGTGACGCCGTACGGCAGCTGCACCGCGGCCAACGTCAGCCTCGACGCGCGCTGCACGGGCCGGGTCGGACTGCCGCGCCTGATCGATGCGGCGGGCAACCGCCTCAACAACGCGCCGGAGTTCAAGGGCTCGTTCTCGGCGACCTACAACATCCCGCTCGCGGGTGGGGGCAACATCAGCCTGCTGGGCGCGGCGCATCATCAGGGCCGCGTGTTCTTCGTGCCCGCCAACACGGCGGTGATGTCGCAGTCGTCCTACACGCTGGTCGACGCGCGCATCGGCTACGAGAACGCGGCGGGCAGTCTCGCGGTCGGCGCCTTCGTCAAGAACCTGACCGACGAGGACTACTTCCACAACATCGTCCAGTTCACATCGACGAGCGACGGGCGCAAGGACATCTTCGCCATCGGCAACGCGCTCGGCTATCCTGCACCGGGCCGCCAGTGGGGCCTCGAGGTCACCTACCGTTTCGGGGACTGACATGGCACGACCGCACATCATGTTCGTCCAGGCGCAGATGATCCCGTGGTCATCCGGGTGCCATGGCGCGCTCTACGGCGATGTCCACTCGAAGATGCTGAGCCAGGACGACGTCGACGGCAGCGCGACCACGATCCTGCGCTACCCGGCGGGCTGGACGCGTGATACGCCGCATGCGCTGTCGTGCCACGAGGAGTTCCTCGTGCTCGACGGCGCGATCAGCATCAACGGGCGCCTCTACGAGAAGCACACCTACGGCTTCCTGCCCGCAGGCTATCCGCGCGAGCGGCTCGCGAGCGCGCGGGGTGCGGTGGTGCTCACGATGTTCTACGGTGCGCCGCAGGTCCTCGCCGGGGCCACCAGCGGCTTCGATGAGCGCTTGCTGGTCGAGTACGTGAACCCGCTGACGATGGAGTGGGACCCCGGACTCGTCGATCCGCAGCTGTCGCGGGGCGTCGCCATCAAGCCGCTGCGCACCGACCCCTACACCGGCGAGACCTCGTTCCTCTATTGCTCGCCGCCGCATCGGGTGCCCCCGGGCATGGCGAAGCCGCAGTGGACGCATCCGATGGTCGAGGAGCTGTACACCCTGGAGGGCGATTACGTCTGGGGCGATCTCGGGCGCATGCAACGCGGCGGTTACTGCTGGTGGCGGGAGGATGTCTACCACGGTCCTGCGGGAACCGACACGGGCTACAACCTCTTCGTGCGTACGGTCAACGGGCCGCTCGTCAACACCTTCGACACCGTCAAAAAACCCTTCACCTGGGATCCGCCGCACACGCCCATCCTGCCGCCCGAGCTGCAGCCCTACGGGCAGCCGCTGCCCTTCGCGCCGAACTACTGACCATGAGCGGCAACGCGTGGCCGCCAGCGTCGCAGGCGAGGTACGCCGTCATCGTGCTGATGGTGGCGTATCTCTTCTCGTATGTGGATCGGCAGATCCTCTCGATGCTCGTCGGCCCCATCAAGGCGGACCTCGGGCTGAGCGACACCGAGATCAGCCTGCTGCACGGGCTCGCGTTCGCGCTGTTCTACACCGTGTTCGGCATCTGGCCGATCGGCACCTGGGCGGATCGCGGCAACCGCCGCAACATCATCGCGGCGGGCGTGTTCTTCTGGTCGCTGATGACCGCGGTCTGCGGGCGCATGACGAGTTTCGCGGGGCTGTTCGCCGCGCGGGTGGGCGTGGGGATCGGCGAGGCCGCGCTGACGCCGACCGCGTACTCCATGCTCGCCGACTACTGTCCACCGGAGAAACGGGGCCGCGCACTCGGCCTCTTCTCGATGGGGGTCTATTTCGGCATCGGCGTCGCGATCATGGTGACCGGCGCGCTGGTGCAGTACATCTCGACGCTGTCGCCGATCGAAGTGCCGTTGTTGGGTGAGGTCCGCGGTTGGCAGATCCCGTTCCTGCTGCTCGGACCGCCCGGGATCCTCGTGGCACTGTGGGTGATGACGATGCAGGAGCCGCCGCGGCAAGGGCCGACCACGGCGCTGTCGAGCTTCGGCGATGTCATGGCCCAGTTGCGGGCGCACCGCGGGTTCTATTTCAACCTGTTCTTCGGTGTCTCGTGCCTGACGCTGCTCTTCAACGGCATCGCGTTCTGGTTCCCGGCGCACCTGATGCGCAGCTTCGGCGTCGATGCCTTGTTCGTCGCGTTCACCTACGGGCCGATCATGTTCGTGGCGGGCGCAGCAGGCATCCTGACCGGCGGGATCCTCGCGGATCGCTGGCGCGCGAAGGGCGATCGGCAAGCCGAGATCAAGGTGGCGCTGCTCAGTGCGCTGTGTCTGTGGCCCGTGTCCATCGCCACCTTCCAGGCGGACGATGTGGTGCTGGCGCTCGTGTTCGCGGTGCCCACGCTCTTCTTCTCGAGCTTCCCGTTCGGCGCGACGTCCTCGGCCCTGCAGCTCGTGACCCCGAACGCGTTGCGCGCGCGGGTGTCGGCGATCTACCTGCTCGTCATCAACATCGTCGGCATCGGGCTCGGTGCGACGGTGGCCTCCGCCATCTCGGACTATGTGTTCGCCGACGAAGCGCGGATCGGCGACGGCGTGTCGGTGGTGGCGCTCGTGAGCGCGCCGCTGGCCGCGCTGCTGTTCTGGCGCTGCCGCGCGACGTTCGTCGCGCTGCAAGACCGCGCAGGCTGATCAGGCGGCGTCGCAGACCGGGCGCGGCGCGCGATCACGCGCCGCGGGCGGCCTGACGTTCGCCCTTGCGGTCCACCGCGGCGGTGACCGCCACATCAGCGGTGACGTTGCCGAGGGTGCGCATGATGTCGGGCAGCATCTCGACGGCGACCAGCAGCGCGAGCGGCTCGATCGGCACACCCATCGCCATGGCGATCGGGCCAACGGACACCACGAAGCTGAGCGTGCCGGGCAGCGACACCGAGCTCAGCGACACCAGGAACGCGACCAGCACGCCGGCGGCCAGCGTCCAGGCCGAGAGCGGCGTGCCCGTGAGGTACGCGACGTAGATCGCGACGGCCATGTTCATCGCCGGGCTCGTGGCGCGGAAGATCGCGACCGCCAGCGGCAGCACGAAATCGGCGGTGGATTCGCGTACGCCCAACTTGCGCGAGGCGACGAGCATCGCCGGCAGGCTCGCGAGCGAGGACTGCGTCGAGATGGCGACGGCGAACACCGGCACCATGGCGCGGCCGAAGGCCATCGGCGAGCGGCCGCCGAGCGTCAGCGCGATCGCGACCGACACGAGCAGCACGACGAGACCCGCGGCGCTTGCGATCAGGATGTAGTGCGCGAGGCCGCCGATGGCGTCGGCGCCGGTCTGGGCCGCGAGCGACACCGCGAGGCCGAAGACGCCGATCGGCGCAAGCATCAGCACCCAGCCGACGATCACCATCATCGCGGCGGCGAGGCCCTCGAAGAACTGCACCATCAGCTGGCGCGGCCCCTGTGCGATGCGCGTCAGCGCGAGCGCGAACACCGCGGCGAACAGCACCACGGGCAGCATGGCGTTGTTGGCGGCAGCGGAGAAGATGTTGCTCGGCACCATCGCATCGAGGATGTCGGCAAATCCCGGGACCTTGCCGGCGTCCACCCCGCCCCCGCTCAACGCCGCGGCGGCGGCCGACGGGATCGGCACGAGTTCAAGAAGCGCGGGCACGAGAAGCGCCGCCATCGCACCCGCGAACAGCAGTACCACGACGAAGTAGAGCACCGCGCGCCGCGCGAGCCGACCGCCACCCGCGGCCGCGAGCGTCTGCGAGATGCCGGTGACGACGAGGCCGATGACGAGCGGCAGGATGGTGAGCTGCAACAGCTTCAGCCACAGGCTGCCGAGTTCCTCCGCAGCGGCGAGGATGGGCGCGAAGCCGGCGACATCCTGGAAGAGGTTGCCGACCACAAAGCCGACGATCAGCGCGAGGAAGGTGAGCAGCGCCGGGACTTTGATCTCGGGGAAAGCGTTGGCGGTGGGGACGGGTTGCATGGCGGAAAGGTTATCACGGCGTCAGCGGTACATCCGTTGGTACTCGAACCGCCGGACGACGGCGGAATTGAGTCGCGCGCTGTCGCGGTGCGCGGGGTTGAGCACGACGACGGATTCCTCCGGCACGATGACGGAGGGGACTTCGAGCACGGCCGAAGCGCCCTCTTGTAGCCATCGCGAGCCGAGGCCGACGCTCGCGCGGCCGGCGGGGATCGCGGCCCAAGTGACCGGTAACGCATCCACGCCCAAGGTGATGCGGGTTCGCCAGATCTTGTCGGGCACATCGATACGGACCACGAAGCGGTTTTGCGGCAGCCCGGCGTCGTCGATGTGCGCGGCGGTCTCGAGCACCGCCATGGCGAGCGTCGGCGCGGCGTACAGCACCGGTTCGCCGATGGCGTTCCAGCGCCCGGGCTTGGCGGCCGCGCCCGCGCCGCTCAGGTCAGCAGCGCCGTACCGGCGGGTCTCGGCCGCGATGCGCCAGAGGACCATCGCCTTGCGTTACTGGTACGTGCCGCTTTCGATCGCGCCCAACAGCCGAGCGACCATCTCAAGGCCAGTCGGCGTAGCGATGAGATCCGCGGGTTTGCGGCCGCCCAAAGCGGGCTGCGGCTGCTCGAGCCAGCGTCCCAGCCAACGCGCCGCGTCGAAGTCTTTCGCTTCTGCGGCGGTGGAGTCCGCGACGATGCCCCTCGCCAGCGCGAGCAGACGCGTCAAGCCGAGCGCCGCCTGGCCCGCGGCGCCGGTGATCGGTTCCTCGGCGGCGGCCTTCCGTTCCGCGGTCGCTTTGGGGATGCCGATGATCTGGAAGAGCCGCACGGCCGGGATGTCCATGCGCTTGGCGAGATCCTTCAAGAGATGGCCGTCGACCCCGCGCAGCTCGGCCTCATAGACCTGCATGGGCGTCGCTTCGGCGACCCGGTCCACGAAGGCGTCGACGCCCTTCTTGCGGGCGTAGTCGATGGGCGCGGGCTTGGGCGCGGGCTTCGATTTCGCGGCGGCGGCGGCAGGCATGGTGACGTGTAGTCTCGTTTGAGGTTGTAACCCGTCTCGGATGATACCTCAAGAAGGATGGCGGGGCGAGTCGCCCGGACGCCGCGCCGCCAGCAGCAGGAGGCCGGCGAAGATGCCGAGGTTCTTGATGAAGTTCTGCAGCTCGTGCTGCGCGTTGCCGCCGGGGTAGTCGTTCCAGAAGTCGTGCATGAAGACGTTGATCAGCAGCGTCATCCCGGCGAGGACGAACGCCGCGGTGCGCACTTGCCGGTTGAAGATGAGCGCGAGTCCGGCGCCCACTTGCAGCGGGATGGTCAGCAGCAACACCGGCAAGGCGAGCGGCACGCCGTGTTGTTCCATGTAGGCGAGCGTGCCGGAGAACCCGGTGACCTTGGTCAGACCGGGGACCAGGAAGTACAGCCCCAGGAGCACCCGGCCTGCGATGTCCATGGGACGGCTGAGGGTGTCGAGCAGCGGGTTCAACGGGTTGTTCATGGGGAGTCCTGTGGGGGGTCCTGTGAGGGGCGGGGGGGTCACGCAGCCTTGCGGGCGATGATGCGCGTGACCTTCGGCGGCTTCTTCCGGCGGGCCTGCCAGAGGTCATAGGAGACCTGCATCGCGAGCCACATCTCGGCGGAGGAGCCGAGGGCGGCCTCGAGCCGCAGCGCCATCTCGGCGCTGATGCCTGCGCGACCATTCACGATCGCCGAGAGCGCCTGCCGCGTGACGCCGAGGCGCTTCGCGGCCTCCGAGATGCCGACGCTCTCCGGGAGGTACTCGAGGAGGACTTCGCCGGGGTGCGCCGGGTTGTGCATGGTGGGCATGACGGGTCTCAGTGGTAATCCAGATAGTCGACCAGTTCGACGTCCTTACCGACAAAGCGGAACACGATCCGCCAGTTGCCGCTGACCGTCAGCGAATGGAACCCGTCAAGGTCCCCGACCAACGGGTGCAGACGCCACCCCGGCGCTGAAAGGTCGCTCGGCCGGGTCGCAGCATCGAGCGCCGTCAGCTGCAAGCGCAGTTTCGCGGTGTGCTTCGCTTGGATCCCTGCCTTGCTGCCATGGCGGAAGAAGGACTCCAGGCCCTTGTGCCTGAAACTCCTTATCATGGGAGAGTGTAAAGCATTGCTTTACATGTGGGTAGTGCGCCGTGCGCTGGATGCCGTGGCATGAAGACACCGTAGGGGTTGCGGGGTCGACCGGAAACGGGCGGATCAGCCGTATTCGTGGAGAAATGCCGGGCGGGAGAAGGTGATGCGGAAGGTTGGCCCGTCGCTGGTCAGCCCTTGGCCGGCAGTGCCCGCAATTGCAGGCCGAGCGCGGCGACGACCTTGAGCACCGTGTCGAAGGCGGGCGCGCGATCGCCGGACAGGGCTTTGTAGAGGCTCTCGCGCGAGAGGCCGGCGTCGCGTGCGACCTGCGTCATGCCCTTGGCGCGGGCGATGTCGCCGAGGGCCTTGGCGATGAACGCCGCGTCGTCGCCCGCGATCTCGAAGCAGGCCTCGAGGTAGGCGGCCATCTCTTCAGGCGTCCGGAGGTGTTCGGCGACATCCCATCGCTTGGTTTTGAGCTTGCGTGGCATGGGCGACCTCACAGGTGGCGGGCCAAGGATCGGGCGGTGACGATGTCGGCGGCCTGCGTGGATTTGTCGCCGCCTGCCAACAAGATCACGAGATGCCGAGCGCGGCGTGAGAAATACACACGGTAGCCCGGTCCGAACGCGATCCGCATCTCGAGGACACCGCCACCGACCGGTTTGAAGTCGCCGGGGTGACCCGCGGCAAGTCGCTCGATGCGCGCTTGGACAAGAGCACGCCCTCGCAGGTCGCGGAGGCCACCGAGCCAGTCGCGGAAGGTGTCGGTGTACTCAAGCTGCATCGCAACTGTAGCCACGCGGCTACACCGTGTCAATGTCGCGGGGATGACCATCGTGTCGCGGGTTCCACGACACAGCGAGCGGTGAAAAGGTCGCGTTCGTCGAGAAATGCGGGGGCGGTCGGGGCGGCGCATGGGGGTCTCGGCCGCGTACTGTGGGCGCGTGTGTACCGCGTTAGTACCGGGTACATACGCGGCGACAGGTGCGGGGTCAGACCGCGAGCACCTCGATGCCCTTCTTGTCGATGATCTGCAGCAACTTCGCGGCGGCGCCGCCCGGATGCTTGCCTGATGCCGGGGACTCCCACTTCTGTACGGTCGAGGTGGTGACGTTGAGGAACCCGGCGAAGACCGACTGGCTCATCTTCGCTTTCTTCACCCGGATGCGGGCGACGTGCTCAGGCGTGTAGACCGGCGGCGGCGCGCACAGCGCCTTGATGCGGTCCAGGTCGTGGGCGGACAGCAGCTCATGCTTGCGCAGGAGATGCGCCATCTTGAGCATCTCGGCGGAGATGCGGTCAGTCTTCTTGGTTGCCATGGCAGATCTCTTCCAGTGTGCCGTCGTCGGTCTTTAGGCATGCGGCTACCCAACCCAAAGGGTAGCATTTAGTGCTATAGGTTGGGAGATGCGGAGGTGGCGAGCACGCATCCCTTCCCCCGGCGTTAACACATAGAGCTGGATGCGTTTAAAAGTCCCGAGATCGTTAACGTATCCCCCGTAGCGCAGCAGCGGTGTCGGGCAGCGACTGGCGCTCAAGCATGTCGATGTAGGCGTCGACGGTCATGGAAGGCGGTTCGAGCCGCTGCACCATATCGGTGAGACGGTCGCGGACACGGTTCGGGTCGAGGTCGATGAAGTGACGCAGGAAGGTGTCCGGGTGTTGCGCCGTCACGTCGAATTCGGCGAGCGCCTCGGGCGGGAAGTCTTTTTCATTGAAGGTGACGATCACTTGTGCCTTTGAGCGGATCGCGGCTGCGAGGACGTGGCGGTCGTCGGGATCAGGCAGGACGAGGCCATCGATCAGGCGGCAGTATCCCGTCACGCAGGCGTCGGGCAGCGCGGTATCCATGGCCTCGCGGCGGCGCTTGATCTTCGCGGCTTCGAGGTCCGGGCGTTTCGCGCGCAGGTTGCGGGCCCATTCCTCGTGGATGTCCGCGCTCCATATCGGCCGGTAGAGGCGCGCCTCGGCGAGCTCCAGCAGCACACTCGTGAGCGGATAGCTGTAGAGAACATTGGCGTCCAACACGGCCGTGATGTCCGTCATGCGATCTTCAGAGGCCCATTTCCTGGTCGAGGCGGGTGAGTTCGTCGAGCGCGGCGCGGCGCTGACGGCGGTCGAGTTCGTCGAACTTCACGAGATCGTCGAAAGCGACGCGCCGGCGTGCGCCGACCCGGCGTGCGGGCAACTTGCCCGACTCGATGAGCTTCACCACATACGGACGCGACACGTTGAGGTAGTCGGCGACCTCCTGAGTGGTGAGCTCTGCCTTGCCCGGCACGATGGTGACGCTGCGGCCTTGGCCGAGCTGCGTCAGCACATCCATGAAGAGACGTAGGGCGCCGGGCGGGATCGCGATCATCTCGTGCTGGTTGTCCTGCGTGACAAGGCGCAGCGGGCGCTCATCCGCGAGCACGAGTCGCGCGAGCTGCCGGCTCGCCTACTTGGCTTAGACGACTCCGTCCTCGGACGGCCGGTCCGGCGGGTGGCGGGTGTGACTACGAAGGATTCACGGCAGGGCTAGTTCTCGTCGATGAGCCGCCTCACATAGCGCAAGGGCAGCTCCGTAGCTCCGCGCACAGGGATCTTCAATCCTTTCGTCGCAAAGATCTTTGCGACATCGATCGCGAAGTTCATGCAGTCACTCGAACCGAGTCTATATGACACCGATATCGGCGGCCAATCGTCCGGGTCCGGCGTGAACTGTCCCGCCCTTGCCGTCGCATATGCATAAGCGCGTTCGAAATCAGACTTGTTGACGCGCACTACGAGACAGCGCTCTAGCGTCGCCGTATATCTTTCGTCCGAAATGCTCCCCGGCACGCTCGGGAACACACGGGAATAGCTCAGAATCGCTTCCACAACAGGCACACTGGTCGTATGGCCCAACGCTACATAGGCCCTCGGTTCGCCGGGCATCCTCAGGCTGTACCCGACGAACATATGGCCCGGCAGATTCAGCGGCTCATCAGGCGTCGGTCGAGCGCAGAAAGAAAGTTCGCGGATGCCGCCATCCGCGTCGCTCTGAGCGCGCAGATCAACGACCTTGTGCGGTGCGGCGGCCGCCGGCATGGCTGCCGATACGAACACCACCCACCCAACAAACCAGAGTAGCCGCATGTCTTTGTATCAACCGCGCGGAGACGCGCCGTCCAAAAGCGAGGCAAGATCGTCTGAAGCGAGATATTCGGATATCAATCCGAATTCGTCGACGATCTCGACCCTCAGCACGACCCTGTTTTTAGGCCACGGCATAGCCAGCGCGGTCAATCCGGTGGGCATCCCATAATCAGCGAGCCCCCGCAACCTCGCGACGGTGTCCGAAGGGCCTACATAGCCTAACTGTTGGATCGAACCCAGAGCGTTGAAGTCACCGCTGCAGATGTTTTCCGGAGACACGGCGACGGATACTGCAGTGTTCAACGTGAAATTTGGGGGTGAACCAAAGCTGTGCGTCGATCCATAACCGCTTGGAATCTGCGGATTCCCGTAGCCGACCACCAGTCTGCAGGCCACCAGAAGCTCCGTTAATGCGGCTGACATGCCGCTCTCCTTTTTGCCTATCTGAAGAGCGACGGCAAGCCCTAGCGTCATCGGCATCGATGTTTGAGCACCTCCCGCCCCGGACAGTTCGCGCACCAACGCGTTGCTGTTGGTACCACGATTGATCTTGAATGCGTCCAGCCGATAATCCCTTCCGTCGACTTCGACGATGGTGGTGCCGATGCCGTTATAGGGGGTGTCAATCGCAAGGACGACGGCACCGAGCGCGTTGTCCGCGCCGGGTTCAATCCGTGTCGCCACCGTCGTTTGCCTCGATGACCGGATTTCGGACAACCAATGCTCAAGGCGATTTTGACAGCTGCCCTCCACCTCCGTGTCGCGGTGCAAGCAGGACTTCAGATCGGCTCGGATTGATGCCATTTGCGACCTGATCAACGCCCGTCGGTCTGCGAGGCTCTGCCGCTCCGGAGCAGGTAGGCCGCTGATACCTAGTTTCCGACCGACCCAGTCAAGCTCCAGCTGAAGGGACTCACTCATGTCCAGCAGGCCGTTGAAACTTCTCAGCGCAGCTGGATCGTTCGTCGATTGCGGGATCATCGTCAAGTAGTTGGCGATGGGTTGTAGCGTGAACCCGTATGTCGCGTAGGTGGAGGATCCGCTACCTGCGTTTGACAACAGTCCCGCCATGGCGCTGACGGTCTTTTCGAAATCGCTGCCATTCGATTGCAGCAAGGCCTGGATGTCGGCGACGCTCGGTGGTTGTCCCGTTCCTTCAATCGCCAGGGAGAGGCGGTTTTCATTCAGGAGCTTCTGCACGCTACTCTTGTAGCTGCCGCTCGCCTTTCCGCCACCCCATCCAAACTTGGCTTTTGCGCTGAAACTCAGGGCGATCTCGCTTTTCGCCGACTGCTCCAATTCGCTTAGGTTCAGCACGGCCCGAACAAGACGCGCCTGGTGCTTGACGGTAGCGACATGCGTGCCGCATCGGGCGACGAGCCTGTTCACATCTTGGTTGGAAATCCAGGCCGTGAGCTGAGGAGAAGGCTCCAACCCGGAAATCTGTGTTCGCGGGCCAATGAACCGCGCCTCAAGGACGGCGAACAATCCCGCACGCTTGCTCGTCTCAAGTTCGGTCGCCCACCCCGACAGTTTCGCGGAGACCGCGCCGAAGTTGCCACTGACGGAACCGCGGCGCGATCGCTCCCTCTTCACCTCCTCAACGCTGTTGAAAGCCGTTACCGAGATGTCGTAGGACATGGCGGTATCGGAATCCAGAAGAGTCGGCTGGTATCCCTGAAAGCAACTCGGAATCGCGACCGTTGGTGAGGCGATGTCCACGCCGCTGCCCAGCGTCATCGCACTGTTCGGTGGGAGAGGAGCAAATGTTTCGCCAACGGCGACCGACTGCAAGCCCACGCCGAAGAGGAGAGAGAACAGCGCTGCGGCGCCGTTAGCCTTCGGGCTCCCGAGGGGATTTCTTGTGCCTACCACGAGGGATTCTCCGTTCTTGTTCGTTAGTGGTGAAGTGCCGACTATGTCAAATTAGCATCGCCTTTTCCCCTCAATCGGAACAGGCCTTGTTTATCCGCTAGGTGGATGTTGACTGGGGGGCTGTCGGTGCGGCGCCAGGTGAGCGGATCGTGGAATTGGGACAGCCCCTGGTTCCGGTACGCCCGCGTCTCGATGACGACGAGATTCGCGCCCTCGCTGACGACGTGCGCGCCGAGGTCTGCGATTGCGGCATCGGCCCCTGATCCGGCCAGCAGTCGGCATCGAACCTGCGAGACCATCGACAGGAACGGCGCGTAGCGCTGCTGGGCCACCTCGAAGCTGACGGTGGGGCACTGGCAACCATCAAGAGCGCGGACTAGGGTGATTTACCCTTGGGTTTCAGCTGCGAAACCGGGAAGAGCGAGGTTGCGGTACTGATTCAGTACCACATCAATTTGGACGCGATGATCAACCTCTGGCGTTGGGTTCCAATTTGCGGGGTCCAACCAATACTCACTCTTGTGTTCGCAAGTAAAGGCCAAGGTCTCGTCAAAAGGCCGGATAGAAAGGGCTGCGTTTCGCCATAGACGCACCAACTGCTCTTCGACCGGACGATTCTCTCCACGGTGTTCAGCGACTTGTGTGATGTACAGTTGTGTCTCCGTTAGTGCCTTAGAGACATCATGTATCGCCTGCTGACGACGATCATGACGGCGATTTCCAAGATCTGCCAATGGACCGATGAGGGTCCCGAGAGCAGCAAGAACCGTATCAAGCATTCCGCCATCCTGTTTTTCGTTGAAGCATCGCCATATCGCCTCTGATTCCAAGGTAGCTCCGACTATATCATTGTACTACGCCCCACCCCGCCCACATCTCCCCCACCCCCAGACGGCTCTGCGGGCGCGTTTATGGGGTACCGGGAACATTTTTTTCGGGCCCGTGCGGTCGGCCGGAGCCGGTGATATTTTGGCGGCAGCCGTATGCCCGACGACCCTCAAATACTTGCTGACAAGGCGCTCGTCGCGGGCGTGCTGGCTGGGCTTGCGGAGCCGGTCAACGAGCTGCTCGCGCAGGCAGAGGCGCGGGCGCGGAGGCTGATCCGGCGCAACTTCCCGGCGGCGCAGCGGGATGACTTGGTCAACGGGTTCCTCGAGCACCTGTGGCGGGAGGACTGGCGGGTGCTTCGGCACTGGCGCGGGGAGGCGCCGCTGGCGCACTACCTCGCGACGGTGTTCCGCAACCTGCAGCTCGATCGGCTGGAGGCGCTGCGACCGACGGACGATCCGAGCGACCTGCCGACCGATCACCCTTGGGACGATCCGGAGCTCGCGCACACGCTGATGGACATCGTGAGTTGCCTGGAGAAGGCGCTGGGCCTTCTCACGCCGAAGCAACAGCGGCTCATCGCGCTGCGTCATCAACAAGGCTGCCGATACGGGGAGATCGCCGCGGAACTCGGCATCACCACCGG
>Ga0315904_10001817_pt1 | contig 33694 bp, 30 predicted proteins | sample LakEriMetagenome_6_FD_203529 | JGI IMG/M metagenome (GOLD analysis project Ga0315904, IMG submission 203529) | Freshwater fungal communities from buoy surface, Lake Erie, Ohio, United States - Buoy 12 MA120 | ecosystem: Environmental > Aquatic > Freshwater > Lake | place: USA: Lake Erie, Ohio...
CAAATGTCCCCCCAAACACACCCAGCTTTCTCATAAATTAGGCAATGTCCCAGTCGCCCTCGCCGACTTTTTGCCCATTACGGCGCTTCTCCCCGATCCGGTAGGCATCCAGCGCGATCAGCACACGGACAATCAGCAGCTCCAGCCCGAAGGCAGGCAGGCGCATCAGGCTCACGGCCACAAACGCCGCCAAGATGAGCAGCATTCCCTTCCCAACCTGGCCATTGAGAAGCTGGCCGACACCGGGAAAGAGAAACGAGAGAATCGCATGGACGGTGGAGTTTACCTCGCGGGTCTCCCCTTGCACCGCGGTCATGGTGGTCATGGTCTGCTGGAGCTGTGCTTGGCCCACACCCGCATGTACCTGAGCGATCTTGCGAACCGTCGCACGAGGATCACGAACCCCATTGACACTCTGGCTCCACTCTTCCGTCACGGTACTCTGAGTGAAACGCACCGGCGGCTTGTTCTCCGCAACCGGGTCGCTCTCCAGGCTCAGACCCGCTTTAGGGAGATCCGCGCCACAGTGCGTGCAGAAAGAGAATCCGGCGCTCTCCGGTGCGATCACGCTCCCACACGACGGGCAGTTTTGAGGCGCGGCCGCCACTTTTGGCTTTGGTGTCGGGGCAATGGTCTCTGCAATGGTCTTGGCAGGGGTTTGTGGAGCGGGACGTGTCGCACCTTTGCGCGCCTGCTGAAGCAAGGCTGCCTGTCCCACTGCCTCGGCGGCGTGCTCCGCCTCGCGCTGCTGCTGCTCATCGGCCTTGAGCTGCGGGGGCAGGGGAATACGCACTGTCTTGACGACAGGCTCTTCCTCCTGCAAGATCAACCGCGAGCCGCCCGTGTTTTCGTCCGCCACTTAACTTAAATTCCTCTCTTTCCATTATAGCACGCATGCCCCCTGTCCCTTAGGGAGATATGCTACACTGATACTTACTGAGACGAGCTAAACCTAAACTTCGATGCGCCTGACTGATAAATCTCTTTTCTCCGAGCTGATTGTTCCTTTGCTGATCGGCTTACTCTCGTTTCTCTTAATGCTGGTCGGCAATACGCTCTTTGATCTCTTGGATCGGATGTTTCAGAATAAGTGGCCCGTGAGCTACGTGGCGCGTGTGCTGCTCTTTAACATCCCAACCGTTCTGGTGCGCACTCTTCCTATTGCTGCCGCCGTGGGAGCAAGCCTTGCCACGAGCCGCCTGGCACGCGATGGTGAGCTCACGGCGCTCCGGGCCTCGGGGATCTCGCTACGCCGGGTCTTTGCGCCGCTTGTGGTCGTGAGCCTCGCGATGAGCGGCGTGGGCATCTATCTTTTTGAGCGCGTGGTTCCCTGGGCTTGGCAGGAGCAGCGCGATGTCCAAAAGATGCTCTTTAATCTCCCTGAGAACGTCATCGAGACCGCCACGACCATCGAGAGTGACAACTATATCTTCAGCTTCGCAAGTGCCAAGAGCCGGAAAGACACGCAAGGACAGCGCGTCTTTCTGGTGGAAGATGCCACGATTGTGGAGCGCAACCCCGGGGTTCCTGCCAAGCCACCTCGCATTAGCACCGCCACGCGCGGCGAGTACAAAGCGCAGGGCTTTACCTTCTACAATGCCGCGGTCCATGCCTTTCTGCCCAACGGAAGCGCCGACTACGACCTGATCGCCGCTCGTGAGGAGATCTCGGTCAGCATGGACAAGACCAGCGGCAACTTTCGGATCACCGATGAGCAGCTAGAGAACTTGCCCAGTAGCGAGCTGATGGCCCGTGCGCGGCAGGAGCGCGATCCCAAGCGTGCCGTGATCTATCAGGTGAAGCGCTGGGGAAAGCTCGCTCTGCCCCTCATGTGCCTGCCCTTGGCGCTCTTTGCGGTTCCTCTGGCCATTCGCTTTGCCCGTGCAGGAACTTTTGCGGCCTTGATGCTCGCACTGGTCATTGTCTTTCTGGCGATTGTCGCCCTGACCCTCTCGGAGGCGGCTGCACTCAACCAGCTTCTGCCCCCGCTGGCAGGCGCACTGGCTCCGGCGGTAGTCTTTACGCTTGCCGCGCTGATGTTTCTCAGAAAGATCGAATAGCACGATGCGACTCTGTGACCGCTATCTTTTACGGGAGTTTATCCAGGCATTTTTTGTCGGGCTCATCACCGCGGTGCTCCTGGTGGTGGCCCTCAGATTCCAGCAGGCAGTTCTACAGCTCGCCCAGCAGCGCGCCCCTGCCTCACAGCTCCTGAGTCAGATTCTCTGGGACCTGCCCAATGTTCTGGAGATGGCCCTTCCCGTGGCGACGGCTCTCGGGGCGGCTCTGGCAACGAACCGGCTGGCACGCGACAACGAGCTGACCGTCCTACGTGGCACGGGAACCTCGCTGGTGCGTCTCTTTCTGCCTTTTATTCTCCTGGGGATCTTTCTGGCGGGGCTCGGGCTCTACAATGCCAACACCCTCCAGCCTCTTGCGGTCACCAGGCGTGAGACACTCTCCGGGTTTTCACAGAGTGCCATCGGGATATACGAGCCCGCTCAAGCCACCCGAGGCGGAGCGCAGAACGAGTGGCTGATCCAGTTTGAGCGGGGCCAGAAGATCGGCGAGACTCTCTGGCGCATGGAGACGATCAGCCTGATCCAAAACGCGCGCGTTCTCCTCGCCCCAGAGGCCACCTACGACTCTAGTACGGGGCGCTGGACCCTGCAATCGGCCACCGAGCACCGCTACAACCGCCTCGGCAAGCTTCTCCAAGAGACCAAAGCCGCCACGCAGGTTGTCACCGCCCGCGCTGATTTCTCTGGGTCACTGCCGTTCTTCAGCGGCCAGCAGAGCTTTCAGAACCCCCTCTCCTTTGAGAAACTCACCCAGGCTGCGGCCATCGAAGCGCGACGGGGAAATAAGAAAAAAGCGCTGGAGCTGGAGACCGCACGCTGGTTCAAGCTGGCGCTCTCCAGCATGTGCGCGGTCTTTGCGCTCTGTGCGCCGCCTCTGTCCTTACGATTTTCGAAGGCAGGCTCTTTTGCAGGGGTCCTACTCTCCGTGATTATTGTTTTCGTGGGCTGGAACACGGTTCTCTTAATGAAGTCGGTGGCGCTCTCAGGCTGGGTACCGCCGGTCTACTGTGCTTTCTCTACCCATCTGCTCTTTCTCCTGGCAGGTCTTTTTCTCTTGACAAGGTCGGATTGATGGCGACCATCCGATCTAGTACGTGAAAGACGCCTGTTGTAAAAGGCAGATCCGTCTCTAAAATGCGAGCCGCCCCCGGAGCGCCGCTGGTGAGGAGCCACTTCCCGTCGCCGCCACGCTCCACCTTGAGGAGCTGCCCCGAAACCGTGCGCACCTGACCATCGCGGGGAAACGTGTAGCGCTCTTTTGAGCCCGCTCCGCCCAGCGTGAGCCGCCCCAGCAGCACATGATCCCAAACAAAGCTCTTGAGTGCCTCGGGAGTCGTGGGGCGCTTGAAGCGAGCAAACGCCGCGTTATGAGGGGCTAAGATCGTGTAGGGCTGGGCCGCGAGCGCCCGCTCTAGGCCACTTGCCTCGATCAGCTCCGCAAAGACTGTAAGCACATGTTCGCTCTTGCCTTGAAACGGACGCTCACAGCGCTTTAGGTTTGCCACAAGGCCATTGTCTTTGAAGTTCAGGGGCAGGCGTCCCCCGAAGCGAATTTTTTCGTCTTGCCTCATAATCGTTTTTTGCCCCCTCGGTTTAGGTTTAGCGTAGGATCGGCGAGACTAATGCGCACATCGCTGCCCTTATCGGCGATGGTGCGGAGAGTGAAGACCAGCTCGCGGGGATTGGCGCTGGTGGGCACGCAGAAAACGAGATTGAACGCCAGCTTCGCACCGGGCAGGATCGGCTTGCTCTGAAACGCGTCTGAGGCAATGTCGGTGAGAATGGGCGGAAACGACTCGCCATTGGCATCGGCGAGCGCGGTATTGGTATCGTTCTGGAACCACCAGAGCTGCTGGGGCGACTTCAGGCCGTTCTTCACCTCACAGCGGTAGACCAAGAGCCGGAAGCCGGGCTTGGGCTCGTAGGTAGTGCCATTGATCTTGGCAATCGGGTTGATCAGGCCGTAGTCGGTGGCGGTCTTGGTCTCCAGCGTGTAGGAGGGCACCTCGCGTGGGTCGGTGACCGTGAAGCGCCACTTGCCGTCAAAGACTGTCTCGCCCAGCTTCCCACGAATCCCCTCGACCTGGTTGGCGCCACCATCTTTGACCAGCGCATAGCCTGTCTTGGTCTTCACAATGCTCAGTCCAAGTGCCTTTGCCACATCGGCAATGGGCACCATCACAGAGTCCCCCACCCGCTGGAGCCGCTCCGAGGCGAGCGTCTCGTTGATGAGAAGCGTCTTTTCGTTACTCGCCTTTAGCTGGGCGTGAGTGGGAGCCAGTGTTCCCAGGGCAAGTGTGCAGAAGAGAAGTGTTTTCATCTTTATAGAAAGCCTTTCCGAACGAGGACGATGTGAAGCTCGGCGGGTGATCTGACCGGCACGCCATCGGGCAGTCCTGGTACGGGGAGGCCGGGAACCTTCAGAAGCACGGGGCGTCCATCACGCTCGGTCGGGCCTACCAGTGTCACTTCGCCACGCTTGGACCACTCCAGCGGGTCAATTTCTAGTGTCCACTCCCCCAGAAGGTCATCCGCGCTAGAGCCGTCGTAGTCCATGAGGCGCAGGTCAAGCTTGAGCTTCTCCTTCGTGTCGTAGTAGTAGTCCACCGTGCGCGGCTTTCCCCCAAAGGCCGCAATATCAATCGTGCCGCCTTTCTCCCGCTTATTCGTATCAGTGTCGGCTTGGGAGCGCGGAATCTCCCAGAACTTCTGGCCGTTGATTCGTCCCTCGCCGTAGCACTCCACCGTGTTGTCTGCAACGCCATCATCGGAGTCGTTGATCTTGAAGTAAGCACGTAGCTCGTAGGTCTCACCCGCAGGATTGGGGGCGTACTCGGTATGGACATACTCTGTGGTGCGCATCATACTGGCCAGAGCCCGGTCTTTGAGGGAGCGCACGGAGTAGGAGATCGGAGCCATCTCGGACGGCTTGGGAGCACGTGCCAGCAGCGACTGAATCACCTGGTTGAAGGCCGACGACGACGCAGCTTTCACGACATTGTCCGCAGGGCCTCCGATCGTGGTGAAGGTAATGGTCGTTTTCTCGTCTTTACGCAGGCTCTCCCCCGCCACACTCACATCCGCGCTGGCAAAGCCGATACTGCCGCCCGCCTGCACTTTTGCCTTAAGCTCGTCCTCGGTCAGTGTCCGCTTCATGTTGAATGCCACGATGGTACCGTAGGTCACCGTGGCCACATAGCACGGCAGATTCGTGTGATCTATCGCTTTCTGACGGGCGAGCTGCTGGGCATCGGCGAGGGTGAATCCGTCGCTGAAGAACCCACGCCAGCCCGCGGCTTGTGGCTCCATCGCAATCGTGTACCCCTTGATAATCAGGGTTCCATTGATGGACTCCTCCCGCGCCGTGTGCTTGGTGCCAAAGACACTCTTGACATAGCCAGTCATGTAGCGTGCATCGATTCCTAGGCTCAGCGCACTCTGCTCCAGTGAGTCTGAGCGGGTGTACTGGAAGTTAGACGACGTCGGAATCTCGCGGCCATTGAGCATCTCACGTAGCTCCCCGACGGCATTGCCGACGCTAGATCCACTAGGATGGGCGACATCGCGGCTACCGTTGGCCACATTAGGGTTGACCACAAAGACCCGCAGCGGAGCACGCTTGTTCTCCAAGTTGGGGATGGGATTGAGCGAGCCAAGCCCGCCCCGTAGGCCCTTTTCTTGCAACAGGCTCCCCGGCCAGAAGAACTCAGCGGCGGGGTCGAAACTCACGATCGCCTCGGGCGTGGTCGTCAGGGAGTAGCGCTCACGAGTGACCTTATAGGTGCGATTGCCCTCTTTCTCCTGAGCGTCCTCACTCCCCCCCACAGCCTTAGGTGCGTTCTGTTGCGGTGCAAGCCGACGGACGCCAGGGGCGAGAGTGGCATCGCCTTCTCGGGGTGTCCAAGTGGGAAGCGCGTCAAAAAAGGCATCCAGCGTGGGGACGGTCTCTAGATTCGCGAGAAACAGCACCCGGTCAACCAGCAGGCGATCTGGCTTTGTGGTTGCCGTCGCATCCTTGATTGTCGTGGTTCCCACACGCCCCCCGACTTGGCTCTTGGCCTTGCCCCCCTGTGCCAACGCAGTGCTCGTGCCTGCCAGCACAAGTAGTAAGATTATCCCACCTGCAAAAAATAGTTTCTTCATAGGATTAGTCTCTCGTCTACTGCGTGAACGGATCGTGAACCAGGCAGGGATTTTCCGTGAATGTCGCGAACTGCTCTTTGTGTCCCTGACGCTTCGTTTTCTTGGCCCCCCGCAGCTCCAGCGGGGCGGTCAGACAATCCCTCTCCCTCGCACGCGCAAGGCGCTGACACTGCTTGCCTTGCTGGCGCTCCATGCCGGGCGGAGTGTGGATCGCAAGCACCTCGCGGATATTCTTTGGCCTGAGAGCGACCCACTCACCGGAGCAACCAATCTTCGGCAAGCCCTCGCGATTCTCCGTCGGACACTCGGGGAAGACGCGGAGGCGCTGATCGCGGAGGGCAAGCAGGCTCTGCGGCTGGAGGTAGGCGAGATCTTCTGCGACGTGTTCGCTTTGGACGATGCCCTTCATCGCCGAGACATCGACACCGCAAAAGCCCTCTACACCGGGCCGTTTCTGGAGGGCTTCACCGAGGACTGGGTGCTCATCGAGCGGGAAAAACGTGCGATGGCAATCACCGCGCTACTCTCGCCGCCAAATACTACCAAGCTCCCGGCGTTTCTCACGCCTTTTCTGGGCCGCTCTTCCGAGAGAGCCAAGCTGAGCGAGCTGCTCCAGCGTGAGGGAATTCGCCTGGTAAGTGTGCTAGGCATGGGCGGCTTGGGCAAGACACGCCTCGCGCTGACGGTGGCGGCAGACACAACAGAAGCAACCTTTGTGGATCTCTCGCTCCTGCCCGCCACCACCACCGCCCCCCGACTCTGGCAGGCAATCGCCGAGGCACTGGAACTTGCCACACTCACGGAAACTGCCGTCTGTGAGGCGCTACAGGCAAGCCCCACGCTCTTACTTTTAGACAATGCTGAGCATCTTTTAGAGACAACCGCACGCGTTGTCCATGCGCTCCTGAGCCGCTGCGCACAAGCCAAGGCACTCGTCACCAGCCGCGAGCCCCTCCAGCTTCCCGGCGAGGTACTCTTTCGGCTCCAGCCCCTCCAGGGCGATGAAGCCGTGGCGCTTTTTGTCCAGCGGGCGGGGCTTGCCCAGCCCGGTATTGACCTGCCCGAGGACGCACTGCGGAGCCTCTGCCAGAAGCTCGAAGGACTGCCGCTCGCGCTGGAGCTTGCGGCGGCGCGGCTTCGCGTGATGCAGATCGAGGAGCTGGAGTCGCGCCTGACGGATCGCTTTCGCCTACTGCGCTCGGATCAGCGGCGTGTGGACCGGCACCAGACCCTTCAGGCCACGCTGGATGGCTCCTGGGAGCAGCTCAGCCCCACCGAGAAACGCGCTCTCGCCGCGCTGAGTACTCTGGTGGGAAGCTGGCCCCGCTCGCTCGCGCAGGAGATCGCCTTCGCCCCCAACACCGACGAGCTGGAAGTCTTAGACGTCCTGACGCGCCTCGTGGATAAGTCCTGGCTCCGGATCGCCTCGGGGAGCTACAGCTTACTGGAGACCCTGCGCGAGTTTCTCACCCCCCACCAGCTCCCCGAAGATCGCGCACGCCTGGTGGCCTTTGCACAGACCGCCATTCCCTGGAAGCGCAGGCAAGAGAGCCAAGTAACCTGGCTGGAGCGGCTCACCCTGCACCGTGACAACCTCCGCGTCGCCCTTGCCTACGCCCCCTTCGAGATTGCCCTCACCCTGGCACGCGAGCTGGGGGATGCCTTTGTGATCCAGGGACGTACCGCAGAGGGAATCGCGCTCTACGAGGCACTCGTGCCACAAGTGCCCTCTGACCATCCCCAGCGCGCCTCGCTTCTCTACTTCTGGGCCCTGCTCGAACAAGCCCGCAACGATCCCCCCAAAGCCGGTGCGCTCCTGCAAGAGAGTCGCCAGCTCTGCGAGCAGCAGGGCGACACGCGCCTGCTGATCCGTGTTCTGGGAAACTTGGGGATGAACGCCCGCCTCCAGCAAGACTTTCTGGGAGCACGCGCGATCTATCTGGAAACCCTGCAGCTTCTTCAGCGCACGCAGCAAGGAAACCCCTCCGCAACCCTCATCCGGCTCGGGGTCATCGAGCACGATCTGGGCAACCTAGACGCCGCACGCGACTCTCTTAGCCAAGCCATCACCGCAAACCGTCAGCACGTCAATGAGATCGGGCTCGCCATCGCCCTCAGCAAGCTAGGCTATGTCGAGCGCGACCTAGGCAACCACGCCGTAGCCGTTGGCCTCTGGCAGGAAGCCCTCCCCCTCTGCCGCAACCTTGGCTACCGGCAAGAGCAAGGCAATGTCGCCCTCAGCCTCAGCAGAATCCTCACCGATCCCGACGAAGCCGCCGCCCTCCGCACCGAGGCCCGCGACGCCTTCACCGCCATCGGCGACACCGACGGGCTGGCGCGTCTTGCGGGTATACTCAGCCCTGGAGGATAAGAAATCACGATGCAGTACACCCGTCTGGGACGAACAGGGCTGAGCGTCTCTCGCCTGTGTTTAGGAACGATGAACTTTGGGCCACAGACCAGCCCCAAGGACTCTTTTGCCATCATGGACCGCGCGCTGGAGCTGGGCATTAACTTCTGGGACACCGCCGATGTCTACGGCTGGAAGCTCGGCGAGCGCATCACCGAGAAGATCATGGGCGACTACTTTGCGCAGGGCGGTGGCCGCCGCGAGAAAGTTGTCTTGGCGACCAAGGCCTACAACAAAGTGGGCGACTGGCCCAACGAGGGACGGCTCTCCAAGCTGCGCATCAAAAAAGGCTGCGAGGATAGCCTACGCGCCCTGCAGACCGACTACATTGATCTTTTTCAGATGCATCATATCGACCGCGACTGCCCTTGGGACGAGTGCTGGGAGGCGATGGAGCAGCTGGTGCGCGAGGGGAAAGTGCTCTACATCGGCTCGTCGAACTTTGGCGGCTGGCACCTCGCCGCCGCGCAAGAGAACGCCAAGCAGCGCAAGTTCCTTGGCCTGGTGAGTGAGCAGAGTCTTTATAATCTCAATGCCCGCACCGTAGAGCTAGAAGTCATCCCTGCCTGCGAGCACTACGGCCTAGGGCTAATCCCCTGGAGCCCACTCGGTGGTGGCTTGCTAGGAGGTATCTTGCAGAAACCCACCGAAGGACGGCGCGCGGGCATAAAAATGGACGAAGCCCTGACCGCCAAGATCACCGCTTGGGAGGCGCTCTGCACGGGCATGGGCGAGAAACCCGCCGATGTCGCGCTGGCGTGGCTCCTGAGCAATAAGATCGTCACCGCCCCGATTATCGGCCCGCGCGACACCGCGCAGCTCGATGGCAGCCTGCGTGCCCTGGAGATCCAGCTCTCCGCCGAGACCCTCAAGAAGCTCGACGAGATCTTCCCGCCCGTCGGCAAAGGCGGCCCCGCCCCCGAAGCCTACGCCTGGTAAGCCATCTCCCCGTGCGCTCGTTCCTCGCTTACGCCCCTCTTCCCGCCGCGGAAGAGGGGTTTGGGGAGATGCACCACTCGCGCCAGATATCGGTCATGGCTGCCACGCCAATCTCTTTGGCATCTTTATGGCTCCCTCGAAAGATGGCGGCGTAGCGGATGTCGGGGCAGGAGTTGGCGACGGCGGTGTGCACGAGCTGATGGTGCGTGATGACCACATCGCCGGGCTCCCCCGTGATCTGGACGGGCTCAGAGCACAGCTCAACGGCTCCAATCCCATCCGCGAGAGAGGCGGGGCCTTTCTCCTTGAAGACCGTCTCAAACTGCCGGTGCGTCCCCGGCCAGACCGTGAAGTTCCCTGAGTAGGGCTTGGGCAAGTCGGAGAGGAGCACCACGGCGAGCATCGTGAAGCTCCGTGCAAACTCCCCGCGTGGGATGCCGTTGGTTCCCGTTCCCTGGCCATCAATATGCCCTCGTGGCTCCTGCGGCTCGGTATCAGGGCGAGGAAAGCGCAGCGCAATCTGCGCGCTGGAGGCGGGCAGTAAGTTACCCTCACCCACCAGCTGCTCACAGACAGCGAAGACCGGGGTTTTGTTGAAGAGATCGGTGAGCACAGGCTCGCGGGTAATACTGCGGCAGTAGGTCTGCGCCCGGTAGGTATTGAGCTCGTCGGGGGGCATTCCGTACTCGCCCATATGATGGTTAATCGCCTGCCGCGCCGCGTCCACCATCACGCGTGGCACCATGCCTTTGAGCACCAGATAGCCGTCGTCGTGCATCTGTTGAAGTTGAACAGAGTTGAGTTTCATGACAAATCGTTCGTCAAAAACTTTCCGGATTCCTGCCCCGCGAGGGAGTGTCTAAACATGACACTTCAAGAAACCATCACGCTCGCCGAGTCCCCCACAACCAGCCCCGAAACGCTGTTTTCTCTCTACCGCGACCTTCGTCACATCCCCGAATGGCATCGCTCCAAGATCCGAAAAAAGATCGCAGGCAACCCCAATATCCCTGCAACATTGGTTACAGGGATCACACACTGGCACGGGCGTGAGCTCTTCCAAAACCCCGTCCTTCCTTTGCTCCTCATGGAGACACCTGACCTATTTCAGAGGGCGAACACCCACAATCTCTACCGTCTGCTCTCGTGGGAAGAGACACCCAAGTTCTTGCTCAATGTGCTTTCTCAGCACAACGATGCTCTCGTTGCCCATGAAGCGCAGTACCATGTCGGCTTGCACGGGGAGTACGCAGATGACTCCTGGATTGATGAGGTTAAAGCGGCCCTGTATTCCTCAACGTGTGAGACGCAGAAGGACAGGTGGGTGCAGTACTGGCACATGTGTGAGGCTCTCCCTTCCTGGCTCACGCAGCGCCTGGGCTGGCGCCCCCTGCCACGCCCAATCCAAACAACTCGCGTTCGCCCACATGTCACTGAACCCGCTCCTACCGAGAACGAAGCCAGCCAGCTAACCCAGCTCACCGACGACGAGCTCCTTGCGCTCGCAAAGCACCCTGGCCAGCACCCGGAGCGTCTCCGCCTCCTCATTGAGATTGATTGGCGCCCGCGTCCCTATAACCAACGCTGTAGATTACATGATGAAGCAAGCAATCACCGTAATGTCCCGCAAGACCTGCTCCGCTCAGGACGGATTCGAGCCAATATCCGCTACTACGATAAATTTTCCCTAAAAGAGCGTCTGAGACGAATACCTATGTACCAACTTAAGGGATTTACAGAAGAACTTGTTGGCCATCGCGATGCGAACAATGCTCTCTGCCGACAGGCTCTTTATCGCACCCTGAGCTACAGGAGCTATAATCGATACTCACCAGATAATTTCCCTCCTTCGATTACCTTTCTGGCTCTTCTTCGAACGAAGGATGCCAGCAAGATTCGTTTTTCAGAGCCTGATCTTTGGTGGCACGAGCGCCTAGCCGCAGCGCTTCACCCAGAAACCCATCCCGACGTTCGTGCCTACATTGCCAAAGACTCCCACCGCTGGGTGCGTGCCGCTGCACGTGCCGCCCAAGCGGACCCGAATACCTGGAAGCGGTTCTGGGAGTAGGAGAGAGACAATGACACCTCAAGAGCGCACCGCATACCCCGACACACCACCCAGTGAGCTTCGTGCCTTGGCGCGGCGCTACCCCGTCGCGTTTGCCGGAGAAGCAACCGAGCCTTGGACGGGAAAGTGCCGCGCCATCACAAGTACGTCCACTCTCCACCAGCCCAAGCGTGACGGCAACTGTTATGTGCGAGCAGCGGCACAAAATCGGCTTGATGATCCGGGCTGGGAGTTCCGTCCTGAAGCTATTTCGCGGAGTATGAATGTATGACACCACGCGAGCTTCGTACCTACTTAGACCGGCTGGTTGCCGAGCGGCTTTTTCTTTCTGTGATGCTCTGGGGGCCGCCGGGGGTGGGTAAATCGTCGATTGTGGCCCAGGTGGCGGCAAGCCAGAGGCTGGACTTTGTGGACGTGCGCCTCTCGCAACTTGCGCCCACGGACCTGCGTGGCCTGCCGGTGCCGGATCACACAGAGCGCGTCTCCCGGTGGTTTGCGCCGGAATTTCTACCGCAAACGTCGGGGCGCGGCGGGATTCTCTTTCTCGATGAGCTGAACATGGCACCTCCGACGATGCAGGGGATCGCGCAGCAGCTGATTCTGGATCGCAAAGTCGGCTCATATGCCGTCCCCGACGGCTGGTTTATCTGGGCGGCGGGCAACCGCAAGGAGGATCGGGCGGCGGTCTTTGAGATGCCTGCGCCACTGGCCAATCGCTTTCTGCATCTCTCGGTCGGGCCGGACATGGACAGCTTCAAGGCCTGGGCGCTGGAGCGCGGGGTCACCGAGGAGATCATTGCGTTTCTGGCGTTTCGCCCCAGCCTGCTCCACAAGCCCGATCCTCAGCAACCCGCGTGGCCATCGCCGCGCTCGTGGGAGCTGGCGGGGAAGCTCTTGGCGGCGCGGCTGGATATCGCCCCTGCGGTCGGTGAGGGGGCGGCGGCGGAGCTGGATGCCTACAAGAAAGTCTACCGCGAGCTGCCAAGTTTAGAGGTGATCTTGAGCGGCAAGGGAAGCAAGCTCCCCTACCCCGACGAGCCCAGTGTGCGCTACGCCATCGCCATTGGACTCACCGCGCGGGCAAAGACCCCGGAGCAGGCGCTCTATGGCTTCCTCTGGCTAACGGAGCGTGCCCCCGCCGAGTGGGTGCAGCTCTTTATCAGCGATCTCCTACGGCTCTGGCGTGCTCAAGGCCGCATGGGCGAGCTAGCCCAGCTCTTTGCCACCGAGCCACGCCTCAAGAGTCTCGCCGCAGAGTACCTGCAACTGATGGGCAAGTAGTGGACGATAAGGCACTAAGCGATCGCCTCTCGGGGGCGCTCCTGCGACTGCGAGCACGCCAGCCATTTTTTGCGGCGCTGGCGCTCTTTGCCGGCTCCGTTCTCTCCGACGCGATCCCAACAGCGGCAACAGATGGGCGACGGATTTTCTGGAACCGGGCGTTTCTGGCAGGACTCAAGAGCGACGAAGTGGATGGGGTACTCTTGCATGAGGTGCTCCACGCCGCGCTACTTCACGTGACGCGGCGTGGGCAGCGCGATCCTCTTCTCTGGAACCTAGCCGCGGATATCGTGGTGAACGGGATGGTGGAAGCCGCCCAGCTTAAGCTCCCCCAAGGCGCGATTCGGGAGAAAAAGTGGGAGAAACTCACCGTCGAGGAGGTCTACGAGCTGCTGGAGAAGAGCGCGATAAAGCTCACGCTCAGTGAAGAGTGGCAGGATCTGTTGCCGCCGGGAACGGGGAGTGCCGAAGAGCTTGCCGCACACTGGCGGGCGGCGTCGGCGCAGGCAAAGGCGCTGATGCAGAGCACGGGCCAGGGAGATATGCCTGTGGGCTGGGAGCGGGAGCTGGGTGCCCTAGAGCCCGCGCAGCTCGACTGGCGCAGCTATCTCTGGCGGCACTTGGTACGCACCCCCACGGACTTCTCCGGCTTCGACCGGCGGCTGATCCACCAAGGACTGTACCTAGAGACGCTGGAGGGCGAGTCGGTGCGGGTCTGTGTCTGCATTGACACGTCGGGCTCGATCGGCAAGAGCGAGCTGGCGCAGTTTCTCGGAGAAGTCGTGGGTATCCTGCGCTCGTACCCGCATCTCCAGTGCTACCTCTACTACGCCGACGCGGCACTCTACGGCCCCTCTGCACTCACCGGCGACACGGCTATCGACGCGCTTCCTACTCCCCAAGGCGGCGGTGGGACGGACTTTCGCCCGTTCTTCGCCGCCGTAGCAGAGGCCGAGAAGGCTTGGGACACCGCGGCGGTCTGTGTCTACCTTACCGATGGCTACGGCGCATTTCCCGAGACCCCCTCAGAAGGCCCGACGCTTTGGGTGGTCAGTGCGGGCGGGCTAGGTGTCGAGGGTTTTCCCTTTGGTGAGGTCGCTCGGCTGATCCTCGCTTCCTGAGGGAGGCAGCGGCGGACTGCCAAAGAGCGGCTCAAGGATCGCCCCGAGGCGCGCGGCGGACTGCGCGGCCCACGGCAGGCGCAGCGCCAGCCAGAGCCGTCCCAGCATCTCCTCCCCAAAGGCAAGCAAGTCCGTGGTGGCTTTCTGGTTGGGCGTGGGGTCCTGCGCCCAGAAGAGCACCAGGAGCAAGTGCCCCGTGTAGAGCAGGGTCGGGAGGTACTGACGGATCGGGCCTTTGGGTATATCGCTGGCTCCTGCAACAACTTCATGGAAGACCGCATGAATCCGCCGCCGCCAGTGCGCGGCCCCCTCCCCTAAAACTTGCGTCGGGCTTCCGGGGGTGAGCCCTGCTCCAAACAGAGCAGTGAGTGTCGCACGGTGCGGCAAGAGCCGCGCAATGTCCGCTCGCTCAATCGCCGCCCAGCGCGAGGCCAGCGACCCTGGCGGCAAGAGCTTCGCCTCCGCCGCCAGCTCCTCGACCAGCCGCTCATAGAGCGCGAGAACCATCTCCTCTTTGGTGCGGAAGTAGCGGTACGCCAGCCCGAGCGAGCACTCCGCCCGCTCCGCAATCCCACGCATCGTCGCGCCCTCAAAGCCCTGCTCAGCAAAGAGCTCCAGCGCCGCGGCGAGAATCCGCTCACGGGTTCGCTCGCCCTTGGAAACTTTCTCGTTGGTTGTGGTAGCTATCTCACTCATTTTTGAACTTTGTTCATTTTACCTCTTGACAGAGTTGATTGCCAGCGATATATTAAAAATGAACGTGTTCAATAAAAAAACCTCGCCTAAATGGGAAGCCAACCCTACGCGCTGTGGGAGGACGTTTTCTGGCCACGCTCATCAGCTGGAGTGTGGGCGCTGCTTGCTGGTTGTGGGCTTCGCTGCACTAATGGGTTCAAGGAAAGACAAAATGAAACCTCGGTATGACTTTGTGGATGATGGTCGCTTTAATCCCACCCGTGTGTGGCAGAGTGCGCTGGCAACCCTCGGAGGCTGGACGGCTGGGGCGCTGGTCTCGGGGATGGGGGTCTACTCACCGTGGGCGTTTATTTACATGGCTCCCTTCGTAATCCCAGCGTGGTTCTTGTTTGTCCTGCCCCATGCGCTTCTCTTGCCACGCAACCACTTCCTCACTCGGCCCGCATTCTCTTGGCTCTACGGTGCACTCTGGGGTGTGGCGATCCTAGGGCTTTACCAGACTCTGCACATTTCAACCCCCTTACAGGCCAACGAGCTCCTCACCAATCCCTATGGTCTGACGGGAGCAAGCATCACCGGCGCGGTGACTGGCCTGATCGCCTCCCGTTATGAGCGAGCGCGAGGCTGAGAACCGTGCTTCTACCGAACTACTTTTTAAAAATCGTGTAAAATCAGGGTATGTCGAAGAAGATTGCGATGATCGGCGCGGGAAGCGTCGTTTTCTGTAAGACCCTGATGTCCGATATTATGGCCACGCCCGCCCTGCACGGCTGCGAGTTCGCCCTGATGAGCCCCACGGAGAGCAAGCTGCGGCGCATGGAAGCCTTTGGCCAGCGCATGCTCGCCGACAACGGCCTTCCCGGCAGTGTCTGGGCCACGACGGATCGGCGCGAGGCCATCAAAGACGCCGACTTCGTGGTGGTGATGATCCAGGTCGGGGGCTTTCATGCCTACGGGGTGGACTACGAGATTCCCCTGAAGTACGGCGTCGATCAGTGCATCGGCGACACGCTCGGGCCGGGTGGCTTGTTCCGGGGCCAGCGCCATATCCCCGTGCTCGCCGAGATCGCCAAGGACATGGAGGCGCTCGCCAAGCCCGGCGCGATCATGCTCCAGTACGCCAACCCAATGGCCGCCAACTGCCTCGCTCTCGGCAAAGTATCTCATGTCCCGTTTATTGGCCTCTGCCACGGGGTGCAGACGACGCTGGATTTGATCGGCGGCTACTGCGGCGTCCCCAAAGACGAGATTTCGTTTGTCTGTGGCGGCATCAACCACATGGACTGGTTTTTAAAGCTCGAACACCAGGGCCGCGATCTCTACCCTCAGCTCCGCGAGCTCTTTGAAAAACCCGAGTACTACAAGAACGAGAAAGTGCGTGGCGAGGTCTTCCGGCAGTTTGGCTACTTCATGACCGAGTCCACCGGGCATCTCAGCGAGTACGTACCGTGGTTTCGTAACAACCAACGCGCCCTCGACCTCTACTGCGACGAGCCAGGCTTCGGCGGCGAGAGTGGCGCGTACTACAAGTGGGGCAAGGCGATGGCCGAGAAGTACGAGCGCGTTGATCCCCTCCAGTTTGAGAGCACGGCAATTGAGGCAAGAAGCGTCGAGTACTGCTCCTACATCTTAGAGGCGGTGGTCACGGGCAAGCCGTTTCGCCTGATGGGCAATGTCCGCAACGACGGCTACATCACCAACCTCCCCAACGGCTGCTGCGTCGAGGTACCCACGTTCGCCGACGACACCGGCCTGCACCCCACCGTGATTGGCGACCTGCCACCGCAGTGCGCCGCGCTCTGCCAGACCAATATCAATGTCCAGACCCTCTGCGCCGAAGCCTCCCTCGGCGGCGATCCGGAGCATCTGGTTCATGCCCTCGCCCTAGACCCACTCACCGCCGCAGTCTGCACGCTCAAGGAGATTCGGGAGCTGACCAGCGAGATGCTAGAAGAGCTGCGCCCGTATTTGCCGCAGTTCGAGGGAAAAACACTCCGCGCCACGCCCACCATCTCCATCCCCGAGAACTGCGTCGCCGTTGATGTCCCGCTAGACCCTGCCCTCGCCATCGGCAAGCGCTTCGGCACGCTTATCGAGCAAAAAACCGATTAGTACGACAACTGGCGGCTCTGCCAAGCAAGAATCCCCTCGCGCAGAGTAGCAACGGCTTGCTCGGGAGTCATGGGGTTCGGATATGCTGTGCTGCCTTGCCACTGGAAGTGCGTAAACCCATCCCCAATCCCGCCAGCTCGCACCCTCTCGCCGTGGTAGATCGTCATTATCGGCTTTGGTGTGGTCACCCCATCGTAGACGATCAGGCGGGGACGGTAGCTCGCTGGTTCAGCGCCATCCTGATCGCGGTCTTCTGAGAAATCGAAATAGAGTGCCTTGGTCGCGCCTGCGGGGCGAACTCTCCCGGTTATCGTCGTCAGGCGCACGGTCTCACGCCAGCCCTTCACGCCCAGCTCCGGAAGCTCCACGCGGCAGCGTCGAATCCGCTGGTAGTGAACCTGAATCCGCCAGCCCCCTCGGTGTGGGCTCACCTCACGCTCCATCCATCGCCCCACGCGCTCTGGCTCTTCAACACGAAGCACACGTACAGCTCCGCCTACATAGGAGGCAAGATAGTCTGCGTAGCGTTCGGGGGTGCTTCCCATGCTCTCTCGAAAAGTCCTCAAGCATTGTGTCTTTGTCGAAGCGACGAAATGAGCGACACGCCTGCTCTCCTCGACACAGAGCAGGCTCTCCGGGTAAGCCGTTCTGTTCGCTTGGCAGACACGACGGTAAAGCGCAAAGCCTTTGCACGTGAAGTCGAGGTCGCCTTTCTGGGGAACCCAGTGAGGGTTGGGGCCGATCCAGCCCGCCGCACGGAGCTTCGCGAGCCGCTCCTCCGGGGTCTTGTCCACCACACGGAGCCAGCCTTTAGCAAGCATTCCTTCCAATGCGGCGCGATAGACATCCGCCGTCTCCCGCTGGATTTCGGGGTTAAACTCCTGCCCCAGTGCCAGCTCACTCACCACACAGACCGGCATTCTCACCAACGTACCGTAGATCTTGTAGCGGAGACAGATCAGAGCATCCTGTTCAAGCGGGGTCATAATTACTCGGTATAATACTCGATAGGATTCTTATGAGCATTGAAGCACCACAGACGGAAGACGAGATCATCGAGTGGCTCAACGCCCGGGGCAATGGCGATCCGGATGAGAACGGTATCAGCCGGGATCAGCTTCGTGAAAACCGCCGCATGAGTCCCACAGAGCGCTTGCAAGCAGCAGAGCGTAGCGCTGCGGGACTGCTCTGGCTTCGTTCGGTTGCCAGGAGACATCCTCATGGTTGACCCACAATTCAAAGTCGCAATCCAGCGTCTTCAAGAGGCAGAGGTTCAGTTTGTCATCATTGGTGGGGTTGCACTGATCCTACAGGGTGGAGCACATGTCACCACCGACATTGACTTCAGCTTTGCCCCGGATGAAGCCAACCGTCAAAAGCTGGCAGAGACAATGAATCAGATCCATCCAAAACCGCTGGGATGGACGTCGTTTGAGCCTTATATTATCACTGCTGAAAAGCTACAACGCGCTCGGTTTTTCAACCTGAAGACAGATATCGGCCCCATTGATCTTCTTCCTCTTCCTGCCGGGATAGACTCTTTTGAAGGGCTCTGGGAGCGGGCTGATGTTATGGAACTGGAGGGAATCTCCGTTCGAATTGCCTCCATTGATGATCTCATTGCCATGAAAAAAGCCGCAGGCCGCCCCAAAGACGAGCGCCATCTTATGGAACTCTACGCGTTAAAAAAAATCATCGCTGAAGAAGAAGCAGGATGAGACTCGCCGCCCTGTTCCTGTTTGCCCTGACTCTTCCCTGCTTGGCACAAAAGCCCACAAAGCCAACCGTCAGAGTGGATGCTGTGTATTTCATCCAGAAAGTTCAGCCGATTCTGGAGAAGCGCTGTTTGGGCTGTCATGGGGCAGAGACGCAGCTCTCGCACTTTGATCTGAGGAGCCGCGAGAGCACACTCAAAGGCGGAACCCGTGGCGCGGCGATCGTTCCGGGCAACGCCGACAAGAGCCTGATGCATGTCCTGCTCACCGGAAATCGTGCCCCACTCATGCCACCCTCGGGCAAGCTCCCTGCTAGCGAGATTGCGGTGCTAAAAAAATGGATAGATAGCGGCGCACCCTGGGGAGCGACCACAAGCCTCGCCTCGGGACAAAAGCAAACCTGGTGGTCGTTTGCTCCTCTCTCCCCCGCCGGGCGGGGGCAGGGGGGGTTGGGGAGAGGTATCGACAGCTTCATCACCGCCAAGCTGAAAGAGAACAAGCTCTCTCTCTCGCCACCTGCTCCCAAGCGCGTGCTGATCCGCCGGGTCTACGCCGATCTCTGGGGACTGCCACCTGCGCCGGAAGATGTCGAGGCGTTTGTACGCGACACCGATCCGAAGGCGTATGAAAAACTCATTGAAAAACTGCTGGCCTCGCCGCGCTATGGCGAGCGCTGGGGGCGGCACTGGCTTGATTTAGCGCGCTATGCGGATTCTGGGGGCTTTGAGGGCGATAAAGACCGGCCTTTGATGTTCCGCTACCGCGACTGGGTAATCGACGCGTTCAACAAAGACCTGCCCTACGACGAGTTCGTGCGTCTTCAAATTGCGGGCGATGAGCTAAAGCCCGGCGATCCCAGTGCGCTGATCGCGACGGGGTATCTGGCGTGCGGGCCGCAGGACATTGTGGAGAACAACGCCCGGACGCGTGCCAATGAGATCGACGACCTGGTTGCCACAACAAGCTCCGTTGTGCTTGGGCTGACGGTGGGCTGTGCGCGCTGCCACGACCACAAGTACGATCCGGTGAAGATGACCGACTACTACCGCCTCGCCGCCGTCTTTGCCCCAACAGAGCGCCGCGAGGTGGATGTCCCTGGTGGCAAGGCACAGGCAGTGACGGATAAGGGCGGCACGTTTGGGCCGTCGTTTCTGCTACGGCGCGGCGATGCCTACCAGCCCGATAAAGAGATCAAGCCCGGCTTTATCTGCTCCCTTCCCGGTGGCGAGGCCGAGGTGGGAGCGGCAGCGAAAGATGCCAAAACCACCGGTCGGCGAGCGGCGCTGGCACAATGGCTGACGAGCAAAGAGAACCCTCTGACGGCGCGAGTCCTCGTCAACCGCGTCTGGCGACAGCACTTTGGGCATGGAATTGTGGCAAGTGCCAGCAACTTTGGCCTCAATGGCGACCTCCCCACCCACCCCGAATTGCTCGACTGGCTGGCGAGGAAGTTTATCGAGAGCGGCTGGAGGGTAAAAAATCTGCACCGGCTGATGCTCCTCTCCCAGACCTACCGGCAAACCTCGGAGATTCGCCCAGAGGCAGTGAAGGCCGATCCACAAAACAAGCTGCTTTGGCGGATGCCCGTGCGGCGGCTGGAGGGTGAGGCCGTGCGCGATAGCCTGCTTGCGGTCGCGGGGACGCTGAACCTGGAGCTCGGCGGCCCCGCAGTCTATCCGCCCGTGGATCCGAGCCTCAGGGCCGATACGTTTCAGGGGCTCAACTGGCCCAATGAAGCCGAAGACAGCCCGAAAACCTGGCGGCGCAGCGTCTACGTGAAAGTCAAGCGCTCGCTCTTGCTGCCCCAGCTAGAGGTATTCGACTGCCCGGAGATCACCTACACGGTCGCCCAGCGCAATATCACGACCACGCCGCTGCAGGCCCTGATGCTCCTCAACGACCCACTGATCTTGCGTCAGGCCGCACTCTTTGCGGAGCGGCTGCAGCGCGACCGACCGGGAGATACTTGGGCGCAGGTAGACCGAGCGTATCGGCTCTGTTTTGGCCGCTCACCCAACCCAAAAGAGCGCCAGCTCAGTCTTATGTTTCTAAAGACGCGCTCACTGGCTGAGTTTTGCCACACGCTTCTTAACCTCAACGAGTTTGTCTATATTCTCTGAAAAATCTGCCTACCGATGGCAGCCTGATACAATAATTTCTGATGGAAGATACGATTTTTGGGAAGATCTCTCGGGGTGAGATCCCGGTGGAGAAAGTCTATGAAGACGAGTTTGTCGTCGCGATTCAGGACCTTGCGCCACAAGCACCTGTTCATATTCTGGTGATCCCCAAGAAACCCCTCCGTAATGTCTTAGCACTTCAGCCTGAAGACCGTGAGCTGGCCGGAGCGGTGCTTCTGGCCTGTGGCGAGGTCGCCCGAAAAATGGGCCTTGAGGCGAGCGGGGTGCGCATTGTTTTAAACGCCGAGGGCGACGCGGGCCAGACGGTATTTCACCTCCATGCACACGTGCTGGGTGGCCGCCGCCTGGGAACGATGGGCTAAACATCAACGATCACACCCGAGCAGACAAAGGAAACACTATGAGTGAAGACAAAGAGCCCCTTTCCCGGCGAGATTTTCTCTTCCGGGCGGGCAAAGAAGCGGTCAATACGGGTGCCCAGCTCGTGCCTGGCGGAAACTTAGCCCGCAAAGCACTTGGGATGCCCACTACCAACGCGGCCCCCTGGTGGAATGTGCTGGCAAAATGGCGTCAAAAAAAGACAGAAACCGAACCTATCTCTGAGGAGCAAGACACTGGAACCGACAACGGATAATTTACTGCGGGTCGCCAAAGAGGCGGCCTATCTCTGTGGCAAGCGCACCCTGGCCTACTTCAACACGGGAGTCATGCCAGAGTTCAAGGGCGACAACACGCCCGTCACGATTGCCGATAAAGAGGGCGAGCGCGTCTTGAGAGAGTGCATCCTCTCCCACTTCCCCGACCACGCCATTCTCGGCGAAGAAGAAGGTGCTTCCGAGGGTACGGCGCCGTTTCGCTGGGTCTGTGATCCGATTGATGGCACGAAGTCGTTTGTCGCAGGCGTCCCGCTCTACGGCACGCTGATCGGGGTGGAGCGCGAGGGCGAGATTGTCGCCGGGGTGATCTACCTGCCCGCTCTCGATGAGATGGTCGCCGCGGGCAAGGGCCTGGGTTGCACGGTCAATGGCCGCGCCTGCCGCGTCTCGGACAAGCCGCTGGACAAAGCCGTGATGGTCAGCTCGTCGATTATCCGTGCTCAGAAGCGCTCGGGTGCCTACAACCAGCTCGCCGACAAGACCTATCTTCAGCGCACCTGGGGCGATGCCTTCGGCTACGCGAGAGTGGCGATGGGCCAGCTCGATATCATGCTCGACCCGGTCAAGAGCCCCTGGGATGTCGGCCCGATGCCCATCATCTTCGCCGAAGCGGGTGGCAAGTGCTCCACTTGGAAGGGCGAGAACGATATCTACGGCCCGGACTTCTTCGCCACCAGTGCCGCGCTCTACCCCGAGGTTCTAGAGATTCTCAGCCAGGGTTAGTCGCCAGAGCGATGGCTTCGGGGAGGGTAAGGTGGGTGCCCTCCTCAAAAGCCCGTTCAAAGGCAGCGTCGCCGAGGGTTGTGCGGAGCTTGTTTAGGTGCTCGTCTTTGTCAAAGACAGTGGCATTGTGCTTGGTTCGCAAGGCAGTGACGGTACCCCAGAGTTTTGCGGAACGCTCATCGTTCCCTTCCAGCCCATCCAGCTCGGCGATATCCCCAAGAACGACAACACACATCTCGTGGATGCTAAGTTTCTGCGCTAGGAGAAGGCTTTCCTCACGGTAGCGCCGGGCCACGCTTAGGTCACCTGTCCCTTGGGCGAACAACCCCATGTAGTTCAGTGCAATCACAAGGGCATGGTTGGTACCTAGCTCCTGGCAGAGCATTAGGTTTTCTTTGCCAAGCGCACGGGCTTTTAAGAACTCCCCTTGCCGATAGACCAGCTCACCAAGCGCACCGAGCGCTGCCGCGATTAAGTCTTTATTGCCTTGTGTGCGTGCGAGAGCAACCCCTTTTTCTAGTAGCTCTCCGGACTTTAGGATGATGCCTATATTGATGGTGGCATGAGCGATCGCGTTAAGATTATCGCCCTTTTCGGCAAAGGCGAGACTCGTTTGGTAATAGGCAAGAGCTTCGTCGGAGTTGCCCCAAACCTCACCACTGAGCATTCCAAGACCGGTGAAGGCGATAGAGATATTCACATGGTGTGAAATAGCCTTCTGATCCACGACACACTTCTCAAGGAGGGACTTCGCCTCCGCGTAGTCCCCCCGAGATTTTGCCAGAGCGGCTATGCCTAAGAGACACCGCCCCTGTGCCTCGCTCGGCTCTTGGGCAACCGGGAGGGCAAGAATAATTTCATACCACTGTGTGGCCTCTCTCAGATGACTCCGCATGAACCAGAACCGACGGAGCAGTCCGGCGATTTCAAGTGCCTTGCCCTGTAGGATTTCATTGAGTGAGGTCGTGCCAAACTGGAGGGCGACACGGATATTGTCATGCTCCTGCTCTAGCCGATTAAACTCAGCGGCGGCATCAGCCTGATATTGTTTGGGGAAAGACACCTGGCAGAAGGCATGGAAGTACTCCAGGTGCGCCGCTTGCAAAGCCTCAGTACCACACTCCTTGAGACGCTCTTGTGCGTATTGACGGACGGTCTCCAGCAAGCGGTAGCGCGTCGAACCGGGTGGTTCGGAGACGACAACCAGGCTCTTGTCTACCAAGGAGGTGAGCGTATCGAGTACTGCTCCCTCCTCGATCCCCTCGCCGGAGCAGACTTTCTCCGCTGCCTCAAGCGTCCAGCCACCCGCGAAGATGGAGAGGCGGCAGAGCAGAGTTTTCTCGCTCTCGGTGAGCAGGTCGTAGCTCCAGTCTATTAGGCCACGCAGGGTCTGGTGCCGGGGCAGAACGGTGCGTGAGCCACCGGTGAGCAGGGCGAAGCTCTGGCTCAGCTTGCTCTGTAGCTCGTCTAGAGAGAGAGCGCGCAGGCGGGCAGCGGCAAGCTCGATGGCAAGCGGGATGCCGTCGAGGCGTGTGCAGATTGCGGCGAGCGTTGCAGCATTCCGCTTCGTCTGCACAAACTCGGGGCGTTGCTGAGCCGCACGCTCCACAAAGAGCTGCATCGCGTCGTCTTGGGCGAGCGAGGGAACCCGATAGATGTGCTCGCCGCCGATCCCCAGTGCCTCGCGGCTGGTGGCGAGAATCTGAAGCCTTGGGCAGCTCGCGAGTAGTTTTTCGGCGAGTGCGGCGCTGGCTTCTAGGACATGCTCACAGTTATCCAGAAGCAGAAGAGTTTGTTTTTGCTTCAGAGACTCCGTCAGCGTCGTGAGGAGAGCACGTCCGGGCGCTTCTTTCACGCCAAGCGTGCTGGCGACGGTGGCAACAACGAGTGTCGGGTCTGTCAGCGGGGCGAGCTCAATGAACGAAACACCATCGTCAAAGCGCTCCAGAATATCCCATGCGACGAACTGACTCAGGCGGGTCTTGCCGCTTCCCCCCGAGCCGGTCAGGGTGACCAGCCGCGCTTTTTTCGTCAGCTCACCTAGCTCACGGCGCTCTTCTTCACGCCCAATGAAGCTGGCAAGCGGCTTAGGCAGGTTATGGGACGCCTCCCGTGGCACCGGAAGAGTGCGTTGCTGCGCCGCATCCAAACAGGCGGCGAGGCGCTCGCGCTCGGTGATCACCCAGTCGTCGTAGAAGCCGGGCAAGAACTCCGCGCGTGCCAGGTTCGCAGCCCCCGCCACATCGCCCGCCTTTAGCCCCGCCTCAAACTCAGCCACATCGGTCGTGACAAAGTCCGGGCTAAGACCCACTTGCAGCCTGCCGCTGACAAGCGCCTCCCCGAGGAGCTTGCGTAGATTAGAGAGGGTCACCGAGAGGCTGTTGCGTGCAAGCGTGGGGTCTTTGTCGGGCCAGAACAGCTCGGCGATCACCTCGCGGGAGTGGGAGCGCGGGAGGGTGACGGCTAGATAGGCCAGGATCGCCGCTGCTTTTTGGGTCGGAAAGTGGCTGACACTCTCGCGGCTCTTAGCCACAAGTCTTGGGCCTCCAAAAAGTTCAATGCGCCAAGCCATAAGTACGCGTCCATTATACGCCTTTTTAAGGCTATTGTAAGACTAATATAAGAGCGGCGTGATTCAGTGAGGCCAACTCTCAGAGTAAGGAACAGACTATGAAACGTAACTTCGCACAAACAATCAGTGGTTCGGCTAAGGATATGCAGTATGTCAAGCATGCCAGAGCCAGGAATCAGGCTTCCCCCTATGTCTGGAACCCGATGCCCGATGGCACCCCCACTCCCGGCCCGGTTCGACGGACGATCTACAGCCCGCTGGACGATCAGCCGCTCCTGGTCTACACCATCAACAAGGCTCCCCGCGACTCCGATGGCTGTAGTATTGTCAACTATCTCAAGGACCCCGGCACCAAGGCGCACGCGGAGCTCTTCACCCCTGCTTGCCTGGCGCATGACGCGAACTACGAGGCTCCCTGGACGGAGATTGGCTGGAAGGACGGTCGCCTCCTCTGTGAGCGTCTCCTTCTCCACGACATGAATCGCACCGTGAATAGCTCAAGTATGAACGAGGCCCGGCGCGGAGCCGCGCGGATCGTCGCGAACACTTGGTACAACTTTCTGGAGGCAGGCGTCACGAGATCCTCTTTGGGTATTGTCAAGTCTGAGCCTTTCGATGTCGCTCAGAGTTTGAACCGCAGAGAGGGCTGCACGTTTACCGACATCAAGAGAGGCGGTCTTCTCTCCGTCTGGAACAAAGACGGTGCTTTTGTCATGGGCGTGGATGTCACCTACACCAGCGCGACAGGTAGGAAAGTCACCTTCTCCGAGAAACAGCCCGTCACGAAGACGATTGTCGTTCCGATCTCCATCGGAGCAAGAGGTATCACCATCAGCTGTTATGCCGTGGCTGGCCGAGAAATCTTCAAGAGATCCTTCGCATCCCCCGCCGTCATGCGCGTCGTTGTCGGGGGAACGACTCTCTTCCCAACAGTCAAAGAAAATCCTTAGCATAGAACTAGCAACGCCCAAACAAAGAGAGTCTTTTTACCGTAAATCCAAAACTTGACGAGGAAGTAAACCATGAAACGTCTCCTGGGAGCCCTGGCGGCTCTCACCCTGCTCTTTGCCGCGCCCGCACGCGCCTACGAAGAGGACACGCACTTTACCATGACCCTGGTGCTCTGTCGTGCTGCGGGCCTTACCGATGCGGAAGCGCTCACCGTGGCCAGCTACGACCAAGGCATGGACGACTCCGACGGCACCGTTGCCAACGGCGGGGTAGGGGGGATTATCCCCAATATCCCCGAGGAGTCTTTCTGGCACGCGATTCCCAAAAGTGGGACGAAAGCCGAGGTTCTCAGCCGGAAGAAAGAACTTTGGGACAGTGTTGTCGCCGAGAAGGATGCCACCAAGCGGCTCCAGCGCCTAGGTGTCTTTTTCCACTACCAGCAGGACACCTGGGCACACCGCAAGCACCCCAACAGCGATATCGTAAACTTTACGACCTACTCGACCCCGTTTGGTCATGCAGCCGATGGCCACCAGCCGGACCGTCCGCCTTTCGACCCGGTCTGTGCCCTGCGCTGCCTGGAAGACGGTATCAGATACGCCCGGGAGTTTCTGACCGTGTGCCTCCGCCGCACGCCCAATGCCCTCTTTGACAACTACTCGGCTGCCAAGGGCGAGCTGGACAGTAGCTGGACGGACAAGCGCAAGGGGAAGTTCTTCGATACGCTGGTGATAGATAGCTCCACCCCCGCTCGAAAGTTCCTGACCGATCTGATCCGCTCTCAGATTGGTGCCTACACCGTCTCAACCGACGCCAACCCTAAGTTTCTCTTCCGCGAGACCGCCGATGAGGCCAAGTACGCAGCGATCAAAGAAGCTCTAGAGGGTGCCTGCTCACGGGCGGGAGTCGCGGTTCGTATCCCGACCGTGCGCACGAAAATCACCAACCTGACGACCTCACAGTTCCAGGGAAGCAACCTGGGCGGTTTGACCTACTCGGTGAAGATCTATACGGGCGATGTTTCCGGCGCGGGGACGGACTCGAATATCTTTCTTTCGTTTAAGGGCACAAACGGCCAGATTGGGGAGCAGCGGCTCAATGCGCTGATCACCACCAATGCCTTCGAGCGCAACCAGACCGACTATGTCACGCTTGTGAACCTTGCCTCCGTGGGCGAGCTGGTGAGTGTCACCGTTCGCAGCGACAATATGTATCCTGCCTCGGCGTGGTATCTCGGCTGGATCGAGATCAGCGCCCCCGGAATCACCACTCGCCGCTTCACCTTCAATAAGTGGATCGAGTCTCCCAATCTGAGCGCCACGATCTCCGTTCCCACCGCCCTCGTCGCGACAGGACCACTAAAAATCAAGATTAAGAGCGCCTCCAACCAGATGTATGTCTGTGCGTCGGATGGCCTCCAGCACAACAAGTGGCTCTACTGCAAGCCGGGCACAGCGCTGACTTTCGTGGTGGAGGGCGACCTCAACAACTGTAGCCTCCGCGTCGATGGCACACAGCTCTACTTCAGCTACACCGAGTCCACAGGCGCAGTGAAGCTCTGGAACACGAAGGACAAAGCGCAGTTCAAGCTGGAGCGACAGGTGGATGGCACCTACGCCCTGCGAAACATCGCCTACAACCAGTTCGTCTGGCTCTCCAAAGAATCCCCCTACCTCACGCGTGCCGGAAACCCTGGAATCGCCTCAGGCCGCTGGACCATCGAAGGGCTTCCGTAAGCCCCCTGGATTATTCGAGCCATCTCTACGGCCTCGTAAAACTCGCCCACCTCTCTTCCCCTGATGTTCGCAAGCTCAGGGGAAGGGAGGCCCATTTATGGGTCTTGCCGCACCAGCGGGCTGCTTTAGCCGCCCGAAATGATACGCCCGAACCCACGACGCCGGGGTATAATTCCCGCAGCATGAAGATCATCAGATTTGTTGACCACGCGGGCAATGTCCGCTACGGCACCCCCACCGACGACACCTACACCACGGCGACGGCGCTCGAGGGAGATTTATTCACCGGCCTCACCCCCACCAAAGAGCTTCTCTCGGTCGCCAAGCTCCTGGCCCCGATCACGCCGCCCAATATTTTGTGCATCGGCCTCAACTACCAGCGGCACGCGGAGGAGAGCGGGATGGCCGTTCCCGACCGACCAATTCTCTTTATCAAGCCCACCAGCACCCTGAGCAACCCCGGCGACCCGATCATCCACCCGAAAAACAGCGAGGAAGTAGACTACGAGTGCGAGCTAGCCGTGGTGATCGGCAAGACCGCCAAGAACGTGGACGAAGACGATGCCCTAGACTACGTTTTAGGCTATACCTGTGCCAACGATGTCTCCGCCCGCGACTGGCAGCTACGCTACGATAAACAATGGACACGCGGCAAGAGCTTCGACACGTTCTGCCCCCTAGGCCCCGTACTCGTCACTGTGGACGAAATAGACGATCCCAACGAGCTTCAGATTCAGACCCGCGTCAACGGTGAGACGCTGCAAAACTCCAACACGGCAGACATGATCTTCGATGTCTGCGAGATTATCTCGTCGCTCTCCAAGAACTTCACCCTGCTTCCGGGCACGGTGATCTTGACCGGCACCCCCGAGGGCGTCGGCATGGGACGCACCCCCAAGCGCTGGCTCGTCCCCGGCGATGTCTGTGAGATCGAGATCGAAGGAATCGGAGTGCTGATCAATACCGTGGAGGAGGCCCCCTCCGCCCCCAAGTCTGGGGGAACTTTCTAATGTTCTCACTAGACGGAAAACGCGCGATTGTGACGGGTGGTGCCTCAGGAATTGGGGCGGCGATCGTGGAGACGCTCAAGGCACAGGGCGCGAGCGTCCTCGTGCTAGATCTGAGTGACCACGCCGACCTACCCTGTGATGTCTCCGACCCTGACTCCGTTTCTCGCGCCTTCGCAAAAGCGGATGAAGAGGCAGGCGGGCCGCTGGATATTCTGGTGTGCTCGGCGGGAATCGGGTTTGTGGGCGATATTCTCAAGACCACCCCCGCGGACTTCGACCGGCTCATGGGCGTGAACGCGCGTGGGCTCTTTCTCTGCTGCCAGGAAGCCGTGCGCCGCATGAAGGCTAGCGGCAACGGCGGAAGTATCGTCAATATCTGCTCCATCGCCGCCGAGACCGCGCTCGCGGAGCGCTTTGCGTACTCCGCAACCAAGGGGGCGGTGCTGGCCATGACCCGCTGCATCGCGAAAGACTTTGTGGCAGATAACATCCGCTGCAACGCCGTCTGCCCGGCGCGGGTTCACACCCCGTTTGTGGATGCCTACTTAGCCAAGAACTACCCCGGAAAAGAGGCCGAGCAGCTCGCCGTGCTGTCGTCCGCACAGCCCATGGGCCGTATGGGCCAGCCCGCCGAGATCGCCGCATTGGTGGCCTATCTCTGCTCCGACGAAGCCAGCTTTGTCACAGGCGCCGCCTACGACATCGACGGCGGCGTCATGGCAATGCACTAGACCGCCGATTTCAATCGGCGGAACCAACGGAGAATTTCATGGAACAGGAACTCAGCGCGGGGCCGCTTCGGTGTAAGTTTGCCGACGGCGAGCTGCGCTACATCAAACTCGGTGACACGGAAGTTGTCCGGCGGGTGTTTTTTGCGGTGCGAACCAAGACCTGGGATACCCTGACTCCCAAGCTCTCCAACCTCGACATCTCCCAAACCGAGAGTGGCTTTCGTATTGTCTTCGACGCACGCTGTGAGCGAGGCGCAGCGGGCTTCGACTCGGACGGGGCGTTTAGCTGGTCGGGGAAGATCGAGGGCAAGCGCGATGGCACGATTGTCTTCACGGCAACCGGCGCACCGACGCGCGACTTTGAGACGAATCGTGTTGGGCTCTGCGTGCTCTTTGGCACGCCCACGGTCTGCGGCCAGAAGTACACGCTCACAGGCAAAGATGGCTCGCGCACCGGGACGTTCCCCAAGTACGTCAATGCCCCACTCACCTTCGAGGAAAACTTCTCGGAGCTACGCTACGGCACTATCCGAGTGAGCGCGACGGGCGATGGGCTTTTCTCCATGGAAGACCAGCGCAACTTCGCCGACTCCAGCTTCAAAGCCTACATGACGATGCCCTACGCCTACCCCAAGCTGACCAAAGGCGACGCGCACACGCAGACCATCACGATCAAGCCTGAGGGCCTTCTCCAAGCCGTCAAGCAGCGCACAAGTAAAACGACACGGCTCGTGCTGGGTGAGGTCCTGCTCAGTCGCACCTTTCCTGAGATTCGCCAGGGAAGCACGGGCGAGCGAAACTGGTTCCATAGCATCAACCACGACCGGGAGAAAGCCAAGGCCGCCGAGAGCGTCTCCTTCGCCTACTTCCCCACCGAGCACCTCTACGACGACGACACGTGCTGGGAGAATGTCCCCGTGATCGTCGAGCTGGCAGAGTCCGCGCGGCAGTTTGCGCCCGGAAAGCAGATAGACATCCATCACATCGCCCTCACGCTCACCCATCCCCGCCCTGCCCCTGAGCCACGCAATGCCAACCCAATGGGAGCCGCCTGGGCCGCCGTCTGTCTAAAGTATGCCACGCTCGCTGGAGTGCATAGTGCCACGTTTGATATGGGACGTGGCTACGCTGCCCGGGCTCTTAATGTCCTGAAGCCTCTTGTCGGTACCCCCTATCGGAGCGTGACTGCCTCAAGCACGGCACTCGTCGCACCCGTCGAAGCCTTCGGCCTTGGGCAGTGCGTGATCGTGGTCAATAAAACCGGAGTCCGTCAGCAGGCGACTCTGGAGAAGCTCCTGCCTGGCAAGTGGGAAGCACGAGAGCTACACGGCCAGACACCCGCTGGTATGGCTCCTGCGAGTACTCCTGTGCGCGTCTCTGGCGGCAAGACCAACCTCAACCTCGCCCCCCACGAAGTGCGGATTCTCACACGGCGATAAAAAATTCAATACGGAAGAGTTCGACAAGCTCAAGGACACCGGCACCCTCTACTCCGCCCGCCCCGCCGTCCGACCGGGACGACGCATGATCCCACGGCGGCTCTGCCCCACGGGTGGAGCCGCCTCTTTCGTCAGGTCACGGACGATGTCTTTCTTCTCATCCCCACCGTCGTCTTTTCCGTCAAAGCCCACGCTATAGAGCCGCTGCCCTTTCCGCAAAAGCGGTTTTCCTGAAAACACATCGGTGAGGGGTATGCCCGACGGCAAGTCTTCCAGGCGTGTCAGAGGTTTCTTTTTTATCCGCTCAAACCCCTGGATCGCCAGAGCAACGCGCGGGAGGCGATAGGCCAGCTCCGCCAGCAAAAACTCCGTCGCGAGCCCACTGTAGCGCTGGGGATACCAGTAGCCCGCAAACGCCTTCCCCCGTTTGTCCTCAGCAGTATCCAGTGCTTTCAGAGCCCGCCACTGCGCCGTGAGGTCTGCATCGGGGATCGGAGCGAGCGCGGATTTCACCGCCCGCCAGTAGCGCAGGTTGATCACCTCAGAGGCATCGGCGTAGAGCTGCCAGCCAAGCGTGTGGTCCAGGCGATCCAGCTCCCGCCAGAGCGGGTTGTAGTCCAGAAAGGGCTCGTCCTCGGGCTTATAGAGTTTTTCGCGGTGCTCACGGGCATCGTCCTGCTCTTTGACACACTGAAGGAGCCAAATTTTCTTCAGTATGCCGGGAGGAGTGCGCCAGGTTTCCCAGTCACGATCGATCTCTGGGAGGCGCTCAGGATACTCCAGAGCCACCAAGAACAGCACCCGCGCCGAGAGTATCGCATGTCGGTCTCGGATCGTCCAGACCAGCAGACCAGGCTCCTCGGTAAGCTGATGCGTAAAGCGCTGGATGAGCCCCAGTGTCGCCAGTGCTTTTTCGGGCTGCTTGTGCCCCTTTGCATAGACCTGAAAGAGCTGGGCCAGCCGATCACAGGCCAGTAAGATCTCGCGCCGCCGCTTCCACTCGTCTTCGGTAAGTCCGTCATGCCAGCCGAAGTCACAGTGGGGCCGACGCACGCCCTCTCTCACGAGCCGCAGTGCGGGAACGGCAGCCTCAAGCACTTTTCCTAGTAGCGCCGCATCACCGTCTTTGAGCTTGCTGGTTGGGCTGAGCATCCTCGCAATGGCCAGCCGCTCTTCGGGAGTCCAGTCGGGGAGCAAGTTCACGGCCTCACGGTAGAGCGGCGCGGCGTTGTCTTTCTCGCGGAGCACGAGGCGTTTCGGAAGCTCGTGCATTGCCTGAGGCAGACCTGCCTGCCGTGCCCGCTGCCGCTCTTGGGGCAGTGTCAAAGCAAGCTTAGGCAAGCGGCTATCGCGCTCGCTCATGAGCCACAGGATCCACAAAACGCCGCCTAAGAGCGCAAGCCCAAGCACGAACAGAACCAGCCTATTTGCAATTCGCAAATAGTGAACGGCACGCATCACACGACCCGATTGCCCGCAACGTAGACTTGTTCGGCGGTGAGCGAGGTGAGATTTTGGGCCGTGGGTGCATCGGAGAGGACGACAAAGTCGGCGAGATAGCCAGGGATGAGCTTGCCAAGATAATGGTCTTGGTGGAGTGCGTAGTGGCTCCCGACCGTGTAGTCGTAGAGCGCTTCGTCCACCGAGAGGCCCCCTTCGGGTGTCCAAGCGTGGCGGTTGACGGCGGCGTTGAGGCAGAGAAACGCGTCTAGTTTTTCGACGGGACAGTCCGAGCCGAGCGCCAGGGGGATTCCTGCGGAGCGCATCGCCGCAAACGGATAGGCATGCTTTGCTCGCGCCTCCCCCACGCGCTCACCGGTCCAGGTGTCCGAAGTCACGAACTGCGGCTGGATCGCCCCCACGATCTTAAGCTCTGCCATACGTGCCAGCAAGTCAAGGGGCAAGATCGAGACATGCTCGATTCTGTGCCTATGGTAGGTATTGTCTTGGTTGCTCTGGCTCAGGGCAAACTCAATCGCATCCAGGCTCTCGCGCACCGCCTGATCCCCGATCGCATGGATCACGAGCTGGAAGCCTTTATCTTGCAGCTCGGCACAGCGCTTCTTCAGCACGCCGGGGTCGTAGATACGCGTGCCGCACTCCCCCGTGGCTTCGTAGGGCTCGGCCATGAGTGCCGTGTAGGCTCCGAGTGAGCCATCGGAGAAGAATTTTGCCCCGCCGAGCTTGAGCCACGCATCGCCAAAGGTCGTGCCGATGCCATGGGCATGGAGCGTGTCGCCACTTGTCTGAGGCGGCATTCCTGTCACCCGAATCGGAAGCTGATCTTTACGCCGGAGCCGCGCGTAGGCCCCAAGCTGATCGGGGGTGTCCAGCAGCGTCCCGACACTTGTAATCCCGGACTTCAGCGCAACGGCAGCGGCTTGGCACACTGCCTCTTCGCCCTCCGCTTCCGTCAGCGGCGGCACGAGGTTATAAAACGGCGTGATCGCGGTCTCGGTGTAGAGCCCCGAGTCTGCATCGCCTGCCGCACGCTCCACCTCGGTGACAAGCGCCAAGGCGGCGGAGTTCACCACCACTGCGTGGCCACAGACACGGGTGACCAGTAGCGGACGGGTGGGAGAGATCTTGTCTAGCTCAATGCGAGTCGGGAAGCGCCCCTCCACCAGCTTACTCTGGTCGAAGCCCCGTGCCAAGAGAAACGGGCCATCGTAGCGGACAGCGTGATCTGAGAGGCGCGTGAGTAGCTCGTCGAGGCTGGCGCAGTTCAGGAGATCCGCCGTCCGCAAGAGCCCTGCACCAAACATATAGAGATGCAAGTGCGAGTCGCAGAAGCCCGGCACGACGGTCTTTCCCGCCAGATCAATATATTCGGCGTGTCCCCCCGCGAAGACGCGAGCTTCCGCGCTACTCCCCGCAAAGACCACCTTGCTATCTGCGACCACAAACGCCTCGGCGCGTGCCGAGGGCGCAGTCATCGTGTGAATAATCGCATTACAAAAAACCGTCATTGACAAAAATTCCACAAACAAAAAAGCCGGGGCAAGAGCCCCGGCTTGCCACGACGAAACTAACCGCCGAGCTGCTTCATCTGCATGTCAATTTGCTGCTTGACCATCGGCTTGAACTTCGCTGGGGCCGCCGCAAGAATCTCATCGCTCATCTTTTTGGCAACCGGCTTGATCTCGCCTAGCATTTTCTTTGCAGCGGG
>Ga0315904_10001818_pt1 | contig 33689 bp, 32 predicted proteins | sample LakEriMetagenome_6_FD_203529 | JGI IMG/M metagenome (GOLD analysis project Ga0315904, IMG submission 203529) | Freshwater fungal communities from buoy surface, Lake Erie, Ohio, United States - Buoy 12 MA120 | ecosystem: Environmental > Aquatic > Freshwater > Lake | place: USA: Lake Erie, Ohio...
GCGAAATACCTCTTATAGAAATCAACCGATCCATCCTTGTCCAATTGGCCCCTTTTGAAAGCGCCCTCACCTGGCCCCTTTTAGGCGCCCGCTGACACTATTCAGGGGAGTTTACTTGGACGAGCAATTTCACCTAGCAATGCCCCAAGGAATCCTCCTAGCCAACCAAAGAAAACGCAAAGAGCGATGTATCTGAACGCTTCAATTGCGTGAATCTTATAGACTCCACCTTGATCGAGATTGGCAAGGTAAACCCCGATGACAGAACCCAATACCATGCCAAGCAAAGCAAAAAGGTCTAGCTGTGCTTCAAACTCACCGGTTCTATTTGAATGCGTGTGACGCTTGCCCAAGATGCCAAACAAGCTTCCAATGACGGAACCAATCAAAAAACCAACGATAGGGGCAATCAGAATCGATTTCAACTCACCGCCATACAGCACAGCAGAAAGCAGTGTATTTGCGAAGCTAAGCAAGGCAAAGGTCAATCCCATCATTACCGACCAGTAATAGCAACGGTTGAACAATCGAATAAATGCTTCAAGGATTTGCATAAGTTTAGTCCTGTAGTGATGAAAGTATCTTTCGCAGTTATCTTTATTCAGCAATTGTAGCCGTCATTGATGCAACCTAGCTTGGAAAAGCTTTGGAATGACCAAGCAGACGAGACACATTGGTGATGTTTTCTCAACAAAACCCCGGAGACAAGGGTATATTCTAAAGACTACATTTCAGTAACCAAACCAATCCGAAGCCCATTATGAGCGTAGAACTATTCAAAAAAGCCCTAATTCCGAATTGTCCTGAAATTGAAAACATCGAATTCTGGCGTGGTAATTGTTATCATGGAGTCCATATCAAGCTAAATGAAAACGGGGTGCTTTCAGATCGATCGGCAGAAGCAATTGTCAAAGCCGCACACGATGCCCTTCAGGTATGTGGGTTAAAGTACAGTCTAGTTTTCATCCATCCCCTTCGAGAATTGAGGGACAGTCCTGAGCATCTTCAGCTAGCTCAACTGCTGTGTGAGTCGTTTTTACTCGCCTACGAAAACGGAGTCATGGTAAGAACTTGCGAAGCGGTTGCCTCGTTTTCCGATTTGGTCCAAATTGCACCTTCGATCGTCCATGTTTTTGAAAGGTTCTTGGACTCAGACACCCGTCTATCCCTTCCAGCCATTACGGAGCTACCAGATGAAATTGGCATGGCATTTGAAATCCTTTCGGTAGAGACACTCGAGCTAAGCGGACTTGAGTCGATCACTCCTTGCGTTGCCAAAGGTATTTGCGGGTATTGCATCGAGAATCTGAAGCTCGATGGACTAAAGACCCTTTCCTTGGAGTCAGCTAAAGCTTTTTCCGAGAATTTCAAAGGACATGCAATTTCAATGAAAGGACTGGTAGACTTATCGCCTGAAGTGTCAGAGGCACTATCGGGCAACTTTTGCTTGAGCTTCTCAAATGAAATCGAGAGGAAGCGGCGTGGCTATTAGGGGTAGCCTGGGAAATAAATAACTCCATTGAACGATTGTACCTGTGCATGATATCTGGCAGTATGGACCGAGCATGTACATCCGGGAAGTTGATCGGATACCGTCTTGGTCTAAGTTGGCTTCGAGGATGGTAGTTGGAGTGCAAGGATGAGCAGTTAGTACTGTTTTAGGTAAAATAACAGAGAGTAACGCTAACGCCCTGGTTCAAGAACCAATCCATAGTGGTATGGAGGCAGGTCGATGTCGGCAGGTGAGATCGCTAGGAATCCAATATTCTTCGCCCAATCTCGGCACTGTCCAGGCTTGGGGCGAATGCTCATGCTAGGACCTCTTGGCGTTGAAGCATCGAAATTCCAGTGGATGATTGCAAGTTTTCCATTAGGGCGAAGAACTCGTTTTGCTTCATGCAAAAGAACCATTCGCTCTTCAGCATGTAGGATGTTGAAGAGCATGACGTAGTCTACCGAACCGTCTGCAAGTCCACTTCCATCCGCAACAAAATCACGTTGCATCAACTCGATATTCGTGATTCCTGCTTTTCTGGACTTTTCTCCAGTGATGGCAATCAACTCTTGTTCTATGTCCATCGCATAGACTGTACCACGGATCATCTTCGAAGCCGGTATCGTGAAGGTTACATAGCCGCAGCCAAACTCCAAAAGGTCCCCACAATTTGCGTCCAATCCAAGCTTCGTTAGGATCGCTACAGGATCGAAGAAACTCTGCCACATTTCTTCAGGAGGCATTCCACTTTCACGGGTCTTCACAGCAACTCACTTCACCAATGTTAGCAGCATAACTAATGGAGTGTTTGCCATGATGCTATGAGGTGTCTTGGGAATCATCTTGACCCAAGTCCCCGGTTTACCTTCGACCTTTTGATCGCCAACGGTCAAGGTTGCCGTTCCAGAGACAATTTGGATTGTGGCATCGAAGGGTGCCACATGTTCAGCTAGTCCACTGCCAGCAGCAAATGAGAACAAAACCACTTTGGTCTTGGGATCGTCGGCAAGAACCACAGATTGCTTACCTGAATCTGGGGTGGTGAATTGGTCGGCAAGTTGCGTGATCAGGTATTGGTCGGTCATGGTTGGCTCGGTTCGCTGGTTGGCAAATCGCTCTTGCTCGATTTCGTCTCATAGTTCTTTAGTGCTTCTTTCATTTGACGTAAGTTGTTTTCCTGCTGCTTTTGGCGATCTGCTTCCCGCATCCTGCGGACAGCATCGACTGGATCGCATCCAGTTATCATTAGGGAAAGCAAGCAGATGACTATTTTGATGTTACGCATTTTGAATCCGTTTTTCGAGTATTGGTGATAGGCAGAGGCTGCCTCCAGGAAACTTTCTCAGGCTTTCGACTGCTGTATCAGATAGCGATGTTAATCCTTTCAGGTGCAGCATATGCCCCTTGAATTTCGAAAAGCTTTCTGCCGCAGCGTCCGATAGGTTTGTTAAACCATTAAGCATTAAGTTCGTCCTACATTGCGAAAGGCTCTCAGCCGCAAAATCTGATAAGCTAGTAAGACCATTGAGTAACAGGAAAGAACTCTCGTCATTTGAACCGACCTTCGAAAGGCTCTTCGCAGCAGCATCCGATAGGCTCGTGAGACCGTTGAGATAAAGGCGTTTTGCACCACATTTCGAAATGCTCTCAGCAGCATTATCTGATAGGCTGGTGAGACCATTGAGCGATAGTACCCATTCACCACAACTCGACAGGCTCTCAGCAGCAGCATCTGACAAATTGGCTAGACCATCGAGGTGAAGGGATGGTGCTTCGAGCTTCGAAAAGCTTTCTGCAGCAGCATCCGATAGGCTTGTCAATCCATTAAGTTCTAGTGCTTTCACACCACATTTCGAAAGATTCTCCGCAGCAGCATCCGATAGGTTAGTGAGACCATTAAGGGATAGCTGAAACCATTCTTTCGACTTCAACAATCTCTCCGCAGTGGCATCCGAAAGACTGGTGACACCGTTGAGATGCAGGTATTCTAAACCGAACTTCGATAAACTCTCCGCAGCAGCGTCCGACAGGCTGGAGAGTCCATTAAGGGACAAGACCTGACGACACTGCGAAAGTCTCTCAGCAGCAGCATTAGATAGACTGGTGAGACCATTGAGGAATAAGGATGCACGACACTTCGAAAAGCCTCCAGCAGCGGCATCCGAGAGACTGGTGAGACCATTAAGGTGCAGGAAATCTAAATTCAACTTTGAAAGACTTTCCGCAGCAGCATCCGATAGGATGGTGAGACCATTGAGGGTTAATTCTGGACCGCACTTCGAGAGGTTCCTAGACGCAGAGTCCGAAAGAAAACTCAATCCCGAAAGGTTAAGAGAAGACCCAAATCCGCTCAAGTTTTCAGCCGAGCGATCACTTATGCTCGTCAGTCCCGACAGATCGAGTTCTAATGCCTTAAGCTTTCCCAAGTGTTCAGCGGCGATATCGGAAAGGTCCGTCAATCCGCTGAAGTCAAGGACTTCACCACACAGACCGAATTCGTTTTTAGAAAGCAGCATTTCTGCTGCATCGTCTGTTATAGCCGTAAACCACTTTAGTTCGTGTTGGAAGGATACGATTTCTGTCGAATGGTCATCCCCATTAGAGTACGCAATCCCCTCAAGTGCTTCCCTGGTTAATACCCGTTCAGGCTTCTTTTCCTTATCTTCCATTTCGCTACCCACCACATATCCCACATGCTTTGCCTTCATCCGGTCGGCACAATCGACCCTTCTTGCTATTCTTGAAATGCTCGCATGATTCATTGTGCCTAACGTTTGAGGACGTGTTGAGCCAATGCTCACCGCCAGTGCTTGCTGGTTGCTTTGGCTTTTGGCGATCTCTAAAGTCCCAAGGTGCAAGTGGGTTAGATTCCGACCACAGTCCTCGTTTTGCTGCTCGTGCTTGACCTTCCAAGTCGGCAAGCTTGGAATCACGATTGTATTTCTTGTAGTGCCATGCCCAGCCGTCTTGGACCATCTTGGCGTTGATATCGATCCCTTCCCTAGAGACAAAACCAAGCGACCTACCATAGCGATCTTCACCCGTCTTTTTGACTTTGACTTCCGTGCCAAAGACTAAATCGGACAAGGCTTGTTTGGATCGATTGCCAAAACTCTGTTTGGCTTCTGGAGCGTCGATACCTTCGAGTCGAATCTTGATCGGTTTCTTATCGACCAGGACGGTAATCGTATCGCCATCCGAGACACCAACCACTTTGCCTACCAGATCGGTGGCTAGGTCACTTGGTGATACAAACTGGAGTGTGATTAGGAGAAGGATTGGGATTGGGTGGGGCATGGTGGATTACCTACAGAGACCAAGCCACCAAACCGTTTTTGCGACTCGATTTGGTTGCTATTTTAGCGAACTTTCTTTTTTTAGCACCAAGAATTATGTACTTCGAAGCAGAAGCGAGAAGCGATGGTGATTAGTTTTCACTTTTTATGCACTTTCGCCAGACCCCTGCCAACCTGTAGGCCGCCTCTGCAGCCCGCACCTGTACCACTCGCCCCGCGTTTTTTAGATAGGGTTCGGAGAGTTCTAGAGTCTCTGGTTTCTCGGCGATTCCACGCGATACAATGCTCAGCGAGTCCAGCACTTCCGGAGCGTAGACGTTCTCGATGGCCGCTTTACGGCTCTCTCCAAGCCAGACCAGCGGATCCAATCCGCCAGGGATCGACACTGCGATTCGTCCTATTTCCGTTAGCTGTGGGCTTGATGTGATCTCGGCAAATCGACGTCGGTTCGTCCGCTGGGCGAATTCGTCCCCAAGTAGCTGATCCCAGAGAGCGTGCATGTTTTGCCTTTGTTTGGTCGGAATGCTGTTGGCACCACGATCTCCGTCCTTTTTGACAAAGACCTTTTCCATATAAAGGCTGCCAGCGTGGCACGGTTGGTGCGCGTCGGCAACTAGGTGCCCAATCCAGCAAAGTGCTATCGCTCGATCTCCCGCTGGTTGCGATTTGTCTGAAAGAATCTTCCGGCATAGCTCAACGGCTTGTGAGAGGTGCAGATCCTGGGTTTCAAGGGTAGCATCCAATGGTAGCGATCCAGGTCTATCCGGTACCGCGATCCCATCTGGTTTGCCAAGCACGATCGTCGGTCCAAGCTCATAGTGCCAGGTGGATCGATGGTATTTAGGTTGCTTGCGTGCAACGTCCGGCCAGTAGCCTGCACGACCAACAATCCACCTTGTTCGTTCCTCGTCGTTTGCGAGCTTGTCCGGTGGGACGAAATCCTCGGCAAACCTGGGGTGCTGCTTGAGCACGGCCAGAAGCTCGGCTTGCTCCTGATTAGTCAGCAAGCTGAAAGCAATGGCTGCAATCAAATGATGACCGCCCTCGGACCATGCTTGAGCGCTTTGAGGTGGGAACACGAGAAGAACAGCAAATATCAATCGAAGGAGTTTGCTCATTTCCCCAGTTTAGAAAGCAATTGGATTGCGAACAAGCAAAAGATCGTTTTTTTGCAAGATGTCATTCGCTCTGAGCCTATCTTCAAAAAATGGGTACAGCACAGCGTCGATTCGTTAGCTCCCAATTTGGCCTACTCTAGGCCACCAAAGCCCCACACGCGCACGCTGGTTGAGGACCTCGAGGATCCGTACGATCCGCTTCGAACGCGCCGTATACAAAACGGTGTGGCCACACAAAGTGATCCGATCTTTCTCGATCACCAACTCGCCTCCGGCGAACTCTCCGGAATCATTGGCTGGTTCGGTGTAGGGCGCTAGCGTTTCGGCTGCATTGGACACATGGGTTCGAGGTTCCGGCTCAGTTTCCGATGTTGACAACACGCCTTAGATGTTCTTCGTGAGCTTGTGCCCGTTGTCTGAGAAAGGCTTCGATATGAAGTTATAGCCCCGCATCATAAAACTTGGTCGCGATGTCGATCTATTTAGCTGTCGTCGCAGTCAAGCCTCCGTCATGGAGGACCTCCGCTTTCCATCACAGAAATTTAGCGACTGACCCAGACAATTGATCCTGCGAAAACGCTCGATCCACCTACTACATTTCCATTGAGATCCTTAATTTTTATCCGTGCATTGTCGATATCGCTTAGCCCTAGTGCAATCGCCCATTTTTTCCAAATGTTCTGCGCCATCTGGTAACGAATTTGATAGGGTAAGTAGTGCCAATGGTCACCTACATAAATGTCAACAGTTTTCTTTATTTCCTTGTTTATCTTCACTTCTTCGACGTAAAAGCCCTCATTGCTCATGACTAAATCGCTCAGAAAGAGCCTGAACCTAGCGTTGTCCGCATTCTGTGTGGAAGGTGATTGTGCCGCTGGCTGGGGAGGCGGTTTCGGTTTAGTTGCATCTTCGATTACCTTGTTTCGCAATTCTGCCCAGGAGCTAGCTTCGGAGAGGGAGTTTGATTTTCGATTTTCTAATTCCTCTCGAACCTTTGATAAAGTAGGCTCGATGGGTTTGCTTTGGATAATCGAACGATGATTTTCAAGAAGTTTGTTGAGCCGATCTCTAAGCTGCTTCGCTTGCTCTAAATTATCTTCAGGCTTTGCAACCTTGTTCGTGTCTAGTTTGAAATTTGTCTGAATGTACTCAATATCGCTTGTGGACAGTTTCTCTATCTTGACCTGTACCATTTCCCCATCCACTTTCTCCAACGATACCTCATCGTCACCAATACCCACTAGGGTCGCTTCAGTAGTGTATCGACCGTCTTTGCTCCGCCAAAAACGCTTCTGTGACGCAGTGTCTTGCTTGCTTTCGCTGTTAAGTCTCTCGATTTGATCCGACAGCCTCGATAGCTCCGATTCAACCAACTGTAGCTCACGCTCTTTGCTAGGCCAATCTGCTTTGCGTTTGTTGTACTCTGCCATCTGTTTCTTGAAGACTATCTCCGATTCGATTTCAATCGCGGATTTGGAGATTTTTTTTGCTTCGCCGTTTCCGAGACGAATCTGAGGCGGCTTCTTCTGTTGATCGGAGTAGCTTGAAGGGGTAGATGAAGTATCCCTCCCATCGCGTGAGTTACGGCATCCGTAAACCACGTACACAAAAAAAACCAATAATGCGATAGATCGCACAGTTGGAAATCTGGTTTCTTGTATCTCGGACATGATTTAGGGCAGCTTCAACTGAATGATTTTCTGATTACGAGGTGGCGACAACTAACAAGGAATAAGATGGCAGTCATGGAGGCTTTGGATTGTATCGAAAACCATTACGGTCACAAGGAATGCTGATAGGCAGTATCACAGTATGATACGAGAAAATCTCTAGAGAAATGAGAAGAAAGCCTGTTGATTCTTCGGGCTATGTGCGTAGTATTCCGTCTCCAATGTGCAGGTCAGATAGAGGCAGCAAAGATGGCAGATATTAGTAAACCGCAGTCAGACGAATCACCAAAAGAACGCCTTCAAATCATTTCAGTTGATAAATGTCTTAGGTGCGTTGATCCGAAACCTAAATGGCTTGCAGACGGCAACTATTGCCGGTTCTGCCGCGATTATCTTGATAGGCAACCGGATTAGATGTTCTCGCTGTAAGACACGCATACACGGAGTTGTAAACAGCATTCCATTTCAAGATTAGATTCTCGGGGAACTGCGTGCTTACCTCATGGACACTCGTCCAGTGAGTTTTTTCCCAATGCTTCCCGGACCGCGCGGATCCAACTCCCGAATTCACGGCGGATCGCCAGCGCATAGTCTCTGTTCTCTAGGCAAGCGTCTCGGTACATGAGCGTTTTGCCCGTCTCGTGCCGGCCACGGATCCAAAGCAGCATGGTCTCTCGATTCAAATGCTTGGGCCTACGGCTCGCGACATTCTTAAGATCGATACCTGCCGATGCCAGCGCCTTGCGCCATGTGCCAAAGTGCTTTAGTGCAGCTAGGTAGAGCGCCTTATCACGATTCCGGTTGACCGTGGCCCCTAGATCGTAGCCAGTCGTACACAGACGCTGGAGCCGGTGTTTTACCCGTTCGGGCGATAACTCGCGGGATAGCAAAGCGTCGCGAACACTCACGCCTGCATACTCGATAGCCGTATCCCAGGAACCAAACTCTTTGATAGCAGCCAAATACAAGAGCTCTTCAGCGGCTTGGATCTCTTCTTCAACTAGCGGATTGCCAGCCATGTCCAACTGCACAATCCTTCGAATGATTGTGTCTCGAATCATGGATTCCTCCTGCTTTTGTTTCGCTTATAAGACTTTCTTGCCAAGTCAACAGCATTGACCCATGAGCCAAAGTAGCGCGATGCTGCGGCTTGGAGATTGATGTTGTTTGGATGGTTGGATTGCAAGGAATGGCCGGTGCTTACAGCCGGCTGGATCGACACGGTTAGTTTCTGATCAAGAACCAGGAAGTCGGAATAGGCCAGTGTTTCGGGTACCTGGCTTCGAATCTGTTCTTGGACAGCGTCGCGTGCCTTATTCCGCTCGCCATCAAAGAGCTTCTGGAACGCCAGATCTAGGCTACCAAACTCCCGTGTGTAGTTGCACTCGCTGGGATTATCAGCGCTGAGTCGTAACAGTCCTGGTCGTGTCATGCCGTGGCTGCGATACAGGGCATCGAGCATCCGTAGCATGTAGTCCGGATCGTATCGTTGCTTTCGCTTCTCGAGGATCTGCTGGGCTTGCAAGTACAACTCGAAATCGATCGGGCCCGAGAACGCATCCCGCGTTTTAACCCACTTCTCTGGCGGGTTTGGATGCTTAGGGGTTTTGAGCTTTCCGCTGGTCTGGTTGTAAACCATCGTCCCAGCGTATTTCTCGTTTCGGAGCCTCGAAAGAACGCTCCCAGCACCCCATCGTCCTCCGCTTGGAGATGGGACCCCCTCGCGATTAAGGTCCTCGGCGATCTTGTATTCGGAATGCCCGTGTACCACAAAAGCATCGAAGATCCGACGAATGACTGCCACTTCTTCCGGGCGTCCCTCGACCAAGGTCACACGCTGGTTTTGGATCCCTTTGCGCTGACCTGGTTGTAGCACACTGAGGGGTTCTCGTTTCTCGTCCAGGAGAAGCCGTTGGAGTCCGTACGGTGGCGGACCGCCGGCCCAATACCCTTGCTCGGCGATCTTTACGCAGCCGCGCCAAACCTTGTCGCTCAGTTCGCGGCTGTATTGAGCGGCCCTGAATCGTTCGAATTGAACGTAGACCGGATATAGCGGGTCGTCCTCCCTAGGTTTCCCGATCGTCGTGTAGATAACCTGCTTACCGTTTTTCTTGCAGATCGCTGAGAACTGGGCAGATAGATCGATGTCTTGGAATCGTCCCCACCTGGAAACATCCAAGCACAGGACGTACTCAAAGTCATGGCGTTTGGCGATCCATTCCTCCATCATCTCGGTAAATGCAGGGCGTCCCTCCGAGTTTAGACCAGAGCGCCCTGCGTCACAGAACTCGCGTATGATCTCTACGCCATGTTCCTTAGCCCAAGCTCGAACCTGATCCTGTTGGATCGGAATCGAGTTCTCTTGCCGGTCTTGGGCAGAGTGCCTGTAGTATGCAACGGCTTTTATAAGAGCCGGAGCGTTTGAATCCGGCGTGTCGATCTCCCACCAATGAATCATAAAAGAATCCTTCTAACCAACGTGCATTTCTTGTCCGCAAGCCCACGGCCTGCGCGATAACACGACAGTTACAAGAAGGAGCCAACATGTTACAAGCGGCTAAGTCACACCTGTCCCAAAGAATTCTGTGACTTTGTCACGCGCGCTTACGATTAAGCGTTGTGGCCAGCAACAGGTGTGCTAAAAACGATCGACGGAGTTATTGAGCAGAAAATTTACAGCGATCTATAGACTCGATACGCCGGCTTCGGTTCGCGAGAATTTAAAATTTTGGGGATTTGCGGGAATCATACTACACTCGAAGCGAAAGGAGAGCTCTGATTGAGCACTTCCTCGACACAGGATTTAGATACCAATGGTCGGCAATAAACTCAGGAATTAATGCATTGCCCCCAGATTCTCTTTCAACCTAAGACTCGAAATCCTCTATGGTCATCTTAAATACTTCCATGGCTTTCTCAATCGCTTGGCGTCGACTTTCGGTCACATCTTTCAAGAACGCTGCAAAGTCCTTTTGAAGGTTTTTTCGACTCTTAAAGAATGCAGAAACATCAATGGCGGATTCGCCAGTACCTCGACACTCGCGAAACAAACGTAACGCCTCGATGAACAAAAGGTCAATTGCTTTGCTCAGTGGAGAGACACCTGAGTTGTCTTGTTTTTCGAAAATTTGTCTAATGACTCTCCGACGATGAGTGCCTCGAATTATTGGCTCGACACGCATCCATACAGCGTTCAACACCAACCACTTCGCGTAGCCCCATTCGGGCTTACCTTTCGAAGACCGTGATACCTCTCTCATCAACCAGTACTTTGGCAAATAGAAGTCCGCGTCGGCGTTTGGGAAAACCGTGTTGTAGTACTGCTCAGAGAATAGCTTTTCGCGACCAGACCGAATTATTGTCGGATCTAATTCACAACCAGCCACAGCCTGGGCAACTTCTTCTTTGGTGATAACGCGATACTGACCTTTGCCGATCGCTCGTCTTGTTTCACCCTTGGATTGCCGTTTGCGCAAGTACAGGTATCCGACTTTTCGGAAGGCTCGTTCGATCTCTATTTGCCGTCGGTCGTTCGACATTAGATCTGACTGCTTGATCGCGTTCTGCCAATTTGTACCAGCAACAATCGCGGAAATCAGTCCGTCAAAACCATCTTGTTGGCTCGTGTCACGCGGTACAACGATTACCTTTACCAAAACGCTTGCTTTTTCTGCAAGCTTCGCATGTGCAGCCAGAGTTCTGGTCGTTTGCTGGCCATTGATGATTTGAGGATTGTCTACCCTCAGAAAATCGCGGCCTTGGGAACCCTTGCGCTCTGCTGCATCACAGACGATCGTAATGCCGTTGTTGTAAAAGAAAAATTTCTCTGGTTCGGACTCAAGCGTTGCAACCATTCCTTGATTCACGGAGGTCTTTTCGCCCATGTAACCACGAATGTTTCGTGCAAATAGCCGAAGTCCCGATCTATCGAAAATCTCCGCTACAGCAGCCCCACGCATGGAAAACACCCAGGATTCGACGCCTGTATTGTGGTCGAACCGCTGAGATATTCCGTTAACCTGAATGCCTGCTCCGGCTTCCATTTCCAAGTCAGCAGACGGAATCGGCGGAGCAACCCCATCAAGATAGTCGCGGAAAAGCAACATTGCCCGATGACCATCGATGACCTCAACTCTTGCCTTTTTCGAGACCTGCCTGACTTGTGTCATCGCGTCATCGCGGACCGTGGGGCTGACCTTGCCAGTGGTGACGTAGTACAGTCGCGTGTCATAGCCTTGCTTCTGTACCGCCTTACGAGCGTCGCGAAGCCGCTCGGCTACCGCTTCATCCGTTGTCTTTAAGTACTCTTTGCAATCATAGTCTGACCAAGAGTTTAAGAAGGCTGCCAGATCAATGAATGCCATCACATCATTTCGCGATTCGCTCTTGGCTGCCAGAGATTGTCGGTACTTGCCCTGAACGATAAAGACGCAATGCGATTTGTGGTCAACCAGAAGAGCATCGACTCCCTTATCGTTCGCTCCTCCAGTTATGGAATTTGCGGCTTCCTCTTCAGTTTCAGTGATGTAAGCGCGGAGAAACCAAAGAAGGAAAAGATCATCATCCTTGAATCTACTAAATCGCGATCCGATTTCCCGAATCTCTGTTTGAAGGTCTTTAAAAGTCAACTCTGTAGGTTCGCTCATTTCGTTCTTGCCAAATAGATAACAGATGTAAAACAACTTGCGTCTGCCAAAAAATCTAACTTGAGACTGTGTCATCGAGTCCTAATTCACGAAGAGCTGCCTTTGTATCCTGCATCTTCGTATCTGCTTGTTCCCGATCAACCTTCGCCTCAAAAGTGACCTCTAACTTTAAATCTGGCATTGTGGCATACTTGCTTAGGACTTTGGTGTAGAAATTCATCCACTTCTGTGGCGGCACGGCACCTCGCCAACGCACGTAACGCTCACCGATCGGAGATGGAGGTGGTACTTCTTCTTTGGTGGTGACGCGAACTTCAGACATTGCTTCGGCACCGTTAGCAATCGCTTTGACTGCGAAAACGCCAGAATGCTCACCGACTGTCATGAGACCACTCGAATCAATAGTGCCTCCGGTTGCCGACCATGTGACCTCGCCAACCGTTATCGGTTGACCATACTGATCGATAGCAGCACATGTAAACGAAGCTTGATCACCGATCTTCAGTACGACATGTTCGGGTTTTACGGACAAATGTGCTATCCTCGGAGGTTCACGAAGCTTTTGGGCTTCGTCAGGCTTCAGAATAAAGACGTCTTCAGAGATCTCAACGTCTGCGTCAAACAAGCTTTCCTTTAAGCGTTCAAGCTTTAGTCGCCCCGCAGTGTCTTTGGTCGCGTAACCGATCAGTCCCTGGGTCACGCCATCGGCAATGGTTCGCTTGATTTGTTCCGGATTGAGCAATCGGGGAAGCAATGGTGACGAGTAGAAAGCATCTCGAACGGCTTTTGTTGACCATTCATTGAGCGACGCAGGCCAAAACGCTTGTAACTTTCTCGCTGGCACAGACTCAACGATCTCGTCGAGTCCACCGCTCGACCCTAATCGCTGCAGGTAAACTTCCACCAAACATCCAGCGGAACTAGAGGTGATGTTTCCGAGATCGATATGCCGCATCTTGTTTTGTTTATCGAGCAAGTAGAGATGTTTGTACGCTCTGAAGATTGCTTCATCGAGATCACGCTGCGCGTTCTTCAGATTGCATTTCAACATATTTAATTGGCCTTCATCGATCCGTTTTTTTGTTTCCTCGTCGTCTTCAATATCCTCCCAAGCAAGAGCCTCACGAGCTTTCTCATGGATACTCTCGCTCGGATCTGCAGCTGCAAACAACAAGGCTGACTTAAGGGTACGTCCGCTGGAACCACAATCGCGCACGATCGACTCCATCAGATCCCGGGTTACCCGCTCTTCAGCTGGATGTTCAATTGACATGACTACCAATGTGATTCGCGGTACTTCCTTGACATCATTACTCCGTTTTGGGAAAAACTCGCGTTCAAGAAACTTGCATGAATCGGAAGAACTCTTGCGGAATAATTCTTCAGTTCGCTTTCGAATACGGTCTTCAATCGCAGGTCCTTCAACGCTTCCACGTCGGCTCACTAAAACCTGATTCAAATTCGGTGAAAGTCCAAAGCGATATCTGTTTCGCTCCCACTGAAGGTAGAAGCATGATCCAGCGAGACCTTCGAGAGCTGTGTCAACGTCAGCAGTGTTAACATCGGGACCGCATACGTTTGTTTTGATTTCAGGCAATGACGCCTCTGCGCGAGCCTGGCTCTGACCTCCATTCGATTCAAAAAAGATTGTTGTTGCCACTTTGCGATGTAGCTGAGCCTTCTTGATTGCGTCAGTCGCCTCTTTGTCGAGCCGTAAGCTATGGGATTCACTTGTTTTGCCGGTAATATCTGCGGTCACAGGAATTTCGAGTTCGGATGACCCCAGCTGCTCAAACACTGCAGCACGAAACAGTGGGTTTTCGAGTGGCGCAAGCCCCAAGGTGATGAGAGGTTCTTGGCTGTTTTTGCGGTGCTCCTCCTGGTAGTTGTGTGACACCCAAAGAGCCAGTAGTCGCAAGACGCCGCGAGTCCGCTGAAAGCGTGGCAAACTCTGCCATTTGCGTTCAAAGACCGAGATTACGGAGGGATGGAATGGATAGCAGGATTTGAACTGTTCGTAAACAGCATCACGATCGACGCCCGATAGCTCTTGAGCGTGGTCCGCCGCCCATTCCGCGTACGCTGAAATTGTCGCAAGAGCTTCTTTGGGCAGACCATCCCACTCAAAAAGGCGACGTCGAATGATCTCCTGCATTTCACGATCAGCCGACATCAGGATCGCCTTGCCCGTCCGATCGCAAAGTTTCTTGATCGAATCATGATCTCGTTGGTCGTCCGGATTCATTTCGAGGTCGGAACGGGGGATTGATATGCACATTGCGAGGTTGTTGCGCCCCCGGGCTTCTTCGCACAAATTCTGCAGAAAATTGAAGAACTGGTCACGTAAACCAAGCTTTCGTCCGCTACTAATGTAATTGAGTAACTCATCCATCAAAATAAGTGTTGGGCCTTTTGGTAGCATCTCTCGAAGAACGTCTCCAGCTGGAGACACACCCTTAGCATCGTGTTCGGCTACTTTGGAAAAAGCTTCTGTACCTCCCAACTGCCATGCAATTTCCCCCCATGGCGTTTTGCGAATCGGTTCGCCATCTCCTTTGCGACCTGTAATTGCGTCGAATTCCGTACCGACGAAAACTGCTGTGTGAGCTTTGGGAATCGTGCTGACGCCCGCTTTGGTAAGGATACGCTCTACCCCTTTCCAGGATTTCGACTCTTCGCCGCGCTGCGCTAAGTGAAACAGTGTCGTAAGCGAGTGAGTCTTCCCGCCTCCAAATTGCGTAGCCATGTTGAATACGGCGGACGTCTCCAACTGGATACCGTTCAGTCGCCGAACAACCTGAGACGACAATTCCAAAAGACTTCCGGTCAGAAATGTACGCTCGAAAAACCTTGAAGGATCGATGTAATCTTTTGACACTGTATCTCGACCGGTACGTATATGGTCCAGATGTACCGCAAACTCCGACGCCTCAAGAGGACGGTTATCCCGCAAATCCTCGCGAGGAGTGACTACTTGATACCAGGGTTTGAGCTTTGCCATGAAATGGTCCTTTGCCTTGCTGCCGTCACTAAATCTTTTCGAACCGCCCAACGTTTGTGTCGAGCAGCCACATCTTGAAATATCCCCAAGGGAAGGTCTCTCCGTCCCCTCGATTGCCAATTATCAATACTGTTTCTCCGGTCACCGCGACCCGTTCCGAGATTGAGAGGCTGCCTACCACGTCGCGGCAAATCGCATCAACCGAACGACGGCTCTCTTCCCAGTCACGACGGAACGCGAAGACGACTCGCAAATCAGTTCGTAAGCAGAGTACCTTCCAGAGCGAATATCCAACGCGATCATCTGTCCGATGATTTTCCAATTCGAATACAGCAATCGGAAGTCTCCAACGTCCAATCGGTGGCGAAGATGCGAATGCCATAACGTCGATGCTGAGATATTCTTGCCCTGCCTGTGGTAGATCATCGAGACGGTGCCCCTTAGCCGCAGCGAGCCATCCTAATTCTCGACAAGAAGCGACGACTGATGAGGTTAAGCAACTAGTCCAGTTCTTTAGATCCTCCGTTAAAGAAGCTGCTTTGAGGGGCGCAGCGACATCCTGTTCTTGAACGATGTTCAAGAATGAAGACCGCCAAAGCTGAAAATGACTCGACTGCGACATTGCCTAAAGCCCTAACCCTTTCTTCCGAGCTAGAACGCCCTCAACCCAGCGACGCTCTTCGGTTCCAGCGGGATAGAGCTTGTTTAGGTTGTCAGCCAGTTTCCAGAAACGGTCGTCTTTGCCGACACCGTCTTCCACGAGGAATCGTTTCAGCAATTCCCCTCGATTGCCCGCAAACAGAATCATCGCTTGGTGAACACGATCCAGCACGGTAGTGCCAGGCGGAGGTCCTTTCAGGTCGATCCAACCTGCTTCTGCGGCTTCGACTTCGTCGAGTTCTGCAAACAGAGTTTGCTGTTGCAACCTTTTCCGACGTCCAGTCCCTGAAGTACTGGCTTGAGTACCGTTGCCGAATAGGTACGTCGTTCGTTCCGCAACAGGGCGTAATCGGGCTTTGTCGCCTTTGACTTCCACCAGCGATTCGCATTGCTCCAAATGAACGCCAAGACCTTGTGCGATCTTTCGAGCAGCATCGTATTCCAAAACAAACCCATTTTTCGCCTTGCCTTTGCTACCGGATGAAATTTCCTCTTCATCGTCAATTGAATCTTCTAAATCATCAGCTTCGGAATCCGCTGTCTTTCCACTGTTACCATTTTTGGCTGCACCGCCGATCGTCCAAAGCCACATAGCAGACAGTCGTGCATCCGGTTCCAGGCCGGCAGCGTTGGCATCTTTGAATATCAAGGAAAGTGCTTCGGTAGAAACCGCTCCCCAGACGTGTTCGAGATATTCACGCAATGTGGCGGTCTCACCGTTGGCCTTCTCGACGTGAGAATACCGGCTGAAAATTTCCAATGCCGGTCCGAGGCACGCAAAGATTGCATCCGCGCCCACCACTCCTTCGGCTGCTAAGCGAGGCATCCATTCATGAATCCGCTTCGGCAATTCCCCGATCACATCTCGCCATTCACCGACTGACTTGGTCACCGTTCCATTGGCATCCTCCCGTGGACGGCAGACAAGATGGACGGAAGAAGCAAGTGCAGCAGAGTCCATTGCCCGTAGCCTGGTGCCCATTTCGGTATCGATCGGCCAGGAGCCAGTAACAGTCCATCCTGCATCAACCATTCCTTTGAGTTGCGCCTCCCAACCGGATGTTGACTTGTGCGCAAATACAAGCAAGCCTATGCCATCAGGTCGTACGACTCGACGACCCTCAGCCATTGCTTTGGTCATATTGGACTCAAAAAACGCATGGTCTTTTCCGTTTACTTTATCAACGATGCATTCGTCGCGTTTTGGTGTAAGAACATCCTGAAACGAAGGAAGTAGAGAATCGGGTAAAGTTCGCTTTAGCCAAACGTAGAAGAAGTCTGAAAGATCCGAATATGGTACTGCATCGTAGTATGGTGGATCGGTGAAAAATACAGAGACAGTATCGTCTGGCAACGGGTGGAGAGTGGCGCTTGTCTGTTCGACGTGACCTACTTCGCCACCGAAGTTTGAGTTATCGAGCGCAATCAATACGCATTCGACAGCATGCCCCCAGTCGCCAACAGAATCACCGCAGGGCGCCGCTTCTGCAAAATCCCAAAACATTGGCACTGCTTGTCGGCCAAATAGGTGCTGTACTTTCGGGCCGCTCGCATTCCACGAGCAAAGTGAGTTGCTATGGTCAGCTTGTCTTCCTATTGCACAACTAAGGCAAGCCTGCACGGCATCGGACAATTGCTTGTCGTTTCCTTCTTCCCGCATTTTGGCGCCTACCTTGCAAACGAGCCTCGCAATCGAAGTCATTGCTAGAAGCTGTCTTGGAGAAAATAGGTCCGACCAAACGGTCATTCCATAGGGTTGCACTCGAAAACCGAGCCCCCCTGGTGGCGGTAGTGGCTCATCAGGGGCTAATGACAATCCCTTTGAGCCAATCAACTCGCTTGAATTGAGTCGTCGGAGAATCTCCATGTTCGCAGTGCGAATGGCCTCATGGTCTGCCTCTGTGGGAACTCGGTAAAAACGCCCCTGTTGATCTTCTCGCGTGCTGATCACACAGAACAATCGTGCATCAGAAGCACCACCCCTTCTCGGCTTAAATTGCTCTCGGACGCGAGAAACCGGTGTCGTGTAGCCGCAGCATGGACACGTCGCAGCCCCTCGCTTTACAGTGCCTTCAAATTTTGGACTCGAAACCTTAATGTCCGAGTTGCTTTGGTCGACCCAGCCCACAGCTTGCCTGACGATTATCCGAAAATCGACTCGTTGCTTTTCGGCATTCGGCACTAACTGCAGCGCCACAGTCCGACTTCCCTTCTTGGCCAACCATAATGAGCGGATCAGAGGGACTTCCGCACCACAAGACGGACCTTCACAACGAATCGTCCGCGCCCACAGATACGCAATCGGTGTCGCGCCGTCAGGGTCTTTCGGATAGAATTCGGCCAATTCCTTCTCGGCTTCAGCCTTGATCCATTCGCCCCATTTGCGAACTTCTTCCGCTAGTCGCGCGCCATACTTCGGTATGTATTCCAACACCACCTTGTTCAGTAGTACGGGAATTGGGTTGAGGTCGCTTGCAAACGCATCCGCGCCGACTCGTAATGCTTCCAGTGGAATCGAACCACCTCCAGCAAAAGGATCAACAACCAAAGGCCTTGTCCCAGTGTCTCCACCCAATGCTTCGTGAGCTGCTTGAGTCAATGCTCGACTCGTCTCCAGATACGCTGGGGCTGTTGAATTGTCCCAGTTGGCGAAGTCGGCGATGAAGTCGAGCAACGCCATTCGCAGTGCGATCATATCTGTCGATTCGTCCGGATTTAAGGTTGATTTACCTGCTGACAGAGCTTCCCACCTTGCTCGCGATTCCTCGGATAGAGTCTCTTGCAATTGACGCTTCTCGTGCGAGATTCGCTCTGGATTCACCCGCTTGGCAAATGCCGTAAGTGCATCTACCGCTGCCGCCCGAAACACGCGAGGACATAACGCATCGGCCGGGTCAGGCCAAAGCGCCGCACAAATCACCGCCCGACATGCAGCCAAGGGCCGCCGCGCCCACCATATATGAAGTGTCGAAATGTGCCCATGACGAATTGACTTCTCACGCCGCGCATGGGCCGAAATCCTCGCGATTGGAAGGTCAACTTCAATAAGACGTTTGGGGTAGGACATCAAACAGTATCTTCCTTCAGTAAATCAATTAGGCGTCTCATTGCCGCAGTGTCAGCAGACGTTGCGTATACTTCGGCAGCGATCCGAACCACGTATTGCGGATCATCTGCCATGATTCGTGCAAAGTACGGGAAATACTCATGACAAGAATCAAATTGCTCTAGTTGCGTGCGTAATTCAGCAACAGGGATTCTGCATTTGTCGCTTATCAACTGCATGACACTATCGTTTGCAACAAGCTCCTCTTCAGGAGGCCTGGATCCGGGCAGCTTATAAATTGAGTTATCGACATCTTCTTGATCATCACCGTCCAGTACTGCTGCCATCTTCAGCCCGGCTTCACTGAGTGTGCGCATGACTCTCCTAACTGCTTCCTTTCCACTGTCTTGAACGCCATTTCTCGGGTTTTCAAAACGCCCAATCGCAATATGAACGGACTTTAGAAAGTAAGGGTCGTGCGTACGCAAAAGCTCCGTAAGAACCGTCTTTGCCACGGTATCTTCGACAATGATCGTAAGAGCTTTGTCGTAACCTTCAGACATAAGAGACTCCGCTTCGAACGACGGGATGCCAGGAACCACTTCTATTCCGTTGATTGTACGGCATAAATGAACAAGAGAAGCCTGCGGCAATGCCCTCATTAATCTCTCACTGTGTGTCGTAATTAGAATCTGATGGCCTCGTCGAATTGCCAAATCAATCAGGTATTTTCCAAGTTCATATTCAGCCTTGGCATGGAGAGAAATCTCTGGCTCTTCGAGCAAAATCAGCGATTTCTCCGGACAGGACTCAAGTGTCCTTACGATCGTATGCACTCTTCCTTCGCCGCATCCCATGTGCGCTTCTGAATACGCTGTACCACTGCGTTGAGTCGATAAAATAGATGCGGTCTGATTCTTGTGCTTGACATTTATCGAGGAAATCGCACCATATCCGTTTGACAGAATTCGGCAACACCAATCACGCACATGATCATCGATCTGATCCGTACTCTGAACTTGCAGACTAGAAGCGTTGCGGAAAACGAAATCTCGCTTCTCGTTTGAAGGCAGAAAGAACCCTACACCGAAAAAGAATGTGTCGCGAGGTTGTCTCCGACCATAACCCTGCCAGCGACTGCTCTGTGGGTTGTATGAGATAGTAAGCGGAACTCTCGCGTTGTTCGGTGCTTCGATTTGAAACAGAATAGAAGCGTCGCTTCGAAATGGACTTTGATCTAGAGGTCCCTTAGCGAGAAAACTGTTTACATTATACCCGTTGGAGGAAGTGTATGCGGCAGCGGCAACGTGAAGAACTGTCGTCTTTCCTGTTCCATTGAGGCCCGAAAACGCTGTAATTGGACTTGCTATGTCGATAACAGTGTCAACGTGACAGCGAATTCCTTTGATGGAAATCTGTGTTAGCAAATTTCCGAAATTGGCAAATCGTGCTGCTGCACGAAAACGTCCTTGAAGTTCATTGCGTGGATCAGGCATTGGATGCTCCGATCACCGCACTGGCGGAGACTTGATAGTGTTCGACGGCCATGATTGGCTGCCAGCCAAGTTGGGCTGGATTGTGGATAGTGTGCAACTGCGGGGTGCCAGTACAGCCAAACGCGACGTAAAGCCAATAATCGCCCTTGAGTCGGACAGCCGTTTGGTATTCATTTGAGCTGAGTGCCACAACGCCAACGCCAGCCCGTCCTTTAACCTCAATAAACCGCACCTCGATAAACGTTTTCGAATCTTCAGGATGAGGGCGACGGGAAATAAGATCGAATCCCCTGTTCTCCGATTCAACACTTTCAACAACCCAGCCACGGGCTTCCTCGTGTGCGATGGCTAGTTGAACTGCAATGCGTTCAACCTCATCGTCACGAACCATCGGTGCGACTTGTGGACTAGTGCGATCAGGATGTGGAACGATCCATGCTCGCCCCAAGTGTCCTATGTCGGCAATTGCACAATGTCGCTCAAGCTCAAGTTCCCGACGCCTTGACTCTAGACGATTGTTTAGATCATCCAGATGCTGTTCCGCCTGAGAAATGATTCCATCCAACCCAGTTACAGTCTGACCTTCAACTTGTCGATTGAGGAATTCGCCCAACTGATGGTTTTGTCGGTCTATCAGCGAATTGAGGCTTATCTCTACATGCTTAGCAATTCGTGCGACCTCGTCCTCCCGAATAGCCGCTTCTTTCCTTACCCAAGGTTCAAGAACCTTGGTGTAAAGATAAAGCTCGACTTGGCTGCGAGCTGGGATCGAGTCTCCAGGGGCCGGAGTACCATTCGGAGATGGAATGATATCGTGAAGAAGCGTTGGTTCATGTACCTTCATCTCACCAGTCGCTAGTGTTTCGACTAGAAACAGCCGCCTGTGAAGGCAATGGCCACGACCATCCTTAATTGATGCTGCGAAGACGTCGATTAGGCCCGGAGAGCTGCGATGTATATCAAAAAAGACTGCGCCCCGCCGCAATGCGTCTTCTGTTCGGCTAACAACATCGGTTCGTACCGTTTCAAAAAGAGGGTGTCCGGGAGTTACCCATTCAAGTGTCGGATCTGTACCAAGTAGAGCTTTGTCAAAGACAATTTTGCCGTATTCCCGACCGAGGCGACCAAAGCGAGCTTCCTGTCGATCTCCAATGACAACCAGATGTCTGGGCACCTTTCCGATGCGATAAACATTGCAGCGATCGGATGTTTTGTCTTTGCCGTCCAATCGCTTTGGGTGAAGACTGGTTTCTGGTGCGGCGGCAACAAAAAACAACTCAATTACCTCTGGAACTAGTCTTCTTTCCTTTGCTTCCGTTGATTTGCCGACGATAGCGGAAAGGTTGAGTTCCTTCTTTGCGAGCCCCTCGAGAGTGGATTCCGTGATCTCACGGAAACGCTCGGGACTTACATCGCGAACGATGCGATCTTGGATTTGATGCTCGTTCATTTGGCGAGCATACATCTCTCTAAACAGTTTCTCCAAAAGGTTCGAAGGGAAAACCTCGCCAACAACATCGAACACTTGATCACTACCAAGATCCTCTCGGATTTCCTTGAGCCGCTCGATGAGTGTCTGAAGGACGCGGCCTTCTCGGGTATTCTGCGCAACAAAGTTAAATACCAGACAATCTTTCTCCTGCCCGTAGCGATGGATTCGCCCAACACGTTGCTCGAGCCGTACAGGGTTCCAAGGGATATCGAAATTGACCATTAGCCAACAAAATTGAAGGTTGATTCCTTCGCCAGCTGCTTCCGTTGCCACGAGTACTTGAGCTGACTCACGAAATTCACGTTCGGCGTAGATACGACTTCCGGGCGTGTCGCGGTCGCCAATTTTCATACCGCCATGGATTTGCGTGAGTGTCAGTCCCCATTCACGAAGCTTTCCTAAGGGGCGTTCGTCGCGACCATCTCCCGCAAGGTAGTCAAGCGTGTCCTTGTGTTCTGTGAAAACAAGCAGCTTCATCTTTGAGTTGTCGAAAATTCCTTCTTCTTTTAAGATCGCTTTCAGCTTCTGCAGTTTCGTTTGAATGTTTCGATCTTCTAGCTGTTTTGCTTGGTCAATCAATTGCGTAAGGCGGCCAATTTCTGCACGAAGCGCAGATGGATCAACCGACAGAACCTCGTCTTCCAACCTGTCAATGATGGATTGACGTTCTTCTTCAGTTAGTTCTTCAAAGTCATCAGGTAGCTTGCGTTCAATCAGCTCTTGCCTATAAGCATCAGGGTCGTCAAGAATCTTCTGCCGTCGCGCTCGCATCCGCTCTAGACTGCGGCGAACAGCATAGATAGAGGACGCCATCCGTCTTTGAAGCATTGCCATGGTGAAGCCGACTGCGCGAGCGCGAGCCGATTCCTGCCCCGCAGCCGCCATGGATTGGTCCTCGACATACCGCGTGAGCTCGTCATAGAAATCTAGCTCTTCTCCATTTAGGTCGAATGCAGCCGTACGTACTTCGCGTTTTGTAAAGAGCTTTCGCACTTCGCCTGTGTCGGGAGATGGAAACGTTACGAGCGCTTCTTTCGTTCGGCGTAAATAGAACGGAGCCTCGTGATCTCGCAATGCATGCTGGAGGCTTTGGATGCTGCCATAAACGTCTGGGTCGAGAAGCGCGAGGAATCGGCGAAAGTGGTCAGCGTCACCTTTATGAGGTGTTGCTGTCATGAGTAGATAATGGTCAGTCATTTTGGAGAGCGATTCACCGAGTCGGTATGCGTAGGTCTTACGATCTTCGGCCGGAGCGCTCATTTTGTGGGCCTCATCGACGATTATTAGATCCCATCGCGACCGCAGTAGACTTTCTCGTGCATCCTCGATGATTGAAACCCAAGAAACCGATGTGATGACTTGATCCCGTTCCTGCCACGGATTTTGTCCGTAGTTTGCTCGGAGAACATCACCACGAATTACGTCGAATTTCTCGCGAAATTTGTCAGAGAGTTCTCGTTGCCATTGGAATGTGAGGTTTGCGGGTGTAACGATCAACACACGACGAACCAACCCTCTTGCCTTGAGTTCTTTCAGGAGCAGGCCTGCCATGACTGTTTTGCCAGCTCCCGGGTCGTCCGCCAGCAGAAAGCGAATTCGAGGTAGTTTGAGAAAATAGCTGTAGACTGCTTCCAGTTGATGGGGCAGTGGGTCAACCCTAGCTATCGAAAGGGAGAAGAATGGATCATATTCGTATGCCAATCCAAGTCTTTGAGCTTCGACTCCTAAACGAAATAGTCGAGCATCTCCATCGAATGGCTCACGATCGGCGGAAACAACGAGTTGACCTATCTGGGTTGGATTGAGAATTGGATCGTGCGTCAAACCCGTTTTCAGTCCCCGGCCAATGATCTTGAGTGAATCCCCCATGACAACAACTGCCAATACCTCGATACGCTCTGGCAACGTTGGCCCGCTGACCAGGCTTCCTGGTTTGATCAAAAGGCTAGTGATGGCTGTCATGAATACGGTTCTCGTTGACTAAGTGGAAGCTATCTTGGTTTTGCCATTAGGTTGGGTTCAGCAGCTCCACCCGACCGAACCCAATTGTCGACTTCAGTACGTTTGAATTTCCACAAACTGCCAACTTTGTGTGCTGGCATCTTTTTTCGATCAATCCACTTGTAGACCGTATCTCTTTTGATCCCTAAGTAATCCGCGATCTCTTCCACGGATAACCACCGATCCTCTGAAATCGACTTCATCGTTCCGGCTCCTAACACAGCACCGATAGGCAGTGTCGAACACGTTTCCGTTCCAGCACAGTTGTCCAACCCATCCGAGTTGAACCGTAAGCATCGTAGCAGATTTGCTGGCATCCAGAAGATGTTCAGCTGTAACCTGGTCTGACGGATCCTTCGGAAGATGTGGAAGCAAGAGCTGAGAATCGACCAAGAAAGTGACAAAACTGGTCATCAGCAAGCATTTTGCGAAAACTCCAGCTGAATCGCTTTTGCTGCAGATCGCAGCATGAGTTGAAGTAATGCGATTACTCGCCGGCAGATTTGAGGATCCGATGCGCCACAAACATCCCCACCGAGTGAGGATAATTCGGATCGATGTTGAAGATGTGCGTTTGGCTAAGGAGATTGGCCAGCAGCAGATTGTCTTTGCGGCTGTGCCACTCGCCACGGATCCAGCCAATGCGGTTCATCAGCCCCAAGGCTGAAAGCTCCGAAACGATCAGGTACTCGGCCCCTTCGCAATCGAGCTTGATCAAGTCGACCTCGTCGATTCCAAAGTCAGTTACCTGCTTCCAGAACTGCTCGACGGTCAGAGATGGAACTTCAATGCCGAAATCTCGGTACCGCGGCTCGAGCGATTCCCAAACGTCAGGAACATAGTCGGCAACCCGAGAGTTCGAGACCGGAAACGACAACAGGCACTTTCCAGGCTTGGACGAGATCCACGCCAGATTCCTTCGTAGTCGCGACGCAAGTGGCACGTAGGTCGATCGAGTCGCGCAAGCGTCAGTACGGGCTGGCCGTCGACATGATTAACGTGCCAGAGGCGTTCGCACTCGGCACCACCTTCGATGACTTCGCGGTTGGGCCCGAGCTTGATCACACGCTGGTCATAACCCACTCTTCGGTAAAGTACGCGGGTGTTAATGAGCTGTTCGATCGTTTCGGTTTCCATGGTTGTCGGTGCCTCGTTCTTCCAAAGGTTGCCACTCCATTTGCTGGCCAGATCGCGGACCAGCTGGAAGCAGAGTTCTTCGTTGGCCAAAGAGTCCACAAAGCGGTTGCCTCCGAATCGCCATTTGTCTTGGCATCGATGCTGGAATACGATCTGACCTCGGAAGTCAAATTGAACGATCGTGTGGACATTCCAACCAGGGCCGGCGCTGGGCATCGCGTAATCGGAGCCGAGTCGTCGCCAACCCAGGTGGAAACACTCTTTGTCTCCATAAACATGCTGGAACGTGAAGTCCGAATGCTCGGCGTAGAACCGGACTGCGAACCCGAGCCGCTCGAACCAGATGGCTTCGATCCTGAAGAGCCAGAAGAACTACTTGATCCACTCGAGCCGCTCGTGCCGCTTGAACCAGAAGATCCGCTCTGTCCCGATCATCCCCACCCGATGCATGATTTCGGTATTGAGCTTTCGAGGCCAATCCTTACCGACCGAAGAGTAACCCAGAGCAAGCAAATAGATATTGGTACGGTTGTTTCCGATGTCACAGACTTTCCTACCTGCCAAGACCGCAAGTAGCGACAGCGCCCCGCAGAACGCCAATGCGGCATTCGGATAGGGAGCGGTCTCTAGGCAGTGGTCCATCACCTCGGAGACAAAACCAGGGATTCGCAGTAACTCGGCCGGCATCGGACCGGGATCAACATGCGCGATGGTTTTCTCTGTCTCTGCCGGTACTGGCCCTGGGATCAGATGCGAAATATCCACCTGCGGATCACTGGAGCTTTGTCCATATCCTTGGAGCCTAAGTGCAGTGGCGGCCGCAGCGAAATTTCCATCGTGCTCGAGCATCGTATAGACGGCAAACGGACCATAAGAATGCTCCGGCTCGAACGGAACGGCGTTGGACGAAAAGACATAGAACTGGTTTCCTCGCAGCGTTGCGCTCCAACCACTTTGCTTTCCAGGTCGACGCCAGTACTCGTTGTCTCCCCCTTTGACTCTTTGCCATCCATGCTTCCTGAGCAACTCTCGCACATCACCACGATCGTTGAAGTCATCCCCTGGCCGGCCTTCGCCGAGCATCGGCGTTGGAATACTAGTCGGCGGAGGAACGGTTTCATTCAATGCACAAGCTGCCTCCAGAAGAATAGCTCGCTGCGTAGCGTTTAATATAGGTAAGGATGTCAATGACCCTTGCTCTAGGAGATACCCAGGCGACGGATCGCATAAAAAAACTCCACCTTCAAGCCAGTCCAGCGAGTCGATCACGACCGTTTCATACTCGTGCGATTCTTGCCTCAGGTCGGCAAGAGCCGATAAGACATCAACGTGGCGATCTCGGCCATCGTCATTTGATTACGAAGCTCCAAAAGACGTCGCCAGTCGGCAGGGAGCTTCTCAATGAGCGCCTTCATGTCCGAGACCAGCTCATAGAGCTCTTGCTCGCTTCTGCGACGTCGGCCCAATCTGGCATCCTGCTCAGCCTCACCGATCAATTCAGACAGTTCGGTTGGCTCTTCCTCGCCTACATCGATCCTTACATTCAGTGACCTGATGCGACAGTGGTCACGTTTGTCCGCTGACTTGTCTCGCAGGATGTTTGCCACATACCGTTCGACGACTGCTGTGACGAACTTGTTGCGATGCCCGACTTCCGGATCGAACTTCGAGAGACTGTCGATCACCCTGGCCAATAGGTCCTGCTCGAGCGATTCGCGATCCTGCAGGGTGAATCCTGCGCGACCTACAAGCTGGCCGACTTTGCGTTTGATGATCCCTCGGATGAACCGGTCTTGGCTCGGATCACTTTGGCCTGGATCCGTGGTCTCAGACAAGCTCTGGTCGGACGGGGTGAAAGAAGCGGGTTTTTTCGAAAAGCGACGATTCTGCATGAAAGCATTCCCTAACTGCGGTTAGCGTTCTTGCCGTGTCTGACGCACAGCACCAACCACCGGTGGAATTGCAGCAAATCGGTCTAGGAAATTCGTGGCTTTCTGTAAGCTGTTTCCTGGTAAAGGTTTGCGAAACGAAAATTCTTTCTTGCAGTTGCAGCAAATCGATCAAACTGCAAGAACGCAAGAAAGGAGGGATGTGCCAGGCTGTGGGGGATAAATAGCTTTGCGTGGGTGCGCTGCCTTGGCTCACGTTGAGTTTTCCAGTGAGTCGCCAGAGTCGCCTCGGAACCCTTGTTTTTCAGGGGAAAACAGGTGGTTTTGCAGTAGATGTGGTAGGATTCGAACTAGTGTGGGCGATTATTGAAGCGAAGGGACGGAGGATGGACCCAGTCATTCTGTTGCCCGATCTGAAAAATGCTCCGTCTCTGGGTAAGCCATATTTAGGTTAGTGCCCGCCCAGACGATTGATGGACTACAATGGCTTGTCTTTTCGCAATCAGGATGATCCTCCTGACAACGGGTTGAGCAACTACACGAGAGATCTTTATGGTACAAAAAGAGACTCAGATTTTGGGACCACTATTGCGCAGCGTTCGTAAGATTGCTCTTGGATGGGCATCACAAAAATTACATCGAGACGATACGGAATTAGAAGCTAATCCAGAGAAAGCCCAAAGCATTGGTTGTCGCCTGATATCCTTTAAAGACGGACTAGCGAAACAGCGTGTGGGTGTTTTGGATGTAGCAGCATTACTAAAAATCCTACAGAACACATCGCATGATGAGGTCGCTGCTGAACAGGAGCTTGTAATGGCGTGGCGTTTTTATACTCAGGAGCGCGAGCAACAAATTGCATGGGGCGATTTCCACGTTTGCAGCTCGCCTGACGAACGCAAAGCGGCTTCACGGTTTTCGCGAGCAAAAGAAATTATTTTCGACCCCGCGAACGTCAAAGGAGTCGCGAGAGTGAGATCGCAGATCGTCGAGGTAATCGAACAGGATGTCTCTATGGATGCGATTAAATGGCAAGTTGTCGATGCAAGTGATCAGAAATTCAAAAATCGACTTCGCGCGAGATATTACCAGGGCACGTCGGTAGATATACCCTTAGAAATTCGAGACCCAATGAGAGAAGAATACGTTGAAGGAAATTTCCGATATTTCAAAAGCAAGATCGAAGACAAGTACAGGATGGACTCCTTCAAGCGAATTTACAACGAGATCCGACAAATGCTTGAAGCGCATCGGGACGGTTGGGCACAACGTCCATCCGAACCCTATGACGACAGTGCACTTAATCAAGTTTTCGCTTTTTCAATTCATGGAATAAATTACGGCCTAGGCTCTCTCGACCGTGCATGGAATGTGTATTTAGAGCGGAGGATTTTGGCCCATGACATCAATCAGGAGCCTTTTGGGACAGCTACCGAGGAAGAAAAAGCATTGAATAAAGAGGATAAGAGAAAGCTACCTATTCACTTTCCTTTTTCGGAGCCGAATGCTCGTGAGATCATTGAATGCCACATAAGATCCATTATCCGTGAAGATATTCTTGTTGACACCGAAAAATGGGAGCGGCAAAAAAGACAATACGAAGAAGCGAAGGCGCGTGCTGAACAAAATCGCTTGCGACGCATCGAAGAAAATATCCTTGCGGACAACGAAATAAAAGAGCGGCAAAAAAAGTTATTAGAAGAATCGCAGAAGCTCGCTCAGCAGAAACGCCTTCGACGTATCGAAAGAAATAAAGAGGCATTTGTTTCAAAAGTACGCAGAATGTTTGGGCAGGATATTCTCGCGTTGATATCTGAGGCGGATATACACCGTTACGGCGTAGGTATCGAAGACCGAGAAGATGCTGAGGAACTTTGGTATTCGATTCTGTCACAGTACGACTTTGATCAGAATACTAAATCATGCGTCTATTTCATCAGGCAAGGTAACGCAATCAAGATAGGATTCTCAGACAGTCTAGACCGGAGATTGGCACAGATCAGAACGTCTGCATCTTTGCCTTGTGTAATCGAAAACGCGGTATACACCCATCATGCAAAGAGAGTTGAACGACTGTTGCATAAAGCTCTCGCTGAATACAACAGCCATTTGGAGTGGTTTGAGCTGCCGTCTAAGATAGAAAAAATGCTGTTTGCGGCCAAGAGCATCGAAGACTTGGAGCGTGTTCTAGCCCATATTAAGGATGAGCACTCCGCCGATTTGGTTCAAGATGATGATGCATCGGAAAGTTCACGCATGAAGCAAGGCCGTTTGTTTTAGTTGGCATACAAATGGCCAATTAATCTGAGTAACACATAATTGAAGAATGTGGCGGGTGGAATTCCATCGACCCAACAACGGAAGCCGCGTAAATCGCTTAATTATGTCCGTACCTAGCACAATGCCCGCACCGCCGATTGACTCACTCCATCACCTTCGCTACGCCAGCCCCCTTAGCAAAATCATCCTCAGTAACCAGCAAGTAGCTCTGCTGAGCGATGCATGGTGAGTTGCCGAGCAAGGAGCGGACCACGTGCAGCGGGAACTCGCGTTGTAGTTCTGTTTGCCGGCCTGGCCCGCATCGAGTGGAACAATCGTGGCAAACGCAAGATTAAGCCGAAATAGCCTATCGATCCACAAAATTCTTGATCCACTCGAAAGTGCTTGATATCATTACGATTTGGATCGAGGCTAGCTTGGGTAATAGGTTGCATTGGTGCGGTCTACAGGGGTTAGGCTGATCCATATAAAATCAATTTAGCTTGCGTGGTGTCCATGGTACCCGTCGATCGGAACTCGAGCGAATATCAGCGAGACATGGCGTTACAATACCTGGATGAGCACAAAAATGCACTTGCATTTCGCTCGCGGCTATCTGAAGACACAGCTGCTTCGCTAGGAGAACGTGGGTGCCTTGTTAGTCGACCTGACTCCGATGGAGTTTGTACTGTTACATCGACCGTGCCGTTCGGACGATTGATGACTTCAGGGGAGAAGCGAGCCCGTCGTTTGCAAATGGTGGGTGGCATCACTTACGCGATCTTCTTCTTCGGCGGAATCCGAGTTGTCTATCTCGGAGCTTTATATCTTGGTTTGGGGGAAGGAACGGCAATTCTTTGGTTCCTCGGTTGGATTGTATTGAGTGGTATTGTATTGCACCTCATGCAAAGTAAATTGCCCAGCGTCGATCGTATGAGCGAGGCTCATTCCGACGTGAGGTCAATCCTTCCGTACCTAACACTGATAGTCCTGCTGTTCTTTTGCGCAGGAGTCTTGGTGCACTTAGTAGGATGGTCGGGCAACTAGGCGTGTGCAACCTAATTACGTGTTCCAGCCGACCGCGCGGACGAGGCGTTGTCGCCATGGAATGCCTTGCATCACCCCTCCACCATCACCTTCGCCACACCAGCGGCTTTGATGAAATCATGCTCGTTCACCAGCAAATAACTTTGCTGAACGAGCATCGGTAGGCTTCTTTCTCCTACCAGCATTCTTCCTAAAACTCATTATCTGCTCTAGACTGTCCGTCATCCCCCAATAGACCTTGAGTTCTCTTGCAGATTCATCGTCAAGGCATCTCGAAAAATCGTGGGGCTTGATTCCAGCCTGTTGACAGAAGAGGCTGATGGCAGGCCTTGGCAACAACTGTGCAACGCCATTTTTCTCTTTGGTGTCGAACGCATAGTCGCGAGCGGATCTTAGAAACTCGATCACTACACGGGTTAGTGACTCGATGTTTGCTGCCCTCTGAGATCGCTTGGTCTTGGTCGGCGATCTCTTGCCAATTTCCACAGCGTTTGCATCTTCGATGCGTGCTTGGATATCTTCGATGTCCAACATCAATGTTCCGCGATCTAGAGAGGTGACCAATTCCAGAGGGATCACAAGATTGCCTGTCGCTTCGTGCCAAAGCCCAGCACCCCTGTCTGTCGGTGTAAACACGACCGCTTTGCTATTGGCTCGAAGAAGACTCACCGCGGCTTGGCAACCCTCGCGTTGAAATCCCCTTGCAAACCAAATCTGACGCGAGCGTCCAGCCCAGGTCGCTTTTCCCACATGCCAAACATAAGGAGCTACCTTGGCAGCCAGCGACAGCGTCACGTCAGCAAAGACTGACGCAAGGACTCGCTCGGTCTGAATCGACCATCTTTGCAACATTTCGCCAGAGATCCTGGACAAGCCGCAATCGCGACAGTGTATGAATGCCTGCTGAGTACCCGAAGCGTCTCGAAGGTAATCGACACGACATCGACGACTGCAATCTGGGCAATCGATTGAGCTGGCAGACGGCTCTTCGCTCAGAAAGCCCAAGGACAGTCCGAGCGAAAACACGTCTTTCAATTTACCCTTAGCATGCGTGCCGGAGATGACCGGCGGATTATGCTCCCACTGCGCAAATAGCTGACTCAATTTGTTTTGCAAGATCGATCTTCCATCGCTTCAAGTACTTCTGAATTATCTCGACTCTATCAGCCCTCATGTTTCGAAGATTGCAAGATCGTGGATACCGCACCTCGATTGTCTGGCGACCTGGCTTTCGACCATCGATCGCGTGGAACTCAAAGCACAGTGTCACGAGCGTCACGTCCCAATTGGCCAGCGGATGCTCACTGAAATTGAGGCACTCCCTGATCGCTTTGTGGATATCGTCGTCCGTCTTGTCTTCGTCGACCTGGACGATAATTTGCCGATCGGTACCTTCGTGTGAGAATCCCAATCTTTTGATGCGTACCGTAACTCGATCCGCAGGATCTGTCCGGAGCACAAAACTTGGATCCTTCAAGTGGTTGAGTTCGTAGGCTGCATCTGGATCGAATTCGCTCAGTCCCCAATGAAGGATCACACTTGCGAAAAGTCGTTCGAGCTCTTCCTTGAACTTCTTTGGCAAGCTTCTGGCGTAAAGCTCCAGCGAGCCATCTTCCTGGTTGTAAGCAAAGACAATTTGGAGAGTCTTTCGAAACGGGGTTACCGTCAAGACACTTTCCTCATTGTGCATTTGCACAGTCTGGACAAAGTCGTCTGGGTAAGCAAAGAAGTAATGGATGCTCCCACGTTCGATTCGCTCGACGGTGCAGTTTCTACCTCGTCCCTGGGTACGAAGTAGCGTCGATATTTCGCGAGCAAGTCGGTCGGTGGCCACCGGGGAAACATCAGGGGTGTTTTGAGGAAGGTCATTGCGTTTGCGCCACCAAGACATGTGATCAATCTGATAGATGATCTGAGCTTTTTCAAATACGATTCTGTGGTTGAGCCACACCCACATCGTTCGCCCCCAAGTACATAAATCATCGGGGATGCTTGATGCCAAATCATCAATTCCACAAAACTGCGCAGCTTCAAATAGTGCGTTTAGCCCTTCCTCCGATGCTAAGTCCGACACGTTGTGCAGGGCGCATTCTAGAGCGTCGAACTTGGACTTTGGAAGTTCATCCATGTATGCGATCAGTGGCTGGACTATGTCCGTCGGCCTAGTTAACCCATTCCATTTGGGATCAAACTCTCGATGTCCTTCCTGATCGAGAAGTTCTTTAAGTAGATGGTTTGGAACCATCCGTAGAACGGTATGAATTGCAAACGGGCGGGTCATTTTCGCGCTTACTCCTGGGATTTACCTCTGATTGCCAACACTTTACCAACGATACGGAATTCTCTTTCTGCAGTGATTTCGATGGGCTTGTACTTGCGGTTCTCGGCCCGCAATTCGATCCGATCTCCATCGATCCACAGTCTCTTAACGGTGGCTTCATCGTCGAGCATAGCCACGACGATCTCCCCGCTTTGGGCCACGGCCTGTTGGCGGACGATAATGACGTCCCCATCATTCATTCCGGCACCCTTCATGCTCTCACCAGATATTCGCAAGGCGAAGCAACGCCCACGTCCGGCGATGCTCTGGTCGACCAAGATGTCCCCAAGGTGGTTCTCCTCGGCCAGCAGCGCTGGACCTGCAGCCACGATGCCAAGCAGGGGGACTGGCACAAGTTTCTCGGGGGTGTCCTCTACTTGTCGCACGATCGATAGGCTTCGCGCTTTTCGCGATTCCCGAGAGACATAGCCTTTGCGTTCTAGCTGCAGGACCAATTGGTACGCACTCGGAGCTGCCACCCCAAGTCGCTTGCCAAGTTCCGACATGGTCGGTGGGTACTTGTGGCATGCAATGAAGTCTTGCAGTTCCTTGAGTGCTTGTTTTTGAGACTCGGTGATCTCGGGGACTTGTGGTCGCCCGGATGAGCGTTTCTTCCCAGTCATTTCCTTGCCTCGTTGAATTAGCGCTTATTTCTGTTAACGTCCACTGACGCAAGACATACTATCGGACTTTTTCGGCTGGGCAAGATGCGCCCAAAGGGAACTGTTTTGACGCTTGTAGGGGGCCTTTTTTCGCCTCCGGAAAAATGCAAAACCCCAGTTCTTTCATTGGGAAAAAGCAATCAGGCAACGTCGCCTTAGATCAACGTTCGCTATCTCGGATCTGTGCTTTCCCCAGGGATTTGCTAGCAAGAAAAAAGGGAAAAATTTCTTCTTCGTTCGTCATCGTGGGGGGTAACCGGGTAGGTCAGAAAGAGAGGGACAAACTTCCCACTGCGGACAGCACAGGCCAGCTCCGCATCGAGATTGCTAGCTTTTCAATAGGTTTACGCATGACGAGCCACACCGATCCGACCGACATGTCTCGCGATGAGCGAATCAGCGAACTGGCCTGCATCTTGGCGCAGGGCGTCGCACGCATGCAGGACCCTAAATG
>Ga0315904_10001824_pt1 | contig 33640 bp, 52 predicted proteins | sample LakEriMetagenome_6_FD_203529 | JGI IMG/M metagenome (GOLD analysis project Ga0315904, IMG submission 203529) | Freshwater fungal communities from buoy surface, Lake Erie, Ohio, United States - Buoy 12 MA120 | ecosystem: Environmental > Aquatic > Freshwater > Lake | place: USA: Lake Erie, Ohio...
GGTTGGAGCAGCAGGTACTGCGAGCAGACCTGAGTATGCGCTAGCAGTTCCGCGTGCGAACAAGAGCATGCGCTCTTCCATCAACATTGTTGCGTATAGCGTAGATGTTGATGAGAGTTGGCGTAGGTCTTGATATCCCATACCTGAGAAGTTCGCATCAAACGAAACTTGGTCAGATAGTGAATACGAGTTGTATGGCAACACGAGGTCGTCTGCTGTGTAGGAAATCTGTGGACCGCGCTCTAAATAGAGAGGGTTAGATGCTCCAGGAGCAAAGTTGTTTTGTGTTGTTTCTGTAATACCAGGCCAAATGTTTCCTTGTCCGCCTGTTCCGGTACCTGTGTAACCAAGAATTCTCTTGACACGATGTGAGGTACCAACTCCGCGCTTGCGTGGAAGTTTGTTACGAAGTGGTGTTGGACGAGGCGTTAGAAGTTTTGCAGGTGCTTCGAGGTCGAACGCTGCAAAAGATGAAGTAAGTGGCTGAGTAAGAGTGATTTCTTTGTTGATATCACCCATAGCGCCACGCTGTGCTGCGAGAGCGTTGTTCAATGCTGAAACAGCATCAGGAGTCAAAGACTTGTTAGCAACAAGTGCTTCGATTTGTGACGCGGCATCAGTAGAACCACCAAGAGTTTCACCATCAAAAGAGCGAGGTGCGGAAAGCGCCTTGCTTAGTTCTGATGTGTATTCCTCATGGCGCTCAGCAGCAACTTTAGGATTGGACTCATTGTATAAGTCCGCTGCTTTGAGTTGTGTTTTAGCCATTGTTATCTTTCTGTAAAGAGTTACGCCTTGATTTCGGTTTCCGCTTTGGCAAGGTAATCCTTAGCCATTTCGCGGTATCCCTTAGCAAGGTCGTTATCGGTTGTAGCGGATGCCTTTGCTAGATACAAATCTGCTTTGGCTTTCCACTCATTATTGGTTTTAGCACCTGTCGCTATGGTTGTCCGCTTTGGACCGCCACCTATTGCGAGAGATTTTGCCGTTGCTAGTTCTGTTTCAAGAGATGCTGCTTTGTTCTCTACCGCCTCTTTTGCGGACTTTAACTCAGCAATTTCTGCTTGTACTGAAGCCATAGCACTCTTTACGGCTTTCTCAATGACAGCAGTAACGCCGTCAGCGAGCAGGGACTTCTCTGCCGAGTCTGCCTCGTCAGAATCTTCTTCTTCGATTACTGTTCCGATTTCTTCGATAGTCGAAGGTGGAACAATTGTTTCAACGCTCTTAGGCGTTGGTGGTTGAATCGCAGGTGATGGCACAGGTGTTTCGCTTGGTGTGACCATGACTGCTGTTGAAACATCAGGGTTGCCGTGAGAGTTTGCTGGCATATTGCATCCGCACTCTAGGCATTTTTGAACTGATTTATCTGCCATCTCGTTGTCCTCAACGACAACTTCTTTCTTGGCTTCTTCGAGTTCGTGTTGCGCGGTTTCTGCTCCGACCATTGGACCTTCGGCAGTTTCTTGTTCGGCGGTTTCGCCGTACTGCTTTTCAATGTCGTCATATCCGCATTCTTTGCACATACGCGATACTTCGTCTAGTGCTTTGCGAGCAGCAGCATAACGCTCTACCATTTCATCACGGGAAGGAACATTTTTGGCTTCACCGCTCATAGGCATTGCTTCTGATGCCATCTCTTTCTCTATGTTAGTTTCCACCAGTTCCTCTACTTTCGTTAGTGATTTTTCACCATTGACTGATTTCGCCAAAACAAGTTGGCAATTTGGATTAGCAGGTCTATCGACCAAACTAACTTCTACGATTTGACCATCAATAATGCGACCATTTGCCGCCTTCTGGTCACGAACAACACGCGGCGCTTTGATGCCGATGCTGAAACCTTTAAGTACGCGCGACTTAACTTTCTTGACAGAAACAGGGTCAACTACTAGCGCGGAAATGTAGTGTCCGTCTGACTTCTGTTCGTATTCTTGCGCAACACCAGCAGCGATATTGCTGTGCTGTTCGCGGATATTACCGCCTGTCATGAACCATTCAGGCATCGCGCGGTCAAGCCACGCAGGGTCGCAAATCTGCTGGTCAATGTCAATGGAATCGTCTGTTGCTTTACCATAAACGGTAAGAGTGCCGTCACCATTATCGTCCATTTTGACGATGCCAGCGTATACGCTTGTATCTTTCATATCTTTCCTTTACTCGTTTATGAGTTTTGTATCAACTACATAGGGCGCAACATCGCACATACAGTTCGGGTGAACAGGTGGGTCGCCGTTAGGCCATTGTTCGCCGAGTTGTATCGGTGATGCTGCTTCGTTTTCCGAACATAAATCGCAAGGGTCTGCGACTAAATATTCAATCATTTCAACACCTGAATCGCGGTACAAATCTAGAGAGGACTGTACCACCGCGTACGATGTTTCGGTTTGCGCTATTGACAACGCCCGAACAGGGTCATCAATAAGTTGGTCTATCAGAATAGCGGCAGAGCGTGGACTGATACCTTCGTTCAGCGTACGAGCGAGGATAGTTCCGATGCGTTTTACTGTCGTCATCGTTATCTCGTCAGACATACTCGTACCGCGATTAAGCAGGTCGTAGAGTGTTGCGCTAGGGCGTAGCCGTAATGCTGCTGCTCTGTTTCCGGGTTTCCAGTTGTTCCAGTTGATAGCCAATGCGCGCTGTAATTCTTTTTTACTCGGCGCTGCTTTGCTGACTTTTGCTTTTCGTGCTATCTCGTATGCGCTGAGGTCAATACCGAGAATCGCAGCATCAGCATAAAGGTTGAACAGGGTATTGCGTAGCGTACGAGTATTCACAATGACATGAACGCGCGCCCATGCGCGAGCCTCGTCAGGTGTGACACTTCCGCTACCTTCGGGAAAGTTCGCAAACCAAGCATCGATAATGTCTGTAACGCTTACCGAATCTCGTATTGCTCTGCGAATAGCGCGTTGATGCCGAACCGCAAGCCTCGTCTTAAGACGCTTCGTGTTCGGTTTCATTTACAGCCCTATGTATCTCTCCGCGTGCCAACGGGCAGATTCTTCGTCACCGATAGCAAGATACTTGTTGATAACTTCTGCGTAGTCTGCTTCGATTACTTCGAAATTGAAGGGTCTTTTGCGATTACCTTTGCGGAGCCACTTGAGGAATTTCTTAACTTCCTCAGTAGTTTTATCACTTTCTTCTTCCTTCTTTTCCTCTGCCACCTCTTGAACCAGTTGTCCTTCTTCAGTTTGAGGTGTTTCGCCGATGGGGAGTTCGCCGTCAACTGCCTCAGCATCAGGACCTTCAAGAGCACTTGCTCCTGCCGCTGTTGCTGCATCGATAATCCCTTCTGGTGAGAGGAAGAATAATCCGCTACCACTATAAAGCATTGGCATATCTGCTTGTGGTGTGTCGAGTAGTGGCAAACCACTCTTGGAACGCGCTTCGTTTACTGTGCGGTTGCCGTTCTTCAACTCAATATCAATACGGCGCGCTTCTGCTTCCGTATCAACCTTAGACTCAAACAGAATCTTGAATTCAAGTTCGCGCGGCATACCGAGATAAACATAGGACAAGTTCGTAAGTTGCTTGCTAATCCAGTCGACTAGCGGAGCAATGCCGATAACTTCGCCCGAGAGTGTTTCGCCTTCTTGTAATCCTGACGCACCGAGCGAACCGCTACCGCTAAATCCGATTTCTGATGGCAATACGCCGAAGTGTCCGCAGATAGAGGTGACAAGATAGTTATCAAGAACATCTTTGAACTTCTCGCCGTATCCTTCAAACTGATGCGGTACGAAACCAGCAGGTAGTACGCGCGAACGCTTACGCTGTGCGGTTTGTCCTGCGAGGTCATCGTTGAAAATGTTTTCATACGCGCGCAACAACTCTGGATTATTACCAAATGTTGCGTCAGTTTGAAACATTAGTTCAGGGAGTACACCATCTGTATATTCTGCTCGTAGCCACTGCTGTCTGCGCAGATAAATGTCAGCAAGAGGTAATGAGCGCTCAGTTGGGGAAAATCCATAGATAGTCCATGACCTTCTATTTTTGACCAAATAAGATAGTTCGTCAGAGGTGAATTCTCCATCGGCATCTTCCATTTCCATTGGCGCCATGAATTCGCTACGAGGAAATCCGTAGAGAATCTGCTGAAACGCAGGGTTAGGTGGAATAGGACGCATTCCTCGGTCGTCAATAAGTGGCTTGATAGTTGAGCCGTCAAGTACCTGAAATCCGTATAAATCTCCACCGACAGACTTTTGTGGCCAAATAGCCCACGCATCTATCACGAGGATTTCTTCTACGGAAAGGTTAATCCAGTCCGAAAATGTGTATCCATTTGCTTTGTCAGGGTTTTCCCAAAATCCGCGTAGGCGAGCAATATCTTCTGTGTATTTCTCACGCGCCGAAGCCATCGCACGAACATGGTCTTTGCCTGATTCTGCTGCGATGCGTTCAGAAGCGTCATCGCTCAAAACAATATCCCAGTCCATACCCGTGATTTTGTTTTTCACAACTTCAAGACAACGGCGGATAATATCTACTTGGTCTGCGGTTGCGCGTAATGTCTTGAAAGGGATAAGACGCGTTTCCGTGATGTTGATATTTTGCGCAACTTGATACTCATAACGGCGAGGGTCAGGACGACCATCTTCGCGTAATGGATTTATCGCTCCCGGAACGATAGGACTTCCGGGTGTAAATGGAACATTTGGCCAAATCGGATTACGAGGTAATCCAACTGACTGACCGTATGTTTGATTCATAGGTCTAGAGCGATTCACCATATCTTGTTCAGAGATAGTGACAGTTCCGGGCGGAAGATTCGGTGCTTTCTGAATTTCCGCCGCGACTGCTCTAGCCAATCTGTCAAGCAGACCCACGCTAGCCTCCTAAGCGTGTACGACTACACGATATTGATTTGAAGTTGGAGCGACTGAGAATAGCAGAGTAATCGAAGTAGTGTTTGTATGTTGTACATCGCAAATCACTTCTGCGTATGGGCTGCTGTTATCATAGACAGTAACAATAACATCACGAGTGCCGAGGTCATGGGTAATCGTGTATGAGGTGTTCGAGCCGTCACCAACATTGGCTGCGTACTTGCGTACAACAACAGCAGTATCGATAGCGATACCTGCGGAACTGACAGAGATACCTGTATGAGCAACAGCAGAGAAGTTATTTGCTCCGCCGACTGCTCCGAGAGCAACACCATTGCTTGCGGTATAAGTACCAGCACCCGAGAACTGAGTGAACTCAAGAACAGTAGAGTTGAGGGTAATTGGGTTGTCGGTTGTAAGAACCCAGCCAGTATTGGCAAGAGTGTCGCCAGTCTGTACGAATGTGAACATACCCGACTTAACTTCAGCAGAAGTATTAGCGTCAGCAGAGCGAACAAGAATCCAAGGATTCGAGCCGTCACCTTCTTGCGACAATACATAAATGCCGTTGTATTGACCACCTAGACCGCCGAGGCTTGCCTCATTTTTGACGAGAACGCGCTGACCAGCAAGAACTTGGTCGCCGTCTACTGTGAGAGTGGTGTTGCTTCCTGCTGTGATTGTTCCGCCGTTAGCAGAAGTCCACGCAGGGCTGTTAGGAAGAATTGCGGCAGTTGCGAGGTGAACTGCTTCTTTGATAAGAAGTCCTTGCGCAGTTGCATCAACATACGCTTTAGTTGCTGCGTCAGTATCGGCAGTTGGTGTTGCGAGGTTAGTAATCTTGTAGTTACCGAAAGACACATCAGCAAGAGGAACAGTAAGCGCGGAAAGATTGATTGCGCTGTGTGCTGCGTTGTCGTGTGTTGGTGTTCCGTGAGTATGGTCATTACGAGCGAAGTCTGTGCCTGAACCATTAGCAGAAGCAGAACCGAAAGTTGTTTGCGCGGTGACATTGCCAAAATTAGGTAGTGCGTGAACATGGTCTGCGCGAGCAGGTGTACTCGCAGTACCTACGCTGTTAGTTCCACCAGCCGCAAGTGTTTGCGGTGCTGTGCTGGTGAGAGATGGCGTTCCGTGCGTGTGGTCAGCGCGAGCATAATCGTTGCTGCTACCGCTTGACGAAGTATCGCCGTAAGAGGTTTGTGCTGAAACTGTGCCGAAAGATGAGATTTGGTCCCATGTCGAGCCATCGCTTAGATATAGGAGATTATTATCTGTTGCGAAATAGAGCGTACCAGCAGGAACAGTATTAGCGGCAGGGCGGTTGCTGAATGTACCGTACTGAACTTGCGTAGTCTGTACGAAGTTCACCCATTGTGTGCCGTTGTAAAAATACAGCGTATCGTCAGAGGTGTTGTAGTAAATCTGACCATCGAGAGGGCTAGATGGTGCAGTTCCGAGATTCTGAATTACCGCGTTTTGTAATTCGTTCTTGTTTAAGTCAATGCTGACTAGAAATTTTCTTGCCATTATTTCTCCTATATTACATACGCGGTGCCAGTAAAGGCTGCCGTGAAGGTTATTACCATTGTGTTCTTGCTTGGATAACTAAATGTGCCTTCACATTGAGTACCTGCTGAATCAAGCACGACCGCAGTAGGTTCTCCACCGAGATTATGATTGATAGTCCATACGCTACTGGCAACTGCTTGAGTATGCGTATAGAAAATTTGTGCTGCTCCACCTTGCGGTCCGGGAGCAGTAACGCGGATAATCGGCTGCGTTACTTGAACTACTACTGTTTCGTCTGCCATCATGTCCTCGTTACTTGTGGGCTGACTTCAATTGTGCCTTGAACAAGGCGTGTTACAACATTCTGAGGCGAAGTAATTTCAATGTCATAAGCATATCTGCCGTTAGTAATCGCTGCCGTTTGTGTGTTGGTCGCATGACACGCGATAGTTCCAGTATTGCCTGTGATAGTAATGCCGTTGCCGTTCGTCAGGGTCAATACTGCTGTTTTGGCGAGTGGTGATGTGCGTACTTGTAGTGCTGCGGTGTAACTCGTGATATTGACAGGATTGCCGTTCGGCTGTTCATAAATAAAAGTTATATACCAATCCGCACCTTGGTCGATTACGGTGTTGTAAGTAACTGCCATTTATGCTCCTAGTGCCGCGTTACAGTATTCGCAAATCTTGTTCGTTTTCTTATTCGGCATCTGACAACTGCCGCAAATTGTAGCGAGGTTCTGTAATCCCGTAAGAGATACTGAACCATCTTTCAGTTCGGTAAGTGCCCACACTAGTGCGTCTAGTCTATCAGGTGATTCGGCGCTTTCGGGTGTCCACATTACCATTTGGTCCTCGAGTTGCGGAAACGCGCCAACATGATGAACGCGATACTGCTCGTAGAGTGCCGAAATGGGTTCTGCGCGCACACGCTTTCCGCGTGTCGCATGAACTTTGGTAACAGGTGCATTTCTATCTACCTGTTGAAGCACCATAATAACCATGTCACCGCCGTTGTTTGTTTCAGCAACGATTCGGTCTGCCTTGTGTTTTCTAAATGCTTCAATTGCTCGCTTACCCCATTCGTTTGGAGTAGCGCGTATAGTGTCATCAGAGAGGACATAGAAGTGTCCGTCTGATGCTGCTCCTGCTGTGATAATTCCTGTTTCATCGCTATCTTCTCCGCTCGTTACTGCTGGGTCAATAGCAACTACGATGCGGTATAGCGGTGGTACTTTGTCGGGCGTGACGCGAGTATCTTCTATCCAATAGCGCTGCCATAGTGCGCCTTCTGCCTGTTCCAGCAGTTCGCCGTATAACTCTTGCCTTCCTGTGCGCGTACCTTCGTAGCGCGCCTTCAGTTCCGCTAGCGCGGTTTCAGACAAATTCCTTGCGTTATCAAATGTGCTTCCGCGAGTGACAACTACTGAGCCGTCAGTACGCGATACCCAGTCACGAAGTAACTTGATGGGCTTTGGCGTTGTTGTTGCAACGATGCGTGGTCTTTCGCCGATACGCAGCGCAGGTGCTAAACCTTCTGTCCAAGTTTCATACGGATAAGGCCAAGCAGCAACCTCATCAAGCCATGCGCCTGATAAGTTCAGACCGCGACCGCTATCGGGCGAATCCGCACCGAACATGTGAACTATCTGTCCGTCTTTGAAAGTAATCTTGTATGACGATTTGTTATAGATATAATCAACATCAGGCACTAGCCCACGATTTCGTATTGAAACCAGCAGCCCTGATGGACCTTCTACGCAGACTGTTTTCGTATCGCTAAAACGCGGTGCGATAATTGCCCATTGCGTACCCGTGCCGTCAGGTGCTTTTGGCGTTGTCAATATGCGTTCCGTAAGCCACTCTGCGCCTGTGCGTGTCTTGCCCCAACCGCGACCCGACATAATCAACCAGATATTCCAGTCGCCTTCGGGTTCGTGTTGTTCGGGTCTGCCGATAAACCACCAAGGCTTGCGGTGTAGGCTGTGAATGTACTCGCTAGTTTGTTGGTTCAGCCATCGCTGTTGTTCCGCTATCGGTAACTGCGATATCTGTTCCCTGAGTGATAGACCCATTTACGCTGCCTTCGTTAATGAACTCGAGAATTGCCTTCTTTGCTTCCTCTATGTCTATTTGAATCGGTGTGCCATTCGGACCTGAAATCTCTGCGCGGATTTTGTCGTTCCTTCCCCAGCGTTCTGCGTGCTTTCTTTCAAGCCACCACGCTGCCGCTTGCCATCTGCCGTTTTGTGCTGCTTGTTGAATACGCACAACCGCATCAGCCTCAGCAGCAGCAAGAGCGCGCAAGACAGACTCCCGAAATTCCCGATAGTCTTTCTTCGCGTTAGGTTCTTGCGCTAACTCCATCCAGCGATAGAAAGTTGTTTCGCCTATTCCTGCTAGTTCAGCAGCAACCTTTTGGTCGTTTCCTGCCCGTAACGCACGGATAAGTTTTTCCAGCGTTTCCGGTGTTAGTTTGCTCGGTCTAGACATCTACTCTTGGCAATTTCTCGAAGGTAATTGGTTTCAAGCGAATATTTTTGATTCCGCCAGCCTTCGTTACAACTTTACATAGTTCAGGATAGTGCGCTTCCATTTCGTACAGTACCCGTGTGTGGTCTGTCTGCCTATCGGCTACTCCGCGTGTTTTGAGTTCTGCGTCAATACCGCCAGCAGCAAAATACTTGGTAGTAGGGCAGAGATATTCGAAACGCACGACAGAGCCATTCTGAATAAACGAGCGAATCGTGCTTTCGTAGTCATCGCCCGATGCTTCGAGCAGTCTGTCTTTACCGATAAACACAGGGTCGCCAGCGTAACAGCCGTAGAAAAGTCCGATGATATAGCGCAGCCCTACGGAGATATGGTCGTGAAGGAAAAAACCATTCTCAACAGGGTTGATTCCCCACATTGTTGCGCCGACCTGTTTCGCCGTCTTGAAGCCAAGTTCAACGAGTGCGTCTAGGTCGCCTTGCCAATCCTCTAATTTCCCGTCTGCCGTACGCTGCCGAAGGCGGACAACATCATCGTCCATGTTCAGTAGCGGTGTGCCTTTGGGATAGTAGTGATGATAAAACTGTTGTTGCTGGATTTTGCCCAAAACACCTGTGACTACGCGGTATTTATGTCCTAGCACATACCGATAGTGGTCGCTTTCTTCTTCTCCTGCCACGAATACCGTGATGCGGTCAGGGTCTACTTTCTTGCTCTCTAGCCATACGAGAGTCTTATCGCGCAATAATTCGGCGCGCTTGTACGAAGGTATTGCTATTTGGTAATCCATCGCCTTCCTTCCGTTATCAACCGCCGAGTATGCGCGGTTTCGTTTCGCCTTTCAGGGCGGAAGCGAATGCGAGTTCTCGCTCGGTTCTGCGTTTGCGTGCTTCGGCTTGTTCGACTGCGTAAGTAAAGCAGTCTTTCATACCGCGTAAGCAGTAGTACACGACAGTATAACGATAGGCGTCTTTCGTGATGTGCTGAATAGGCGTTACGCCGTGAAGTAGTCGGAATCCCGGAAAGAACAACACCCAACCATCGCGGCATTCAATAACAGCGTTATATTCAGGAATGCTGAGATAACCACCGCGAGTGCCACGCCGAACAACAGGCATAGCAGACCACATATCAAAATTATTGCCGTCATAATGATACGGAAGCGTGGAAGTTTTATTGACAACACCGCTAGTCCAGAGAGAGCGCTCCGAAATGCGCCACTCATCAGCAACCGCCGATGTTTCTTTTGCGTCTTTTTCATAAATTTCGGGCGCGATTTCGCGCATGATATCGCTCAAAATATCAGCAGTCTGCACTAATACATCGTGTTCTTCGGGTTGTTCGTGCGACATTGAAGTAGGGCGACAAGCCTCGCGTGTTTGAAATGGCTTGCGTGGTGCCATGCCGAAAGTACGGCTGTTGTTCTGTACGCCTGTGCTGCGTGTTACGCCTGTCGCGCTGTATTTGATTCCGCGTACTGCGTTACGAAGATTCGCAGTCACATCTGCGTCCATCTTCAAATAAACAAGGAATGGCTCGCCTGTTGTTTCATCAACATAAATGCCTTCTTCAGTAATGTTGGCTTCAATTTCAGGAACGAGTAATCCCTTCATTTCGCGCACATCATCACGAGTGATAACTTGCTTGACGGGAAATACTGTTAGTTCTTTCATTGTGTTGGCACCTCAGAGTTGGATAGTTCGGCAATCATGCGCAGAATAGTATCTGCATTACTGTCTGTTCCGAAGCGTTCGCGCAACTCTGTAAGTTTTTCCATCGCCCAAATGTATTGGTGTTGTGGGAACTCACACATAAGCAGACGAATAGTTCTTTCCGCATAGCGTTGTGCGCGTTCTTCGAGTGTTGTTGTTGCCAACACATTTTCGTGTGCTGGTGCAGCAGCAACACCAAACTCAGGTGCTTGTTGCTCGTCTAGTATTGCGAGCAAGTCATCAATATCTGCTGGCTGATAGCCTGTTCCTTCGAGCGAAATATCTTCAAGTAAATCTAATAATGCTTGCTCATCGTAAGTGCCGAGGTCAGCAAGGCGGTTGTCAGCAGCAACAATTTTCTTTGCGCCTTCGTCATCAACATCGATTTCGACAATGTTGATTTCTGTCCAGCCTAGCGACTGTGCCGCTTTCCACAGGTGATTTCCTGCGAGGATTTGCTGAGTTGCTTTGCTAACAACTATTGGCTTGTACTGTCCGTTCGCTTTGAGAGATTCCGCGAGCGCAGCGACATTTCCCTTGCGAGGATTGCCTTCAAACTCTTTTAATGAGTTGATAGCGACTACTTTTGTTTCCATTTGCCTTCTCCTATTTCACTATGCTTGCGAAATACGCAATCGTTTTCTGTAAGCCTTCGTCTAAAAATGTCGTAGGCTGCCAGTCCAACTGTTCTTTTGCGTAGTTAATATTCGGCTGACGCTGTTTCGGGTCGTCCTGCGGTAGTGATTTGAAAACTAATTCAGATTTGCTGTTCGTATATTTCAATACGAGTTCAGCGAGTTCCAGCATTGTGAACTCAACAGGATTACCTAAATTCATAGGTCCAACAATATGATTCGGCGTTGCCATCATTTTGATAATGCCGTGTACTAAATCATCGACATAACAGAAACTTCTTGTTTGTTTGCCGTCACCATAAATAGTTATCGGTTCATTGCGCAATGCTTGAACAATGAAATTGCTGACAACACGACCATCATCTGCTGCCATGCGCGGTCCATAAGTATTGAAAATGCGTATAACTTTGATGTTCAAATCGAACTGTCGCCAATAATCGAAGAATAAAGTTTCTGCAACGCGTTTGCCTTCGTCATAACACGCGCGAATACCAATAGGATTTACTTTGCCCCAGTATGTTTCCGGCTGTGGGTGTTCTTCTGGGTCGCCATAAACTTCCGATGTTGATGCTTGTAAAACTTTTGCGCCTGTGCGTTTTGCTAGTTCTAGCATATTGATAGCACCGCTTACGCTCGTCACAGTAGTTTGTGTCGGATAGCGTTGATAATGTACGGGCGAAGCAGGACACGCTAAATTGTAGATTTCATCTACTTGCAAATATAACGGCTGCGATACATCATGTAATAAAAATTCGAAATTAGGATTATCGCGGAACGATGCGATATTGCGTTTGTTGCCCGTGTATAAATTATCAGCAACGATTACTTCATTGCCTTCTGCGAGCAATCGCTCTGTCAGGTGCGAACCTAAAAATCCTGCGCCACCTGTAACAAGTATTTTTTTCATTGCGCCTCCGTACCTACAGAAGAAGTCTGCCTAGCGCGAAAGGGTAAAACGCACTAGGACAGACTTCTCCCATTGGCAGGAAGTGTAACATACTAAGGCGTGGAAGTATTCCTTCCCTGACCCAGTTTGCCTCGGTATGTTTGTAGTGCCAGCACATCTTGTAGGTGAAAGGTACTCCTACGCGACTGCCTTCCGACTGGCACTAATTGTTTTCGGTGAACCAACTGACGGAGGTTGTTCTTGCTGATTCCCAAAAGCATGGCTGCTACTTCACTATCAATGATTCCGTTGCCTTCTGTCATTGTTCCTCTAAAACTTTCTTCAAATTGGCGATGCGAGAGTAAGCATCTCCGCCTGCACTCATGACCTGTAACAGTTCCTTAGCCATATCTCTGCGTATGCCCCAATACATCTGCGCGCAAAGCATGTCATGATTCAGTTTTTTCGTATTGTTGTAGTTCGTGAAACGCAAAACATTGTTGAGAATGTCCTCAACGAACTTGTAACGCTCGGCTACCATTCAATGAATAACCACAGAGGTCCAAAATCTATGTTGAAAGACCACCTGTCCACGCATATTCCGAGTCCGAAACGCCAACTAATGCCACCGCCAATGGTGACTTTGCCTACCTGTTTGAATGAACTTACCATGGGAAATCCTCGATAGGTTCTTCGTCCGATTTATCGGAACGCGGTTCCTGTGGTTCAGGTGCATATTTCGGCACTATGCCAACACCATCAGCATTGATTTCAAGTGCGGTGCGCGCGTTGCCTTCTTTGTCTGTGTAGTTTGCTACTTGTAGTCTGCCTGTAACAATTGCTTTGTCACCTTTCTTGAGTGCCAATGCTGTTCCGGCAGCATCACGATTCCATACGAATACGCGGAACCATGTTGTATCGCCATCTACCCACTCGTTGCCTTGTTGTTTGCGCGGAGTATTAGCGATGCTAAATGTTGTAACGGGTGTGCCTTTCGGTGTTTTCTTAAATTCGGCATCCGTTCCCAAGTTACCGATAATGGTAACTATCGGTTCACCAGCCATAGCCATTCCTTTCGAGATATTTATAGGTGCCTTCCTGCGTCAGTATAACAATATCCCCGTTCGGAAGCGTAACAGGACACTCCGCAGGGTCAGCCCAACTTGAAACCATATAGCCTTTTTCAAGTGCGCTGCTAGGGTTGTTATGTACCGAATCCGTGTCAAGGTTGTGACACTCATGGTGTAACGCAAGAAAATTAGTGATTTCGTCTTTGCCGCCACGACTGCGCAGTTTGCGATGATGAAGCGCCCAAGAGTGCGGAAGTGACCCACCGCATTTTTCGCAGTACCCTCTCGCGCGTGCCCAAGTCAAAGCGCGTAGCACCTCTAGTTGCTGAGCCATGTACGCAATTTTCCAGTCATCGGGTCTTTGCAAGCAGTATTGACACAGACGAACATATCGTTTATACGCATCACGGACTTGTGCGCACATTGTCCGCACACCATCTCGGACTCGTAGGTATAAGTGTCGCCGTCATTGACTTTGACCCGAATACGGGTATGCCAATGGATTACCTCATCGCCTAAAGTTTTCGACAGCGATTTGCGTTTGCGAACAATATCTTCCCATACAAGGTTGAGCCATTCGATTCGTGACATAACAAGCGGACATGGACCTACTTCTGTTTTGCGAACAGGAACAGGTAACGCTTGTTGAATTTCGCTTGCGACAAAATATGTCGTCTTGTGTGTCCATTTATGAAAATCTAACATCATGCTAAGAGTGCCAAGTGGCAACGGATAGCGCTGCGAAAACTTCGGCGCGCGCCCTTTTTCTCCTGAATCGTGTTTGTAATATTCCCACACTCGGGGATAGTCGCTCAGGATTTCTTCTAATAATTTCATGTGCCTAGTTGCTCAATCGTTATCCACACGCCTTCCACAGACCCGTATGATTTACTTGCTGAGATTAGCGTTACTTGCGCATCATCAACATAAGCGACACCCGTAAGTCCATCGAGAACTGCGCGAATTAGTTTATCTAAATCAGGCTTGACCCATGGCATTGAACGCGAACTTGTTTTTGGTTTGATATAAATGAATTCACAACTAACTTTCACAGCACCATCAACAGGTCGATAGCCTGAGAGTTCTGCGTTACGCGCAATATCAGCACGCCATACTGCTAAATCTGTTGCTCTTGCGTGAATAGGGCGACCATGAATAAATTTCAGCGAACCCTGCGGAACGGGTCGCCCTTTCACGAAGAACGAATCCATCAATACCACCGATTCTTTTGCCAAAATTGCCAAGCGTTACATGGATTATTGTAACGGATAGAAATATAATTCAATCCCCAAACTATCTGCCCTCGCGTGTCGTTAAGGAAGGCAGTTTTTTCGGCTTGAGTATTTCTTGGCATATTGCGTTGTGGTATCCCATGGTCATTGGTAGGGCTGACTGCTTTCGGATTCCATGCGGACTCTTTGCCCCATAGTTTCGATAGGCAGCCATACTGCTGTTTGCCCCATGCGTATTCTGTCTTGGCAATATCACGAGCAATTGCCCTAGGGTCTGTCAATTTCTTGACTTTCACAGGGTCTATGACTGGTGACATAGTTGCCGATAACGGCGCTGTAAAGGTGAATAGGGCTGCGAAATACGCAACCGCCAGCCCTCGTACCTTCCATTTTCTTTGAGCCTTCCTATAGCCTTCTACGGGTTTTATTGTGCTCATTGAAGTACCTCATAACGCTCTAGTCTTGGAGCGTTCTTCTTCTTCGTAGGCTTTGAATTTAGATACAGTAGAGCGAGCGCGTAGTCGCTCCTGTAGTTCCTGACTTGAACGGGAACTTGCCTGAATATTTGCGCGTTCAGGGTCGCAGGTCGGACAAAATCGTACACCTTCGAAACGCTCTGATACAACTTTGGTATTCCCATCTTTTGTAACAGTTTTCTTGTCCTCGTAGTACTCGACCCATATATAACCATATTCGCATGGTTCACTATGTGTACAAATACAACCTGTTTTTCCACAATGATTCATTACATACCCTTTGTTCGGAATGGATTTTTTCTTGGTTTGTACGGGCATTCCTCAAGGTGCGCGTCCATTTTTTCGCCCACTCCTTCGTGCCTACCCGATTTCCAGATGACTATGAAACCACAATTGTGAAAACAACTCATGCTTTCATAGCCCTCTGGAATCTCGTATCCGTTTTCTAGTATCATGCTTTCCTATCCGCATACATTCTTTGGGCTATCCTAAACGCATAACTCACAAGGTCAGTCAAATCTTTTGCGGCTGCCTCGTCAATAGCGAGTAGGGCAATTCGTCCGAACCGCTTGGTCATTTGACCGATACGGCTAATCTCTGCGGAAGTCAGTTTGCGTGACTGCAACTCAGCGACATACCACGCTGTCAGCGCGATACACCCACCGATATCGTTGTTGATATGCAGCGTATCCCACTCGTCCTCGACCAACCGCGACAGATTCCATGCGTTGATACCCTGCGAACGCGCTTCTGCAAGTTTGCTGCTAATCCTGATAACAGAATCCTTTGCAGACTTCACGCGTGGCAGCGGAATCGGAGTATCCGATTCGTATGGTTCTACCTCTTTAGATATATCGATAGATATATCTAAAGAATTGGGTTGGGTTGGGTTGGGTTGGGTTGGGGTTGGCGTTTCGAATTCGTTTCCGAAGTCATCAGGAAACGCATCGGAAACGCGTTTCTTTTGCGTTTCTCGATACTTTGCCAGCCTCTCCCGTGCCTCTGCTCGTTTGCCTTCTACCTTTTCCCGTGTCGGTTGATACTCGTCATACGAGCGTATTTGAAATCCCTTCGCCGTGCGTTCCCATAGGTTTTGGTCCTCGAGTTCGTCACTTGGTTTTTCAGGATTATCGCCTACCCACGCATTGACGATTTGATATGGGATATGCCCGTCTGTCAGTTGGCGGTTGGAATAGCACAGCCCTGTTATGAACAGGCGAAATGCCGTATCGGACAAGCCAATGACTTTCGGGTGGTCTGCGAAATTGTCGTCTAGCCGTACCCAGCCCACTAGTTTTCTCCCTTCACAGGTTGCAGAAATGTAACGAGTTGCTCGACTATCACAACATCACGACCTTCAATGTGATGGTGATATTCGGAAGCGAACGCATGAATTTCCTTGATGAATTCAGCACGGAAATAAGATTCCATGTGCCGATACATTGCTTGCGATACGCAAGCGCAGATAACAGTTTTGTCACCAACATCGCGTACGCCTAAACATTCGTGTAGGTCGCTCATGCTTGCGCTCCTTCGTGTTCGAATTCGCATTCGTCACAATGACACCAATCGCAACCTTCTATCGGACACTTGCCCCAATTGTCATCAGTCATCGTTGCCTCCTGTTGCTTTCACGGATAGACGCGCAGAGTCCTTGCCGACCTTAAATGGAACATATCCAAGTTTTTCGAGGACTTCTGCTTCGTCAATGGATTTTCGTCCTGCTACGGACGACCAAGCGATTTTCAAGCCCGATACAGTAGTTCCGTTAGCGCCTTCAAGAAATCCTTTGAGTCCGTCTTTTTCCGCCTCTAGTTTCCGTATCTCATCGCTAACTCGGAGATAGTCCTGTGCGACCTTATCAACGATAGGGTCAGGAATGTTGAAACTATCGGCTTCTGATTTTGACCGACCAGCACAACCCTTCGTGCCTGTCTTGTCATAGAACTCGCAGTAGTTACGGCAGAACACCGCGTCTTTTTCAGGCGCAGGTGGGTGCTTTGCGAACTTTACTTCCGACAACCATGCGAAGGCTTCATTTGCAACATTCGCATCGTACGGCTCGCTGTGATAAACAATGTCGTTCTCAGTACCATCACGCGGAATAGCAACAAGCGTGACAGTATTTACTTTCTGACCTAAGACATTTTCAATAAGCCAGCCGTATAACTGAACTTGCCAGCGCTGTTGTCTGCTCGGAAAATACGCGAGGTTGCGCATCTTCGTAGACTTCCAGTCAATGACTTCGCCCAATTGTTTATCGAACATATCAACATGACCACGCAGTTGTGCTTCTTCTGAATACACTTCTGTTTCCAGCAAATATCTTTCGCCGAACGGGTCAAGACGATGAAACGCCTGTTGAATATACGAATGTATTGCTGTTCCCATCATGCTACTGAAACGCAATAAATTGCTGTTCGTTTTTTCCGCGCCGTTGATTTGTAGCCACAATTTGCGTGCGCAACTACCTACCTGACTCGGACCTATATCAGTTTGTTTACCGCGTGATTCTGATAAACCAGCAGCAGTAATGGCTTTGACTAATTCATTGGCTGCTGACATTTTGCGAACTCCGTTTCTTAACTGTTGCCTCTATGTAATATTCCATAGCGTTGTAGATTTCGCGCCAAATTGCATCATCGATTTCCATAAAACGAATGACTTGAACCCACTCGTCATCGGTCAACGCAGCCTCGCCTTCGTGATGATTTTTCAGGTGTTCATCGGCTTCATCACGCAGAGTGATAGCAGCGAATACTTCGCTGTCATCAAGATATGGCGCGATTAGTTTTTTTACTTTTTCTATTTTCATTACCCTTTGCCCTTTCTTACGCTATGTCCATTGAAGCGCGTACGGAGGTGCCGATAGAACGCGCAATATCTACTTGAGTGCGAACGCGAGCAGCATTTCCGCGCGCAGCCTTCACTAATGCTTCGGCTGTTTGAAGTTGATGCCACTCCTGTTCACATTCGACAAGTGCTTTGTCAGCAACATCGCCTACGCGCAATTTCAGATTATTCATGCCAATGTTTAATCTTGCCCGAGCGATAGCGATTTCGAAAGTTGCCTTGACGCCGTGATATAACTTCTCAGCATCTACAAGTTCGTCATGCGCTTTGTCGATTTCCTTGCTAAGTTCGTAGAGTCTTGCCTCTACTCGTTCAGGTGTTATCGTCATACTTGCCTTTCCGTTCCGCAGGTGGAACATGGTTGTTTATGAATAGTCCACGCACCGCAATACGCACATCGCGCAATAGGTTCGTGTCTTGCTGGTCTTGTTGCCGGAACAGCGTGAGGGTATGTCAATGCCCACCCGTCACGCCACGAATATGAACCTGTCATGACTCGAGCCACAATAGGAACTCTGCCCATAATTCTTGCCAACGCGCTAACCATTCGATTAGCGATTCCGAGAATAGAGGAATTTCAGGTTCAGGTTGCGTTTCGACAGGTGCAGTCGTAGTTGTTGTCGTATCTGAATTTATGACAGCGCCAACAGTAGCCGTATCTGCGACTGTTGTGACTGTGCTTGTTTCTGTAATGACTGTGCTTGTTTCTGTTGTGTTCGTAGGTGTTGGCGTAGGTGTTGGCGTAGGTGTTGGCGTAGGTGTTGGCGCAACAGGTTGTGGTTTAGGTTCAGGCGTAGGCTGTGGTTCTACTACTGTCGGCGTGACAATGACAGTAGTTTGCGTAGGCGTTATTGCCACGAATGTATTTTTCGTAGGTTCTTCTTTGACTACGAGAATTTGATTCGGTTGCGCACCGATTCCTGAATTGTTGCCATTGCTATCTGTCCTGCCTTGTAACACATAGCGTTCCCCTGCTTTCAATGTCAGTCGTGAATACAGAGAATTCGGGTTGCCACAAGTACCAGCATCGCAAACGATTGCACCGCTTACGACTACACCATTACTATCAACGATGACATACACATCTGCTCGCGCAGGAATGACTGTTGAAACCAATAGAACAACTAACAATATGATTAGTTTTTTCATCATCGCTCCTCGAATAAAAACGCAGGATGCTCATTGCGTTCTACCCAAACAATGCAGTCATGCCCTTTCTCGTTCTTGCGTGTTCTACCTGAATCTATTAGGTAGCCATCATCAACGAGTGTTTTTCTTGTAGGGCGAAATGTGTTTCCATCGATGCCGAGAAAGTTTTGCGCTTCATCATCAGTCGCACCATACACACCGCGCCCTGTGAAATACGAGTGAACGCGGTGACGAATAGTTCCTGAACGCGGCAATACAGATTCGGCAGCAGCACGACTTGTTCGCTGTGCTTTCTTGCCGACTATCACAGTATTGTCGCTGACGGCGCGCAATGGTTCTTTCTTGCGTAGCGCTTTCTGTGTGTGATAGTGCTTAACGATGATATCGTAGACTTCTTCCATTGTTTGGTGATAGCAAGTTTCGCCCGTAGCGTCCATTTTGATAGCGTCAAAATTGGCAGGGTGAAACAGGCATACGAAATTATCGTGGTCGCCTATCCATGGCAAATAGTCGCTAGGGCGCGTGAGTTGTTCCTCGCACCAATAGCAACTATCTTGTAGTAGTTCCATGTTCTTTCCTTCCTTCTGCTAGTGCCTCTAGGAACAAATCGCAATTGTCGCGAGTCCAACGCATAGTGGCTTCCGCTAAATCGGTGTCGCCACTTTGCGCTGCGTTAAATAATTTCTTGCTGGCTTGCGTGAGGAAATCCGCAACCATTGGATTCAGCGTGTTGTTAATCATTGTTGGTCGCAACTTTCTCTAGTACCAACATACGCAGAGTTTTGCCTTCGCCATCAGGAACGATTTCGTCTAGTAATGTTTTGTTTTTATCCCAAAACTTTTTCAAATCTTCCTTGGTTTTGCACTCGTTGAATTTTTCCATGATGCCTTCCCAGTCGGTTTCGCTTTGAGGCGATACAGGCTGGACGACCTCAGCCACCACAGGCTCTAGAGTGACCTTTACAGGCTTGACTGTGGAATCCTGACCCGAATCCGCTTGGCTCATTTCTTCGTCTGTGTATAGCCCTGACAAGTCGTTTGGGAACGCCTTGCGTAGCGCCAAAGATTCAGCGCATTTTGCGAGCATGAGGTCGGGCATTTTTTTCCACACGGGCGATGCCAACGCATACGAATCCCATTTTGCTACTGCGTATAGTGGCTCGGCAAATCCTTTGCGATATACGCCAACTTTCGCTGCGTATGGTGGAGTCTTGCCAATCCAAACATCTTTCCATACGCCATCTTCGCCGCACCAAAATGGTCCTGCTTGTCCTGCGTATTCGCCTGAACGCTGCGCAACGATACGCAAACCATCAACCGATGTTTGTATTCCGTAGCGTCCGCCTCGTTCTATCATGTAAATCTGACGAGCGAATGGGTCGAGTCCTGTTTTCTGTGCTTGATGGAAAAACACGGCGAGGTCGCCGTTGCTCGCATTGTTCAAGCCAAGTTGCTTCAACGCAGCGAGTTGCTGATTTGACCAAAAATCTTGGTCGTTTTTTATTGCTAGTGAAGTAGTCATAGGTTTGCCTTCCTGTTCGATTACTTGTTCGGTATTACGGGTGTGCGTATTTCGCCACGCCATTTTTCTATCGTGCTGTAACGCCATAGCGGTGTGCGACCATATTCGCGGTCGGGTGCTGGCATTTGCCCACGCGCTTTGTATGCGCTAATGGTTTTCGGCGATACGCCGAGTAGTTCAGCGACTTGCTGTGAGGTGAGAAATACATTCGCGCCTTTGAGCATATCGAGGTTATCTCCGTTCTTGAATGTGCCGAGTCGGAATTCGCCGACTTCGGGAAGTGGCCAGATGTAAGGAATGTTGTCAGGAAGTTGCCAACCGCCGTAATACTCAGGGTATTTACGGATAAGGTTGGAGCGATGCGTCATGTGAAGTAATTCGTTATTGACCCACCACGGATATTTTCCTGCTTTCGCTCGCGTAAGTTGTGCGTTTAAATCGTTGAAGATTTCGCACATATTCCAACCATCGAATCCGCGTTCGTAAAACTCGATGGAAATAGTCAAGCCGTAAAGAGCCAAGTCGGCTTCGTGACCGCGCCACATGACTGTCGCAGGGTGATTAACCCAAGCGCCAGTATCGTCATAGTCACCGCGTAATGCTTTGAGAATTTGATATGTTTCAACGCGCTGTTTCCCTAAACGCTTGTCGTCTAGGACTTTTGCGGTATCAACATAGTTGTCGTGTGTCATGAAAGTTTGCATAATTACCCTTTCTGTCCATAGTAACACTTCGCACACAGAGATACGCGTTCGTTGTCGCGTATGACTAAATGCGTGTATGTGCATTTTTGTTTACATTTTTCGCAACGACTCATCAGTATCCCCACATAACTGAACAAGCGCCGGAATCACAGTTCCACCATGTTCCGTTGATGGCGACAATGACTGCGCCGATAACTAAACCAACGCAGATTCCGACAACGATGCGTCCGCGCCGTGTCAGAATAGATTTTGATTCTTGTGCGTCAATAGCCATAAGGCGTAACGCAAGTCCTGTGCCGAATAGCGCAGCGACTATGTAAAGTATTGCTGGATATAACATGATTACCCTTTCTGTTGTGGTTGATTTTACAGTATGAAACGGCAGATACAAGAATAGGCGCGCCCACCGACAATGATGAGCGCGCCGAATTTCTTGATACTGCTAACTACGCATTCATTAGGAGTGCGTGTGCCTTGTTCTTGATAGCGTCAGTTGCGCCGAGAATGTTTCTCTCAGCACGAACAGCATTCTTGTTCTCGCCACCGCGTACTGCCTGTGCCCAGTCAGCCCACTCAACAACAGCGTTGTAAGCAGCCCACGCAGTATTCGCTACATTCTGCTGTGTTGGCGCGTACCACAGAGCAGTAATCTCTGCGCGCTTGGTGTCAATGCTGTTTTTCTGTCGCTCGCTAGCGTCCTTGTGTGCTGCTGGTACGAGTTTCTCAACAAACTTCTTGAAGTCCTGCTCGTTCATGCTGCGGTTGAGCAGATAATTAACTTCGCGTTCGAATTCCTCTTGGTAGCGCCAAACGACACCGAGAGTTTCGCGTGCTTGTTGAACTTTCGCAGTAGAGCCAGCAGTATGCTTGAGCGAAATCTTGCTAACTGCGTGGTCGAGCGCGAGGCGAACTGTGTTCGTGCATACTGCGCGGATAGGTGTAACCGCAACAGTAAACGCGGACGAGCCATCGTGACTGTTGATAGCCATGATGTATTGGTTGATGGTATCAACGCCAGCAATTGTCATCGCTTCGGGGAATTTCATCGTCATGAATACGCGCGCGCCATTATTGAGCGAACCAGCAGTTTCGAACTTCGCACCCGAATCATCGGATAGGTAGTTCAAGAACTCAAAAGCGTCTGCATTCTGAATCGGTGTATAGCGGTCGCCAACTACACCAAGAGCAGCCAACCCTTTCTTCGGGTGGTCGCGGTATGTGATGAACTTGTTGCCAACAGTAAGAACTTTGCCATCAACAACAGCGCCAACATTGGTGTCGCTAACTTTAACTTCCCAATTCAACTGTGCTGTTTCGAGTGCGTCCTGTGCTGTTAGCGCGTCAGGTGTAACTGTGCCGAGGTTGTGCCATGCTGGTTCGCGGTTGGCGAAAAATGCGCTAGTGCCGTCAGCGAACTGTTCGATGTTATGTGCCATGAGTATTACCCTTTCAAGATAGTTTCAAACGAGAGGCTCGTCAGTAGTGCCATTCAGCACTAGACCCTGCCGAAGCAGGGTTTCGCCTTAATCTTTCATACCAGCAGATTCACAGAAATTCTGTATATCTATGCCTGTGTAATCTCCGATAATAGACGCGCCATTAGATGTTGTAACAGACAGCGCACCTGCGAACATATTTGTTACGGAATCTAATGCTTGAACTGCTGCTGGTTCTGTGTGTGTTTTGCGAGCCTCGCGAATAATTGCTGCGATGACTCTGTCGTCTAATTGGTTCATCGTGATTCCTTTACGATAGTAGGAATGTGTTCGCGTGTTCCGTTGTCAGTAAGTAAATCGTGTTTAAATAGACAACCTACGCAACAAAACATACGAGTCATTTCGCCGTTGTCGTAAATGAACCAACGATAATGTCCGTGTGTGCCTGCAGACCTTCCGCACATTTCGCAATCTTTCATCACGCACCTACCATGTACTTGTTAGGCTTAACGCTGTTAGTTCTGACAACGCTTGTGTTTGGAAGAATCTCTACTAGGTCTTTCGCTTCGGCTTCCGCAGCGAATTCGTTTCCTGCTGTTACTACAACTTCTACTGTCAATTTCACTACATATTCTTTTGTCATGATTACCCTTTCGTTGTTTGCTGACCTCGTCAGTTACCGCGTTACGGTAAGACCGCCCGTAGGCGGTTTCGGTCTATAACTTGATTTCGCGTCTAGCGATTTGCGCATAGATGAAAAACTTTTCTAGCGCGTCTTGTGCTCGTTGTTGAAGTTCTTCGATTTTATCGACACGCTGCGACAAAACCCATGTTTGGTTGAATCCGCCATTTTCGCGGAACTTGTCAGCAACATATTGCGCTTTTTCAACAAGTTCTTGCGAAGCGTCTAGCGCGTCTTGTGAAGCGCCCCAATAAGTGATGTAGTAGTAGCGCATATACGCACCGATAGTGCCTTTAGCGTCACTCATTTCAAGTGTGTATGTTTCATCGTTTTGGCGAATCGTGTAACGAATCATCGATACTTTATTGCCATAAGTGCTTTCGCCTTCGTACTCACCGATAGTTTCAGTTGTTACATACTTAGATACGAACTTGGCTTTTTCTGCAACGGCTGTACTCATTTGTGATTTACCCTTTGTTAGTGCTGATGGACTCATCAGTGCTGGCATTTACCAGCAGACGCGGTATTGCTACCGCGTTTCGTCCTAGTAACCGCGTGTCAACAAACTGTGCAATTTCACCAAATACAAATAGTGTTCATTTGATAGAACTTCGTGTTCGTTGAGAAGCGTTTGATTAACAAGAATCGCTAAATCATTCAATTGACCGCGTGTCATAGTTACTGTTACTTCTTTGTCAAGATAGTTAGCGATTGCTGCGTTGCTTGCCGCGTGAATGTCTTGTGCCATGATTTTACCCTTTCGTAACTGAACTCATCAGTAGCAGCAGATACTGCTAGACGCACATATTGCTATGCGCGTTTCGTTCTCTACAATTCTGTCGTCGTAGTTGCTGTTCTATAGGCAGTGCGCTTACCACATCCGATTTACGGAAATAAGTGGCTAGTGATGTATCACGGGCGATGCCATCAAACACAACGAACGCGCGAACGCGTTTCGACTATCTGAATTCTGCTATGTAGTTATCTAGTTACAAATGAGCAAACGAGGGAGTTGTCGCGCGCGGTCAGACCGCCTTCGGTTCCCGTCATCGTCATCATGGGAGAAGTATTACAGGCTCAGGCGGTAAAAGCAAATCAGGCTGGCAGAAAGTTTTGGCGCGCCGTTCGAGCGTGCAGGCTCGACCCTGAGCGTGGCAACTTGAGCCCTGTGCGCCTATTACAGACCCGAACAGCCTTGCCCAAGGGTTTTCCCCCGTGCCGCCTCTAAAAATCGCTCTAATAGCCTCGCCTCACAGGGCTGGACAGGTGCGCTATTCTTCGGACATGGCTATGGCTCGGGTCGTGATAAATCTCGGCGGACTCAATGTCAAAATTGAACAAGACGCTGCGTATCCTGACATCATTACTGATATGTGTAATCGTGCTGCGGTTTTATTCGCAACATCATTAGCACAAGCTACTAGCGCAGGACTAGAAATCATGGCATCAACTTGGGTTGATTACGGCGATGATGATGACGAGGACGAGGACGCATAAAAAAAAAGACCCCCCACCGAAGTGAGGGGTAACTTTTGCCACCTTTTGTTACTAGGTTGCTAATTGACCAGCACCAGCGACATACGCAACTGCGTCAATGTAGTTGTCCGTGTGCGTTGGGTCATTAGCAATTCTTGAAATCTTCATAAGTGCCAGCATACATCCGACCATGTGTGCCGGAATAGGTTCATCTAGTTTTAGTACGGCTGCCCATAGTTTGCCGATGCGTTCCCATGATTCTTCAATAGCACCATAGGTATCTTGTCTGTTGCCACCAATAAGGCAACTCGCTTCCGCAAGTATGTCGTCAATTTCCATTAGTCGAGCCAAATCTTATATGCGGCAGTTACTCTGCCTTTAATTGGGTCAACGAAATGAAGTCGTTGTGATGGTGTTGCGCTTGCCGCCAACATGACACCAGCATATCGATTATCCGATTCCGTGCTGCCTGTTTGATAGACGCTTCCTTGTCCGTTTGCCATTGGCCACTCTGCGTGTGTGTGGTAGTGACCGATATACACATCTCGGAAATCCCAATCGTATGCTCCGCTTCGCCAGCGGTTCGCGTGTTGAACGATGCCACTCGGACTCGCAAATCCATTCCGCCCAACTTCATCGCCATGGATAAGCAATGCTTTGTAGTTTCCGATTTGAACTCTCTGGATATCGTCTGGACACTCCTGCCATGTGAGTCGTTTTTCGTCTGATAACAATTGTCGCGCGAGTTCGTAGCACATTCTGTCGAAGTTGTCGCTGCGTGGAACATTATCTCGCTTGCTTCCAATACGCCCATGATTACCCCATTCTGCTACGACAGTCACCTTCTCGTAATTGCTCAAAGCGTAACGCACAACCTCTACCAAAAGTCGGCTTACCGTTACATATTGCTCAAAGAGTGTCGCGTCTATTTCGAACGCTTGCGTGGGGAAATTGAATAAACCTTCGACCATGTCGCCACCGAACATAATCGTTACATCGCGTACTGGGTGGTCGGCGCGCTGTATGTCCGTGATGCGTATGGCTTTCTTAGCAAAATCTAATACGCGTTTGCGCATAATCGTACTGTCGTAGGACACAGTTCGTTTCGCGCCTTGCCAGTCTGTTAAATGCCATAGCGCAACTTCGGGTTTTGTTTTGCGTTTGTCTGCGCTCGGCGCTGCTATTCCGGGAAACTTATCGTGCGCTAATACTGCGTCATAACACGACTGAATCGTAACTTCGACAAGTTCTTCCGTGCGTTGTTTTGCTTTCTGTAAATCTTTCTGCGCTCTTTGTAATGCTTTGCGCAGTTCAACGATTTCAGGATTCGAGTCGTGGTCGAGTTGTTCTAAATCGTCACTTAGCGACACCGGAACAGACCCCTCGCCTATGCCGCCCCACTACTCCATCTGAAATCGGATAGCCGTTTTCTTTTAACAACTTACTCAATGCTGTGTGACTAACTTTCGGTCTAGCCATTGCTGCTACGAGAGCATCGCGTTCGGCTTGGGGGAGTTCACCGAGTAGCGTACATACTCCGCAGAATAACGATTGTGCCTTCCCGAATGCTTCAACATTCGACAAATCGTCTAGTAATCCCATGACTACTTTTTCTTTACTGCTTTCTTCTTTTTCTTGTCTGCTTTTGCTAATTTGTTCAATTCGACTTCTACGGTATCGGCAATTAAACCGAACGCAGGGTCTTTAGGATTGATAGCGCGGAGTGCTGGTCCAAGTGTTGCAATAGCACCAGCGATAAGTAAATCTTCTGCTCCTGTGATTCCTGCGTTATACGCTACGAGAGCAGCGATAGCGAAAGAACGAACATACGATTCGATGGCTGATTTCATTTTATGATTCATTTCTGCCTCCTTATGGTCGAGCCACAGCCATAACAGTAGCATAGGGTCGCTTCTTTTCCGCGACTTCACCACCATTACTTTGTGAGCCCTTGTTGTCAGGTGAGGTATTACCTTCAATACAGACTAGGCGCTGACGCTTGACATTGTTCTTTACAACAATACCAACATGGTCAGGTTGAGCATCTGTATCAAACTGAAAGAAAACGATATCGCCTTCTTGCGCCTGTCCTACTGGTACTAACTTGTTCTTTTTCGTAAACCATTTCAAGCCAGCATCACACGAAGCAAAACCCTTTTTCGTGCTGGCTGCTACTGATGCTGATAGTCCTACTTTGTGATAAACCCACGATACGAACATGGCGCACCATGGTTGATTATTCATGCCATACCATTTGCCGAATTTAGTATCGTTATCGCCTGTTTCAGCGTACCCGAGTTCTTCGTATGCTGTCGCTACTATGTTATTCATGCCTGTCCTATTTCTTGTCGATTAGCAGCAGATAAATCTGGTCTATTCTGCCTTCTAACTTGTTTACTTTTGCGTCAATATCATTGACTTTGTCTTTGATACTTGAGCCACCATTAGGTTTGAGTTCGCTCAAATAGTCACGAATCAAAGACCGCGTGATGAATCTGTGCGCTGCCCATAATGCGGCAAGTAGAGCGAGTACGCCTGATACTGTCGTTGCCCAGTCAGGTATAGACATTGTTATTGCACCTTTCGGTTATGCGAGTATTGCTACTCCATTGAGAACGATTTCAGAAGTAGAATCTAGAACAGCAGGAGTGTTGTAATCTACGATTTGTGAACCACCATTAGCAGTTGGGCACCACAAATACATATCAGATGAACCTTCTGCCAAGATAGCAAAAATTGTATAAATATTGCCGTTGTCGTTGATGTATCCGGGAGCGACAACATCATGCGCAAATGTTGCAAAACCAGCAGGTAGTGTGAAGTAAATCTGCCCAGTACCCCAGTTACTAACAGTCGTGCCAAGAATTTCAGCATACGCAGTAAGCATATTGCCTACGCGTTGTGCTTCAACAGTTATCGGACTACCTGTATAAACAATGTCGTTATTAGTTGTTTTCAATACAGCAGTAGTTGTAGTGATAATTGTTGGGCTTTGATTGCCATCAGCAATTTCTACCCACTCAGTTCCGTTCCAGTATTTTAATAAATCAGCATTTGTGTCATAAAACGCATCACCAATATTAGGATTAGTTGGTGTATTAGTGCTGAAATCAACATTCGGAAAATTGAAACGATACGCAGTTTCTAGCGCACGAATACGGCGGTCTAAATCCCAAAACATTTCCGATACCGTTGGCGGTAAATTGATATACGGCATCGCGCTCCTAGTTGATAGTCGGTGGTGTTAGCGTAAGTGTAACGCGTTCAGGTCCATCTTCACCTGGTTCTACGCTAATTGCCACAATACGATACACCTCGGCAAGTCCGTATCCGCTACCATTATTGGGAAAGCGGTCATCGGTGATACGCAATAAACATTCGTCACCTGTTTTGTAAGAACCAAGCACAGGTTCGGCATAAGCAGGAACAACAATTTTCGGCGTAACGACAGGAACTTGTCGCGCTGTTACTTCGCCGAGTGTTTGCTGATATAACAAGTCAGGGTCAAACTGGTCGGTATAAGACACAGTATCTTCTAACAATGGCCAACCTGCCGCGATTTGATTTGCTGGACTAACAGCCGTAGCACGAATTTTGGCTTCGTTGCTATTTGGTCCAATTCCATACATTGTGTTAGCAGTCTGCGCGCCGTCATCAGGCCATTCGTAAGTCACAATATTTCCGGGAAATTCAAAGACAATAGCATCAGGATTTGCCGCGTTATATTGAATACCGCGCTGAGGATATTCGGTGCGTAGATATTTGCGTGGCTCAAGGAAAGCGTCATACGCAACATCTATATTTACATCAAAGCCGTCTTGCTGGTTGCTGAGGTCTTTTACTGCGCCTGATACATCTTTGAACTCATAGTCAAAATACACACGCGTAACTAAAATACCCGATAAGTTGTCAGGTATCACTACGCCAATATCTCCGCCCGGAACATCTTGCGCGAGGAAAACTAAATCCTGCGCTACGGAGAGTTGGTCTTGGTCCTCGTAAACTAGCGTGTCAGTAATGCGTCTGCGCTCAAAATACGACATGAACTCACGCGCCTGAAATGTGAAATGTTGGCTGTCGCTATCCCATGTGCGTAACCAAATAACACCGCCCCAAATCAAAACGCCATCTCGGTCTACATAAATCGCAGTACGAGCAGGTTCTGTTGAGGCGGTAATGTCGTAGCCTGTTTCATTGACATCAGAACCAAGAATAGTTCCTTGGAAACTACCCGAAGTATTGAGTACCTGTGTAAATGAAACGCGTGTGAGAGGAAGTTCGGCAAGAATATCGTTGGTTCTAAGGTCGGCAAACAGATACCGATACTGTGTTGCCATGTGTTGCTCCTTAGATAACTATTGCTGCTGCTTCTTCGTCTGTGAGTGGTTCGCCAGCAATAAGTTTAGCCTTTGCTGACTCTTTGAGTGCGGCTTTGACTTGTGCTTCTGCCTCTGCTTTAGCGGCATCTTCTGCGGCTTTTGCCGCCATTTGGTCGCGTTCTGCAATTTCAGCAGGAGTCAAAGCAATATATTCTTGCTTTCCTGTTGCGCAATCTACTACTAATTTATACTGTGTCATTTACGAACGGCTCCCATTCTAGGTTTTCTTCATTCCAAAAATACACTAATCCATCATCGGGTTTTGGCACGGGCGGTTGCCAGTCATGATTATCATCTAGCGTCCAAGACGCATAAGGTTGTGGCGCAATAAATACATCTCCGTCTGCGTCATACTTGAAACCAATGCCAGCATATTGCTTACGGATTCTGTGATTGTAACTTGTTTGAATCCAAGTTCCACCTAGTCCCAAATCATTAGCAAGGAACTCTTGTCCACGATGTTCTTCTTGGTCAGGTACTACGAGTACCTGCTTGACGATTCCATTACCGTCAATCTCTGCAAAATGTGCCATTGTTTTCCTTTACTTTAGGTATCTAACTATTACGATTCCAGAACCACCAGTAGTTCCTTCACAACCGCCGCCTTGACCTGTGCTAACTGCACCATTTACATAACTTCCAGCGCCACCTTGCGTTCCAGCAGAACCGAATCCATTGTTTCCGCCGCCAACACCGCCACCAGAATAGTAGTAAGTTCCGCTAGATAAAACACCTGTAGCAGTTGCAGAACCCCACGATGAAAATGTGCCTGTTCCATTTCCAGCATTTCCACCTACGCGTGATGTTGGAGCCGCAGGAGAACCGCCCGCACCACCACCACCACCTGACGCTCCGCCACCGCCGTCCCAATATCCAGCCGCACCAGCAAATCCGTAACCAGTTCCACCAGTTCCAGTTTGTGTAGTGGCACCACCACCAGCAATAGGACCACCACCACCACCTGAACCACCGCTTGCTCCAGCGATATTTGCAGGGTTAACTCCTGCACCCCCGCCACCGCCACCGACTGCTGCAGTCAAAGAACCAAATACGCTATTGGAACCATTGCTTCCTTGTCCAAAACTTCCTCTATTTGAACCGCCAGCACCAACAGTTACAGCGTAATTTTGTGCAGTAAGTGATTGTGATGTCGCATAGAAAATACCACCACCACCACCGCCGCCACCATAAGAAAATCCAGCGGCACCGCCACCAGCAATAACAAGCACATCTGCTGTTACTGATTGATTAGGCGTAAAGACTCCAGTGTTTGTAAAAGTGTGATACCAGTATGTACTATCACTAGTGACAGTTCCTCCAAGTGCTTTAGGACTTGAATCGCCAACATATTTGAAAACGCCATACAAAGTTGCGGTTGAGTGTTCAGCAAAATCGCCTGATGACAAGTAAGCCGTTATACGAGTAATTGCCGCCGTATCAGACCATAAATAAGCAGCCATATTCTGAAATACATCAGGTGAATTCGTAACATTATTTTCAACTACTCCATCAGACATGGCACTTTTGTTATTGTTTCCAGCATAATTTGGAATGTAAAAATATGTATTACTGAATGTGCTTGCTAATGCAGAATTAGAATTAGTCAGCAACTGCATATTTGATGTTGTTCCGCTAGTTGCTGATGACCCATTACCCCTGAACCATTTTGTTTGAAGATTACTGGTAGTATTGTTGAATTTGAGGAACATTTCGGCTGATGCTGTTGATTCTTCTCTTGTAGAAAAAACTAACATCAAATCTGTGTAAGTTTGTGGGATTGATTGAAAATCAATTTCCGCGATTCCACCTGCACCTACTGTGACAGTTTGAATCGCTCGCATATTTTTACTTGTCATACTGCGTACCTCACTATCACGATACCCGAACCACCATTACCGCCAGCGTAACCACCTGGGGTAGCGCTAGGACCATCTGCCGCGCCACCGCCACCGCTTCCTGTATTTGCTGTTCCGCTTGTTGGTGCAGGTGTTGAACGAGTACCACCATTTCCACCAATTCCTGAGCCACCAGTTCCTTGACCTGAACCTGACGAATACGCACAACCACCACCGCCACCAGCATAAGTAGTAGATGTACTTGAAATAGAAGTTGCTACACCAGCACCACCATTACCGCCGCTTGCACCACTATTAGAAATGCCAACAGCACCAGCACCACCACCACCAGCCGCAGAGCGATTGGAACCATCCCACACTCCAGCACCGCCAGCATAACCTTGATTTACTGTTCTTGCGCCGCCTGTTTGTCCTGATGATGAGTTTGTAGAACCGCCACCGCCCGAACCGCCCGATGAAGGATTGCTATTGAAAGCACCACCAGCGCCGCCGCCAGTAGAAGTAATTGTTGAAAATACAGAATTTGAACCGCTCGACGCAACAACAGAATTAGAACCTGCTCCACCTGCGCCAACAGTTACAACATAAGCCTGAGCAGTAAGAGAAAGTGCAGATTCAAGCGACCCACCGCCACCAGTAGCAGTAACAGTACAACGCAATCCACCTGCGCCGCCGCCGCCACCAAAATAAGTCCCACCAGCACCACCGCCAGCGACAACTAAATAGTCAGCCGTTAATGATTGTAAAGGTGTGAATACGCCTGACGATGTAAAAGTGTGATACCAATATGTACCATCACTATAAATTTGATTGCCGCCACTTGCTTTTGGCGTGGACATACCATCGGTTGATATACCGTAGAGGTTGAAGGTTGAGCCTGAAAGCCAATTAGTGCTGCTGTTTCTGCCGAACAAATCTATAGATGTAATAGCAGAGGTTGAGCGCCATAAATTTACACAGGCTTCCGTTGAAGTACTTGTGTTGTTATTCCTACTCAATACAGTTTTATTGGTAGTAGTATTAGAATAATTCTGAATTTGTATAATTGCATTAGATTGAAGAGCATTTGTGAAAAAACCACCGCTTGTTATGTAACAAGATGTTTGATTTAATTGCCTGCCAGTGAAAGCACCGCTACCGTTTCCTTGAAAATTTGTACCAGAATAATTGCTTCCTGTGTCGAAATTGAATCTCATTGCTACATCTTCGCTGCCAGCAAAACCCCCATTAACTACCAAAATCAAATCCGTATAGGTCTGTGGAATACCAGCGAAAGTGACAGATGACTGTGCGCTAGAGAGCGTTACGGTTGCGATAGGTGTATAGGTACTCACTTACGCTCCTTTCACCGCGTATAAAGAACATTGCGTATATTGTAATAAATTGCCTGATAAACCAGATAAAGTAATTGAAGTAATAGCGTTTGTATTTCGCCACGAACCTGATGATAGAGAAATAAAACCTGTTTGTTGATTTGCACCTGAATTATTATCTTCACCTGAGAAAAAACGAGCAGTTTTATATTTATTACTATTTGCGTAATCTAATACATCTATCACAAATGCGCCAAACATATTAGCAATTCCACCATTACCTGCAACCTGCGTGAACATAAAAGTAGAAGTAGCCGCACTTCCTAAATCAAAATTTGCTCCGTCACTCGTCAATTGATGTCGTGAATAATTAGAACCTGTATCAGAATTGAATTGCAAAACTAAACCGTCATTAGAAAAAGTTGTTCTTGCTGTTCTAGCAATTCCCCTAATTTGTAAATGTTTGTAAGTGTTAGGAATATTAGAAAAAGTTATTGATGATGCGCTAGAAGAACCCACAATAATATTTTGTAACGCAAACATCGCGCCAGTATCGGTAGACTGACCTTGGCGAGTGGAAGAAGCGATAACCCCAAGAATAGGCATTAGGCGATATCTCCCATCGCATACCAAGTATCTGTTGCTGTTTTAATAAGCGTGATAGCGGAATATTGAGCGCGGCATTTAGGGGATGCGGCTGTTGCTCCTGTTGAGTTGATAGTTGTTGTCGCAGGTGTTGTTGCGCTAATTGTGAGTTGTCCTGCGCCTGTTTGAAGGATAGTGATTTGTGTTCCTGTCGCAAACGCTACTGAGCCGTTAGTAGGAACATTGACAGTTCCAGCAGTAGCGCCATTAGAAGCAAGTAACAATTTACCAGCGTCACCAGCAACAAGAGTGTAAGCGTTAGCAGAGAAGGAAGGAGTTGCTTGACCTTGTGTAATTGTTGGTGTTGTAAGAGTCTTGTTAGTGAGCGTTTGCGCCGTAGATAAATCAACAGTTGTCGCTGTATCAATCGCAATTGTTCCGCTACCTGTAATTGTCCCACCGCTTAGTCCTGTTCCAGCAGTAATGCTTGTTACTGTGCCAGTACCACCAAAATAAGATAACGATGACCAAGCAGATGAACCATTGCCGATTTTGGCTTTACCTGTATCAGTTTCAAATCCCCACTCACCTGCGGCAAGAGTTGGATTTGTTGAAGTCCATTGTGCGGCAGTTCCGCGCCGTACTTGAATTTGTGTGACTACTGCCATTATGGAGTTCCCCCATTTACTGTTTGCGTAGCGATATCAGATGGATTTGCGCCACCCATATAAGGTGCGATTCCATCAAATACACCAGCATCTATTTCGGTTAGTGTTGTTGAAGCGCCAACGACTTGCCAAGCAGAGCCGTCATACACTTTGAGTCCTGT
>Ga0315904_10001828_pt1 | contig 33587 bp, 18 predicted proteins | sample LakEriMetagenome_6_FD_203529 | JGI IMG/M metagenome (GOLD analysis project Ga0315904, IMG submission 203529) | Freshwater fungal communities from buoy surface, Lake Erie, Ohio, United States - Buoy 12 MA120 | ecosystem: Environmental > Aquatic > Freshwater > Lake | place: USA: Lake Erie, Ohio...
CGATCAGAGCATCTGGCAAAGCGGTGACATTCACAGCGATGAAGGCCTCTGTGCGCCTGCGACTGTTGTCGTGGATGGCCGATGCAACAAGCTCCTTGCCTGTCCCCGATTCACCGACGATCAGCACTGTGGAGTCTGAAGCGGCAACTTTTTCAATTTGATGGAAAACCTCTCGCATCTTTTGCGATTGGCCGATCATTCGCCCAATCCCTCCCGCATCGATCTGCGTCATTTGTTTCTCCCGGACTCGCATGGGAAGGTAGCGATTTAGAAGCATCAGCAGTTCATCGGGTTTAAGCGGTTTTGTTAGGTAGTCCGATGCCCCAAGCTTCATGGCTTCGACAGCCGAATGGATATCGCCATAGGCAGTGACCATGAGCACCGGAACCGAGGGTTTGGCTTGCCGCCATTGCTTGAGTACATCCAATCCATCGTCGGTTCCGAGCCTTAGGTCGCATACAACGATGTCGATGGAATCTTCGAAGGCTCGCATGGCCTCTGGCCGATTACCCGCAGCAATTGTGTTATAGCCCTCGGATCTAAGCAATCGAGAGAGGGCTTCTCGTTCGCGGATTTGATCCTCGACGACAAGGATTGTCATGGCTGTGTTCATGAATCTGCTTTCAATGAAGTTGAATTTTAATCGGATTGGATTGATGGATATCCAGGCAAAAAACGGGAGATGAGCCAAGTCAACCGTCTGTTTTCACTACTTCGACACTCGTTGGTTTGGCCATAAATCGCAAGGTAAATTTCAAACCGCCCAGAAGTTCACTGCGTTGGCATGAAACGCTTCCTCCGGAGGCTTCAATCAAGTTTCTCACTACGGCCAGTCCTAATCCAGCACCATCTAGCTGCGTGCTGTAAAAGGGTTCGAAGATCTTTTCGAACAAGTTCGATGGCACACCGGGTCCAGAGTCTTCTACCGAGACAGTGATTGTCTGTGGGTCCGAACGCAGATGGATTTGGATTTGGCCAGTGCCAGCCATCGCTTGCCTAGCATTTTGGAGCAGATTGATGAGAATCTGTCGGAGGTATTTCCTCGATACTTTGCCGATCGCAAGCTTCCCTTCGGGGGAATAGTCGACCTGAACCCCGTGATGCTCATGGGTGGGTTTGAGGAATTGGAGCAAAGACTGAATTTCGCTGTCGAAATTTAGCCATGTTTCTTGGGATTCGTCCGTTTTGACAAACCCAAGTAAATGTCCGATCAATTCATTGACTCTTTCGATCTCTCCGACCGATTCGTGAATCATGACCAAGGCTTCTTTCTGATCCATCGGCGATTCACCTCGGATGATTTTCTCAGAGGAAAATAGGTTCAGACGGATGGAATTCAGAGGGTTTCGCAACTCATGTGCCATGTTCACAACGAGCTTGTTAAGGTCCGCAAGACGCCTTGTTTCAGAGTGCTTCAAAGCGACCTCCAGGTCCCTTGAGTGAATTCCCAAGCGGAACACGAAAAGGGCGGTGGTTGCGACAATCAAGCTCATGGCCAAAAGAACCGCCAACCAGACCAACCAACGGGACCTCTCCGATGACTTGATTTGCTCCTCAACCCATTTCATCGGAATGGCCGTTCGATAGGTTCCAATCCGCTGACCCTGAAACTCAATCGGTAGACCGACCTCAATCGCACGAAATGTGCCTGGGGCGACTTCGTAGCTGACGTTCTGCACATACATTGGAAAACCAGAAATCTGCTCTCGAACCAGCCGCTTATTCTTTCTCAAATCGAAATTGCCTCCGCACGATCTGATTGAGCCCGAAGGGTCTTCGATGGCCGCATAGATGCGATTCGGTTGGCTCTCGATCATGCGAAACCAGTGCTCGACCAACCAAGGAACGACGTTAGGCTCAGAGAAGTCTTCCAAGGTCTTTCCGTCGCGCAAATCACCCTGGATACGAATGAGCGTTCGTTCGACGTGGGACTCGAGGTTGGAGATCTCCGCCGCGATAATCAAAGAGCGGCGATTGGACAGGTCATTCCATAACCCAAGAACACAAACCCCAGTCACCATCAAAAAAGAGATAAAAATCCCAACCAGAGGAAGATGTCGGATTTTCTCGTTTGAATTCGTCTTGCTAAACTGAGTTGGATTCATAACGCTTATTCCTCGAAGATTTCGTCTTCCACGCTAGTTATTATGACTCATACTCTGGAATTATGGAATCCGAATCGATTTTCAAACGGCTGATCTTTGCGATTGCAACACCTTCACTTGAGGAGGTGCCCTCGATCAACGCCCTGGCCGGTCAATCCGATGGGCAAGTCAACCAATCGCAATTCCTTGACTACCACAGAGCCTGGACATCGTTGTGGTCACCTAGGATTCTTGGTCGCTTGGGGTTTCTTCCCGAATCGAGACGGTGCGATCGAGCAGGCTTGGATGTCGAAAATGCCCTGGTGATAGTCCCCGAACTTTCCGAAGGCCTCTTAGAGCAACCACTTCAGGAGCAACTCGATATCGCTGGCAATAAAGTGATCTACACTCGGTCACGACCCAGCCACATGATCATCGAGGAGATCGGCCGACTCATCGGGGGCGAAAATGTTCAAGACGAATCCTCCGGCGAGTTCCCCTCCGAGGGCCTCGAAGATTTAGAGAAAGACTTTCAGGCCTTCGGCTTTGCTGTCATGCAGATCCAGCAGATGGCTAGAAAGCTACGATACTCCTTCAATCTCGATTGGATGATCGTTTCGGATCAGATCATCCAGGCGGCAAAAAATTTTAATCAGGGGAACTGTGCCGAGTCGGATCGATGGCTCGCGGCCGCTTTCGACTCTCTGTCCCAGGAGCGAGACCGATACTGTTCCCAGCAAGGCTACTTGTTGCATCTAGTCCTCTCGGCACCGAGTACCCTTGGAAGTCGTTTCACATCTCAGCTCAAGTGCTCCTCGCCTTTGAGCCTGTTGGCAACCACCGAAACGCTTGAGAAACTTCGAAGTTCCAGTCCTGAGTCCTTTGACAGTCTCGTCGATAGAATCTCCCAGAAGTCACTTTGCCTCGTCGGTGGATTTGCTCGCGAATTGATTCACACCTATTTGAGTGAAAAATCTTTGATCAGGAGTTTACAGAGATCCAAAGCCAAGTCGGCCGAACTCCAGGTGCCCGCGGCCAAGACCCTCGCTCCGTTTTTTCCAAGCATTCCTGCTCACCTGCCGAGTATTGCCAAGCTCCATGGATTCCAAGGAGTTGTATTGGAAAAATTTCTCGATGGCATGATCCCCGAAAAAGAACATGCAAAGCTCAAGTGGCAATCCTCATCCGATAGCCCATCGATCGACATGGTTTTGGGCCACTTGGTCGATGCAACAGACCCAGAATCGCTCTTGGGCCTTGGTGCGGCGATGGCCAAGCAACTCGACTATCATCAAGTCCCGACGTTGGTCTTGGCCCACTGGCCAGATCGCACATGCGAGATTTTCCAAGATCTCTTGAGGTGTATTCGGCGAACTCCCGCTCTTGGAAAGTGGATTCTTGCCGACGAATATTTCCAAACGACTTCACAACCCTATTGGTCCGATCAGTTCGGACCACAGCAATTTCCATTTGCGATTCCAAAGCAACCCGACAAAATCCATGAGTTGCAACTGAGCCTGATCCACTTGCAACGGAATCTCTACGGGCTTGAACGACTCGCCGACATGCTCAAGTCCTGGATACTCGCAAGCCAATCTCAAGAGAATCAAGATGCTCTCGGGCCAGGAGTTCTACTCCTGACCCAAATCGACAATCTCCTGGAACAACTCGATGCCCAAGCGGCCCATGGGGAACTAAAGCTTCAAAACCATGCCCTATGGGTCGGGGAATTCGAGTCGAGAATCAAAGAACTGAGGGTGAAAGCTGAAGAACTCCTGCGCGGTTTTCTAGGATCCAGCCTCGATTGGCTAGTGCTTAACGACTCAAGTCACCCAAGGCGTCTTGGTGTTCCCCTAGGCAATTCAACTTTTGCTGTCGAGAGCCAGCAGTCCGAGCGAGTTTTATCGGTAAGCCCATTTCGGTCCGAGCCATCGGAGTCCCATGTGATTCTCGATGTGCCTCCAATGGGTTTTGTTCGCATCGAAGCGCTTGCACATTCGCAGGTTCGATCCACCCCATCGGGAGGCTTCCTCAAAGCGTTTTTAGGCCAAAGCTCTAGAGTGTCGCAAAAGGATGGGTCTTTGACCAATGAGTTTATCGAACTACAGATCGATCCCAAAAAAGGCCACTTACGTTCGTTCTACATACGGGACCAACGCGGTAATCGGCTAAGCTCGATGCTATCGCTCTGCACGAAACCTGCCGGTGAGCATCATCGAATAAGCGACACCGATTGGATCCAGATGACGGAGATTCGAATCGAACATCAGGATCTGAGCGATTCCTGCGGATCGGTAGTGACCCGAGGCATTTTTGATTTCAATACCGATCCTCAGGGTAAACATCCGTGGATAGAGCAAACCCTGACGCTTCAAAAAGGCTGCAAGTGGGTCGAGGTTCACCTCCGCGGCGGCGGATTCGACCGGGGTAGCTGCACACCTGTTTGGAGAACTATATGGCCTAGCGAATCTGCGACTCTAGAGCTTTGGTCGCAAGGAAGCAAAAGCAAATGGCTCGGGCCTTTGCAGGCAAACATCGAGCTTATCGAAATCGATGATGCTCAGTACAAAATCTTCTATGCCACAGGGGGGCTCAGTTACCACATCAAACAAGGAAGTAATCAACTTCAAAGCCTGATCCCTGTTGCCGCCGATGGATCGATCGATGTAAGGTTTTTCCTCGGGCTCAACTGGCAAAGGCCTTGGGAAACTGCCATCGATTTGTTCCAAACACCTTGGATACTGCCTCCACAGCCCCAAGCCGCATCTTCGAGCAAATCCCCATCTAAGAAACTTCCATCGAGCGGGTGGCTAGCCCAGTGCAATCATGCAAATATCCGTTTTTCCATGCTCCCTTGCGAAAAATTGCTTTATCAAGACGGTACCCAGACCCTTGAGCCTCACTGGCTTATTTATCTGTGCGAAGGTGGTGGCAAATCCTCAACTGCGAAAATAAGCTTACCGAAATCGGTGCGATCGGCATGGAAGGCAGACTTGTCCGGGCAACTATTGGATAAAATACAGACTCAAGGGCCAGACCTAGCGGTGCCTTATGCGGCTTGGGAAAAATCCATAATCGCAGTGGTTTTTGAAACCTGACGAGAGTCTCCTGACGAGTCATCTAATCGAATCATTGGCAATGCACATGAATCGGCCCAACGAAGGCAATGATCTTACAAACCAAACGATCGGCGGCTATAGCATCCTGCACCGCCTTGGCATTGGCGGAATGTCCGAAGTCTATTTGGCCTTTCAGAATTCCCTGCATCGTCACGTCGCATTGAAAGTCCTTCGAGCCGATTTTGTTGGATCCGAGGAGCATGAACAGAGATTTCTTCAGGAGGCCAGATCCGTGGCCTCTTTAATCCACCCGAACATCGTTCAGGTGTACGATGTCGGTAAATTCGAGAACACCTTGTACATCGCTCAGGAGTATGTTCCAGGGAGCAACCTGAGTTCTTTTATTCAAAGGCGAGGTGCACTGCCGGTCCAGGAGGCCGTTTCGATTTTATGGCAAGCCACATCGGCACTTCAAAAGGCCGCATCGATTGGACTGGTCCATCGCGATATCAAACCAGACAACCTGCTTTTAACTCCTGACGGTGAGGTAAAAGTCGCGGACTTTGGATTAGCCAGAGCCAGGGGTAAGAACCAAAATCTCACGGCCGTCGGCGTCGCTCTTGGAACCCCTCTGTACATGAGTCCCGAGCAAGTCCAAGGATTGACTGTAGATTCCCGCAGCGATCTGTACTCGCTTGGCGCGACGGCTTACCACATGCTCTCTGGTCGGCCCCCCTTCTCAGGCGATACCGCTCTGGCTTTGGCCATGCAACATATCCAAGCCGAACCGGTACCGCTTGGACAACTGCGACCAGATCTTCCGAAAGACCTAACGGATATCGTTCATCGACTGCTCAAGAAAAGTCCCGAGGATCGATTCGCTTCAGCGATGGAACTAGCAAGGGAGCTTCGCAGTTTCATCGACAATCACCTCGAGGGACGAGGTGACAAAATGGTTCCTTTTTCAGGTCTGGTTATCGACCATCAAGCGATCACATCTAGCACAGCAACCGAAGAATTGCAGGTGTTGCTGACCGGTCGCCGATCCAACAGCTCAATTGCTGCTGGAGGTGCAATGAAAAAGAGCCAGTCTTTGGCCAACCCATGGATTTGGTTGCTCGTTCCACTGACCCTCGGCTCAGCCTTGAGCTACACCCTTGCAAGAGTCGATCCTTTTTCCCATCAGCCTACCAGTACTGCTGGAGTTATTCGAGAGTCGTCGATCGAAAGGCAATACGCCCTGGCCTTATCTGAAAACAACCTTAAAACTTGGACTGCGGTCTTTGAATTTTTCCCCCCGACCGATGCGCTGAGTCGAAGTTACTACTTGAAATCGCAATTGCAAATCGCTCGTTTAAGGCTCGAAGGAGACGATTTTGCTGCTGCGGAATCCAATCTGAAAATCGTCGTCGAGTCCCCCTATGCTGATGAGATTCAGCGAACAATCGCACATATCGAACTCGGCTGGATACAACAACGGTTGCGTCGTCAAAGTGTCGGCGAAGAGATCAGCAATGAAAGCTACAATCGAGCCATCAGGGAAATGTCCATTTTGATCCCTGAGAAACAACGAATCATCCGTGACGCATTGCCTCCAAAAGTGCGTGCAGAATGGGAGACCGTCGACTACCTATACCAGGTTGGTAAGTGATTGAGCATGGGTGTTTTAGTGGGGAGATAGAGTGTTAGTTAGCCGTTTGCGCACCGCCGCAGTCCTTTTGGCAATCGTCTTCGGATTCATCTATCTTGATGTCAACGTGCCATTGGCCCAAGTTCCAGGTCTTTGGATGTTGCCTATTTACGGCGTGCTTTGCTTGGGCACGTCCCGCGAAGCCAGTTCGATCGTCCGCGATGCTTGGCAGGTCCCGGTTTTTTGGTCGCCATGGATTGTGTCGATTGCAGCCCTCCTGCCCATGATCCCAGAGATTGCTTCGCTATTTGGATTCTCGACTTGGCTAGATGAGTCTTGGAAGAGTGTCCCTGGACGACTTGCCTTGGTGTGTCTGGGGAATTGGATCCTTGGAAGCCTTCTTGGCCTACGGGCAATTCTGGCCTACAAAAACCGTCAGGAAGCCATCGGCTGGCTCGTTAGCCTGGGGCTCTTGCAATACATATCGGTGGCAACGAGCTTTTGGTGGATCCTTCGTCAAATCGGAGATCAGAGGATTGCTATGTTCCATATCATCGGAATTGCATTGGTCACCAAAATGGCTGACTCGGGAGCTTATTTTGCCGGAAAAAATCTCGGTCGAAATCCCCTGGCTCCGACGCTCAGCCCAAAGAAGACATGGGAAGGCCTCCTGGGTGGATGGGCCACGGCTTGCCTCTGCGCGATTCTGTATTTCTCGTGGATCGAAAATGCATCAAACGATCCGTTATGGTGGAAACTTACCGGTGCTTTCCTATTGGCAACTGCGCTGACTTGGTTCGGCCTCTTAGGGGATTTGATCGAATCGATGATGAAACGATCCGGATCTATCAAGGACAGCGGTTCAAGTTTCGCAGGATTGGGTGGGGTCTGGGATGTGACCGATTCACTGATTCCCGCCGGAATGGTGGGATTAACCGCGATCCTTTTGGGCTGGATCTGACTCTAAGCACTCGTCTGGGGTTTGAAAGCCAAGAGGGTTCATGCGAGAATAGAGGCTTGACGGTATCAATGAAGGAAAATCTAAACATGTCAGAATCGACGCTAACCTTGGGAGATCCCCAGTTAGCTATCCAATTATTCGGTCCACAGGACAATCACTTGCGCAAAGTGAGAAATCAACTCGGGGTTGCGATCACGCATCGAAACGGGACGATTCGAGTAGCAGGGCCGAGCCATTCGGTAGACATTGCGACCGGTATACTCGAAAAGTTAAAGGAAAAACTCGTTCGTGGAGGAGTCATTCAACCCGACGAGATCGATGGCTTGCTTGATCAAGCAACAGCCTTTAGCAGTGCTTCCCCGATCGATCCTCGACCAGAAAGCAAAGACGTAGCGATCGGAACTGCCGGGCGAAGAGTCAAGCCGCGGACAGCCGGTCAAAGCGCTTATGTCGATGCGATTCGAGCCCATGACTTGACCCTCTGCTCTGGGCCCGCAGGCTGTGGAAAAACCTACCTCGCTGTTGCGACGGCCGTTGAAGCTTATCGAGCAAAATCTATTCGGAAAATTGTTCTAGTCCGACCTGCCGTTGAAGCCGGAGAAAGCCTTGGATACTTGCCCGGCGATCTGAAAGAAAAACTCAACCCCTACCTCCGACCACTCCTGGATGCGATCAACGAAATGGTGGATTTTGACCAAGTCAAATTCCTCATGGAGCAAGAGGTCATCGAAGTCATCCCTCTTGCCTACATGCGAGGTCGTACACTCAATCAAGCCTTCGTAATACTAGACGAGGCTCAAAATGCCACCGTCTCTCAGATGAAGATGTTTCTAACACGCATGGGAAGAGGCTCGAAAGTCGTCGTCTCAGGCGACACATCCCAAGTCGATCTGCCACCAGGAGTCACCAGTGGACTCCGAGATGCCATCCAGCGACTCGGAGCGATCGAAGGCATAGCCGTCATCAGACTCCATGAAAGCGATATCGTACGGCACCCCTTAGTGCAGCGTATCGTGACGGCCTACGAGCAACCCCAAGGAGCCTCTAGCCAAACCATCAGAAGGCCCGATCGAACCTAAGTCGGTTTCTGAATCATCGCCATGCAAAACTCCTCAAAGAAAAGTCGTAGCGAACGTGCCGCAGCACTTAGAACTAGACGATTCGATTGGTATGACTGGACCGATCGCATCAAAAGCTTGAACTTAATTCAAAGAGCCACCATCGTCACTCTCGCTGGCTTGATCCTATCGCTACTGCTGCGAAGTTGGGAGCCCCCTTTCCCCTACCGAATAGGCTACGTTCCCCAACGAGCGATTCCTGCCCGAATCCCCTTTCAGATCGAAGATGAGGCTCAAACCGATGTACTGCGAGTTCAAGCAGCTCGCGATGTTCTTTGCGTGTACGAAAATCGTAAAGAACCACTTATCGAATTGCGAGGAGATCTCCAGGATGCGCTTTTTGCAATTCGCGACCAGGAACCAAATCAACCCCTCGATGAATCCCAACGCTCCAACTTGGAACATTTCGGATCCCAGTCCGAAGGCTCAAACTCTACGAGTCTCGATCCCCAAGAGATCATCGATTGCGTCAAAAAAACCCTCGCGACCGATGCGGATATCACCAAATTCGATGCGGCTCTACAAAAAGTCTTTAGCCCGCTCGAAGAGTTCGGGATCCTAGAGACGCTTCGCCATGACCCCCAAAAAGGAAGTCAACGGTTTATCAAGGTTATCCAGCAGGGTAAGGATGATCAACGCATCGATGTCGATGTATCTAGAGTTCGAAGAGCTGAACTGATCATAACACTCAAAGGATCTCTCGAAAGGGAGTTTAAACAGCAGTTCGGGGAAGGCACCGCCGATTTGCTCGCTCAGATTGCACATCGATTTCTTGCTGTTAAATTGCCAGCAACGCTGGCCTTTCGAGAAGACCTAAGCAACGTTGCTCGAATCAAAGCGGTAAGCACCGTCAAACCTGCGATGGTTTCCTACGAAACCACCTATGGTGCTCTGGTTCCCATGGGCAAACTGCTCGGGGCGAAAGAAATTCGATTGCTCAGAACCGAACACCACGCATACACTCAGCAGATGACCTTGGGACAGAAATTCCAACGCCTCGCCGCAACCTGGGGACTCCTGGCCGCCGTATCGCTCCTGTGCGGATTTTTTATCTACCAGTCTCGCGATCGATCACCGATCATGGAGGTTTCTAAACTGCTTCGATTGGTCGGATTCTCAGCATTGACCATCATCGCCGCAGTCTTCGCTTCCAGAGACCCTTTTCATATCGAAATCGTGCCGGTGACTCTCTTTGCGATCTCCGCAGCGTTGGTCTACGGAAGACCTACGGCCCTGATGCTCTCGGCAGCGATCTGCTTAGTGATCGCATTTAGCACCGGTGGAGATCTTGCCGAGTACATCCTAACCTTCAGTGCCGCAGCAGGCGCGATCCTCCTTTCTGGTCGAATTCGAAACCGAACCAGATTGGTTTACATGGGCCTGGGAGTCTCTCTGATCGTACTTGCAACATGTCTAGGCCTGGGTGTTCTTACCGGCCAGTCCCTTGAGTTTTCTAGCGATCCGTACGGAACTGGGACGGGAAAATCAGTCCCTTTTTATTCGAGCCAATTGATCTTCGAAGCGATTAAGCAGGCTGCGTTTGTCGCCATTTGCGGACCGCTGATGGTAGGTCTTCTGCCTTTCATCGAGCAACTTTTCGACATCGAAACGGATCTTAGCCTCCTGGAACTCGGCGACATGAGCCACACTCTTCTTAAGCAACTGGCTCAACGTGCACCTGGAACTTATAACCACAGCATCTCGGTAGCCTCTCTTGCAGAATCCGCTGCCGAGAGTATCGGTGCCAATGGACTACTGGTGCGAGTCGGAGCCTGCTTCCATGATATCGGCAAAATGTTTAAACCGAATTATTTCGTCGAAAACCAAATGCCCGGAGCCAATCGGCACGATGCACTTCAACCAGAACTAAGCACCCTGGTGATCATCGCGCACGTCAAAGACGGTGCCGACTTGGCAAAACAGCACAATATACCTCAGCGAATAATCGATTTTATCGAACAACACCACGGAACAACCCTGGTCGAGTATTTTTATCACCAAGCGATCAAAGACAATGAAGGAAATAAAGATATCGAAGAAGTCTCTGAAACTCAGTTTCGATATCCTGGACCTAAACCACAGACAAAAGAGTCGGCCATCTTGATGATCGCCGATGCAGTCGAAAGCGCCACACGGGCTCTGCGTGAACCGACCTCCTCACGCATTCAAACGCTCGTCGACCAAATCGCAATGAAAAAACTTCTCGACGGTCAATTCGATGAGTGCGAACTGACCCTCGTGGAACTCGATGCTATCAAACAATCCCTGATCAAAAACCTCAATGCAATTCACCACGGTCGGATCAAATACCCAGATCAGCAATCGGCAGGATAAAAAGATCCCACTGATTACTTTGCGTCCCTCTGTATAACCAGCATGACCAAAGAACTCTCGCAACCTACAACATTTCCTGCTGAGCCACTAACAATCCGGCTCGACCGACATCTCAACGAATTGTCTTGGCTGGAAAAGTCGCTAGTCATGGCCGAACTTTCCAGACTCGCCTATGGCCCCCACGAACTGATCTCGAAATTCGTCCATCAAGCCGGCATCGATCAATGCGACTTAGTCGCCCAAGCCGGCTCAGAAGCTTACGTTTTTGGTACACCCTACGATTGCATGATCGTCTCGCGCGGCACTGAGCCAACAAAATGGGAAGATATCGCTGCCGATGCGAAAGCTTGGACCATCGCCTGCGATATCGGTCGTGTCCACAGCGGTTTCGATAACCATGTGAATCTATTATGGCCAGAACTCGAAAACCGACTCAAAGAAAACCAGCGACCGGTTTGGTTCGCAGGACACTCCCTCGGTGGCGCTATGGCCGCAGTTTGCGCTGTACGCTGCAAACTCTCACCCATTCCTTCAAACCCCCAAGCTATCTTTTCCTTCGGTGCCCCCCGAGTCGGTAACCGCGCCTACGCTTCGTTTCTCAAAATCCGTCATTATCGATGGGTCAATAACAACGATGTCGTACCACGAACCCCACCCAGAATAATGGGGTATCACCACATGGGTCGCGAAATATACGTCAACCGAAAAGGCAAAATCAGCCGAATCCACAACTGGCTGCGCTTCCAAGATCGCTTACGCGGATTCGTCCAAGGCTTAGGCAAAGGTAAAATCGACTATCTTTCCGACCACTCGATGAAAGAATACGTCGCAATCATCAGGAACCTTCATCAATCAGAACAAAAGGGTCAGCCTGTGCGGATACCACGAGCCCTTCGCTGATCTGCGTCGGTTCACTTGCCACCAAGCCTTGATCCTGCATAGATTCTAGACGCATTGTATCGAGGAATCGCCATCGGTGTTGGCTTGATGTCAAACCCAATCGACAGCTTACTATAGTAAGCCAATTGCTCTTGCCGCGACCCCTGGTACAACTCCGGAATCTTTCGCTGATCAACCAAATCCAACAGCAATCTCGGCTGTACGGCCTTCCCTAAATTCAAATCAAACTTTGAGGTGTCGGCCACCTTGCCGTCGGATGAAAACCTCTCAATCACCGCACGAATATCCGCCGAATAAACAAATCGATTGCTTGCATCGGTGGCTCCTAATTGATCAAAACCACCCACAGTCACAATACTCTGCTCTCGGTCATGGTACTGATAAGCCTCGTAGCCGGCCACTCGCAATGCCTTCATCGCTATGTAAGCTCGCTCGGCAGCTTGCTCCAAGGCACTTGGCCCCTTGGATTTATCATCGCCCGAAGTCGATTTGCCCCAGGAGATAAACTCGCTGTCGCCACGAAAAGTCAAAACTCGTACGGTGTACTTGCTCTTGCAGTCCAATAACGAATGCTCGTTGTAGCCCGGTTGACGATTCATGTCGTAAACGAACTTCTCCAAGTCTGGCGATTGAAAAAAATCTGCCGGCAACAGAGGGTTGCGTGTCATGAAGGCGTGCTCAAGTGGCCCTCGAAACTTCTCTTTCGATATCCCACTGAGCCATTTCTTCGCTCCGCGAATACTATCAGCCTCCTCTTTCTTACCCTTCCCATCGGATTCGTTGCCTTCTGTCAGAAGCGACTTGGCTTGATAAGTCTTCACTCGCTCAAGTATTTGAGGAACCGAAGGATGATCGATCGAATCAAATTCCCCTGCCATGACTGCATACCCACTGACGACTCGTGAATCGCGATACTTCATCACCTTCTGTGTGCCATCCTCACGATACCCAGAACCCAAAACCTTCTCGGAATAATCAAATTTTTTCTCCATGACAAAGGTCGGTAGCCCCAAATCTCGCTGAATCTCCTTAGCTAGTACTGTTGCATCCTCCTTTGCCTTCTCTCCCTCGAACGAATAGGCAAAAATCATCCAAGGCCCATGCTCAGGCTTGAGCATCACAACATCTTGGACTTCCTTTGTAGACCGCTTGAATGGATTCAACAAAGGGGATTGTGCCGATGCGATCCCGCCTATGAAGAATCCAAGTATCGAGAAAAACACTCGAACACAAAAACCATTCCAAGAGGTATCGCATTTCATCGCAAACATCCCTGTTTTTCAACGACCAAGCTGCACGCTATCCAGAGGAAGAACCCTCTAGAGTAGGGGATAGCAATTTCCAACTTCGGTTGCCAGAGCTATTTACCGAGTTTTCCAGCCGCTTTGCGAAACGCCTCGAACTGCTCTCGAAGAGCCTCAGGCGGACGCAACCTACCACCCTCTTCTTGCATACCTCTTAAGCCATCATTACGATCCTTGAGCTTATTGATTTTTTGACCTGCACCAGAAAGTCCTAGATTTCTTAACGTCTCTTCTAGCTCGGCCCGCTTATCTGGATTGAGTTTGGCTTGCTCTTTGGCATCTCTCCATCGATCAGCAAATTTCCGGAAATCCTCCGTGTTCCAATTGAGCCGTTTGAGCAAGTCCGGATCGGGTTGATCCCGCTGGCGGTCAATGTAATCAAGCAACATTTCACCCGCTTTGCGAGAATACTCCTCGTTGGCTTGCTCGGCTCCAAAATCCGCCGACTGACTAGGGCCCGATCCCGCAGAACCACTCGCTTGAGGTGTCTTTCCCGTGTTGTTCACTCCAGAACCTGCACTGTTGGGCTCGCTTGCTTTGGGTTGTCCCTGCTTACCACCTTTTTGGTCTCCGGCCCCCTTTCCATCCCCTTGCTGCTTGCTCTCTTGGTCGCCTGGATTCCTACTATCGGGCCCCTTCTGCGGATTTTGGTTCGATTTGGGATTCGATTCCACAGAGCTGTTTTTCTTCTCCTGCTGATTACCATCCTCCTGATTTTCACCAGTCGGCTTATTCATGCCTGAGTCGTCTGACCCTGCTTTATCGCTGCCTGCCTTGTCACTGCCTGCCTTATCGCTGCCTGCCTTATCGCTGCCTGCCTTATCGCTGCCTGCCTTATCGCTGCCTGCCTTATCGCTGCCTGCATTGTCGCTGCCTGCTTTGTCGCTGCCTGCTTTGTCGCTGCCTGCTTTGTCGCTGCCTGCTTTGTCGCTGCCTGCTTTATCACTGCCTGCTTTATCGCTGCCTGCTTTATCGCTGCCTGCTTTATCGCTGCCTGCTTTATCGCTGCCTGCTTTGTCGCTGCCTGCTTTGTCGCTGCCTGCTTTATCACTGCCTGCTTTATCACTGCCTGCTTTATCACTGCCTGCTTTATCACTGCCTGCTTTGTCACTGCCTGCTTTGTCACTGCCTGCTTTGTCACTGCCTGCCTTGTCGCTGCCTGCCTTGTCGCTGCCTGCTTTGTCGCTACCTGCTTTGTCGCTACCTGCTTTGTCGCTACCTGCTTTGTCGCTACCTGCTTTGTCGCTGCCTGCTTTGTCGCTGCCTGCTTTGTCGCTGCCTGCTTTGTCGCTGCCTGCTTTGTCGCTGCCTGCTTTGTCGCTGCCTGCTTTGTCGCTACCTGCCTTGTCGCTACCTGCCTTGTCACTACCTGCTTTGTCGCTACCTGCCTTGTCGCTACCTGCCTTGTCACTGCCTGCCTTGTCACTGCCTGCCTTGTCACTGCCTGCCTTGTCACTGCCTGCCTTGTCACTGCCTGCCTTGTCACTGCCTGCCTTGTCACTGCCTGCCTTATCGCTGCCTGCCTTGTCGCTGCCCGCCTTGTCGCTGCCTGCTTTATCGCTGCCTGCCTTATCGCTGCCTGCTTTATCACTGCCTGCCTTGTCACTGCCTGCTTTATCGCTGCCTGCTTTATCACTGCCTACTTGGTCATTCATTTCCGAGTTAGCCTCAGGGGGGGCAGTCGAATCGTTCCTGACGCGATTGGCTTGTCGATCCCCCGACGGGTTCTGTTGCTTCTCGTTGAGAAACTGCTGGATCTTCTCAAATGCACCACGATCCTGATTCGTCGTTTGATTGCTCGATTGACTTTTAGTCTTTCCAGACTTCATCTGCGAGTCGTCCCTGGAGTCCGATTCGGTTGAGGATGCCGCAGCACCACCATTCATCTCTGATTGATTAGGATTAGCTTTCTCGCTTGGTGTGGCGTTAGACGGAGTACTTATTCCGTTTGCATCTTCTGGATTGGATCCTGATTTTTGCTCTCCACGATCTGAACCACTTGATAGGCCACCCTTAGGAGTTTGTGATTGGTTAGATTCGGATGGATTTTTTTGAGAAGGATCCTGTTGCTTCATGCTTGGGTTTGATCTGGCAGCACCGTTCTTTGGGTTTTCTCGGAATTTATCCCAATCGACTCTCTGCTTTGGGTTGGGGTTTTGAGCCTCCGCAATTTTAGGATCACTCGGTGCGGACGGTTCGCTCGGATCCTGCGAATTTTCGACTTTGGATTCTGGTTCGACGATACGGATACGTATCACCTGCGATAAAGCCTTCTGTGGATCGAGCTTTCGGCTAGTTGGGTTATGGAAGTTGTCTTTGGCGATACCGACAAGATCGATCTGGTCACCTGCCTTGAGAGGGTGGTTCCGTGGCACGAACGTGTATTGGGCATTCTTGCTTCTCGGGTTTTCTTCTTCGCTTGGAGCTTCGAATAAAACCTCGCGGAAGATGACTTTAGGTTCTTGGGGGCTTAACTTATTTTCGACCGCTCCTTGGATTTCGACCGAAGTTAGACCGTAGTCTGGATCACGAGCGTTCAGATCAAGTGAGATTGCTTGATCGATTGGGATCTCTACCGGGAGATTTGAATTTGAGGAGAATTCGATTTCAGGGGGTAAATCTGGGATGATTTTTACTTGGTAGATAATCGGATCATGATTGGCTTCTTTAAGGCCGTTGACGGCATGGATCCGGTAATTTGTGATTCGTTTTTCGATAGAGCTCTTTCGATCGATGGTCGCAGTCCAGCTTGCCTCAAGCTGGGTCTTGTCGACTCGCATGTCGAGGAAATCTCTTGCGCTGATGAATAGTTTGTTTTGTAGCACAGGATCGAATTCGATCCTGGCATTTTGCATTTCCTGATTAGCAACTGCGTGGATGCTGGCGATGGTTCCTTCGGGGGCCTCGAAGTGTCCTTGTTGCTGGATTGAACGCGGTTTGAGTTTTGTATAAGCGGGGAAATCCAAATCGATGTGATCGATAGCTACCAGGGGAACGATTTGAATACGCACATCGAAAGGCCCTGCTACCGCATCACCTGCATGAATCCAATAGGTAAGTGGCTGGTGGAGTCCCCCAGAATCTTTCCCAAAATCGATTTTATAGTTGACACCTTGGATTTCCTCCTTCATTGGGACGGTCTGTCCGCGAACTTGACCGTCTGAAAGATCGTATCGCAAGAATACTTTTTCGCTCTTGAGAAGCCCATTGACCGTCACATCGATGGGGATTGAACTCCCTTGCATGATCGTGGTAGTACCCGGGGTAACTTGGGCAAATTGAACTCGGGTCGCAGGAGCGATATTGGACCAGGGCATCAGCATTCGAGCCGTGCTGGTTAGTCCGCTTTTTGGACTCGCCAGGAAGTAAATCATCGTGCAGAGCAAGCAACCAAAGAAAGCTGCACTGAGTCTGATTAAACTTGCAGTGTCAGCGACCTGAGCTGCGTCGGAGTTTCTCAAAAAGCCGAAAGCGTATCTTCCTACGAAGTTCAGTACGCTCTTGGGAGCGGTGTTGGCAGTTTGGTTGAGTTGGATCCAGCTGATAAGGCTGTCTTTTGATCTTGGGTCTTGCAGCTCAAACTGCCTCGCGGCGTATTCCGGGTGGATCCTATAACGCATCGGAGGAAGTACTCGCCTGAGAAACCACCAAAAGCTCCAGGCAGCCAAACCGATCCAAAGCAAGAACCGGACAGGCTTGTTGAATTCCCAAACCCAATGATCGATCAAGACGAATAGAAACACCGAAAACAGTTGGACGCTCAGCAGGATCATCCATCCATAAAACAATTCGGTTTTGCGGATATGGACCGCTGCGCTCTGAACAAAGTCCTGAATTGGATCCCGAGCTACAGCTTGACTCATGTCTTTAAAGTCCCATGCCTAGGTATCCACCGGACTCGGCAAGCGTCTTATCGAGTTGTTCAAGACGCTGCTTGGTCCTCTCGGAGTCCCCGGCTTGAATGAACCGGTTGAATTCCTCGATCACCGCGTTGGAGACGGTTTCCTTGAACCAATTTACCACATGTTGTTCGAGCCAAGGAACATTTTCTTGGTCGAGTTCAACAACTAGAACACACCGAATCGCCTTTGAATCGGTAGTATCGGTAAAGAGTAAACCTTCGAATTTAAAGGCGATCAAACCGGCGTTTGGGTTGTTCGTTACGTAAAATCGGCAGTGAGCGTTGTGCAAGAAGTAATTATTGTGAGTTCCGTGAATTTGGATCGCACTTTTGATCCTATTCCATTTAGCCACTAGTGCTGGAGAAGCGTCCAAGGGGGGATCTAGACGCGTGACGCTTCTAAGTGGCAGGCAGTCGAACTGGATGTCGACTGGACGATGGTCGGAAGTGGATTGCATCTCCGGATCCTTGGTGTTGCGTTTGAGGGCTAGAGTCCGGCGAAGGCCTGCGTGAGCAGATCCCTTTCTTCGAGTTTATGCGATCGAAGTGAACCTGTGGCCGGGCTAGCCGATTCGGGTCTGGAGATTAGCATCAGTGGATAAGACTTAGCGATATCATCACCCCAACGCATTTTTACAAATTGCCAAGCTCCCATATTGCTCGGTTCGTCTTGGTACCAATACACAGGAGTACCTGCGGGGTATACCGAAAGAGCTTTTAGAACGTGAGCCGGGTCCATGGGATAGAATTGCTCGATGCGAAGCAGGGCGACATCGTCCCGACCGAGTTTCTTGCGTTCCTCGAAAAGATCGTAATAGGCTTTTCCAGAACTCATCAAAATCCTGCGTGTGTTTTGGCTTGCAGGCCGATCATCAGGTAGGATCTTCTTAAACGTCCCTTGCTCAATCTCTTCAAGAACGGACGTGCAGCCAGGGTGACGAAGTAGGCTCTTGGGAGTCAGGACGATCAGTGGCTTACTCCACTTGGACTTTACTTGACGACGCAGTAAGTGGAAGTACTGAGCGGGCGTCGATGGCTGAGCGACAATTACATTGTGTTCGGCTGTCAGAAGCAACAGGCGTTCCAAGCGAGCGCTGCAATGCTCGGGACCTTGACCTTCGAAGCCATGTGGCAGAAGCATCACTAGGCGGCTTAGGCGTTTCCATTTGTCTTCAGCGCTGGTGATAAACTGATCGACGATGCACTGGGCGACATTCCAGAAGTCGCCGAATTGAGCTTCCCACATCACGAGGCCTTCTGGGCAATCTAGGCTGTAGCCGTATTCGAATCCCAAAACGGCGGCTTCAGAGAGTGGACTATTGACGATCTCTACACGGGCTTGCCCTTGTCGCAGATGCCCCATGGCCATGAATCGAGCATTGTTGTCGACATCGTGAAGAACGGCATGTCTATGGGAGAAGGTTCCTCGCTCGACGTCTTGACCCGAGAGGCGGATGGGGTGTCCTTCGATAGCAAGAGAACCGAATGCAAGAACTTCTCCGGCGGCCCAATCAAGCTTGGTCTTTCCAGAGGACATCTCTCGTCGATCTTCAAGAACTCGGGCGATCTTCTTGTTGACGTGAAAGCCGGAAGGAACTTGGCTAACTTTATCCAGCAGTTCGGCTGCCGTTGGTCGGTCGATGGCCGTGTTTACAACTAAGTCCGCTGGTTCGGGTCCACCGTAGTAACCTTGCCAGATACCGGTCATTGTCTGAAGGTCGTGTACAAAGGGCTCGCTCTTGGCCAGTTCGAACTCTCGGGTCAGTTGCTGATGTCTTGCTTCGGAGATCGCGTCGGCTTCTAAACGACTCATTCCGTTCATGCTAAGGAGATGTTCCAAGTACGATTCACGAACACCTTTCTTGGCATCGATGGCCGCGTACATCAAGGGCTGAGTAAATCGGGGTTCGTCCGATTCGTTGTGCCCGAGTTTGCGGTAGGCGTACATATCGATCACGACATCCTTTTCGAATTGCTTTCGGAAATCCATCGCCAGTGCAACGACTTGGGCAACCGCCTCTGGGTCTTCTCCATTGACGTGGAAGATCGGGATTTCGAGCATCTTGGCGATATCGGTCGCGTAGGTACAAGAGCGCCCCTGATCTGGTTCGGTTGTAAAACCGACTTGATTGTTGATCACTACGTGCAGGGTGCCGCCGGTTCGATATCCTGGCAATTCGCTGAGATTGAGAGTTTCTTGAACCACACCTTCGCCTATGAAAGCGGCATCACCGTGGATCAAAATGGTCATATTATCGGTTCGGTGAACATCTCCATCTCTGTCTTGTTTGGAGCGACAGCGGCCCAGAGCCACGGGATTGACGAACTCAAGGTGGCTAGGGTTAAAGCAAAGGGATATGTGCAGTTTCTCGCCCGCTCGAGTCGTCCAGTCGCTGCTATATCCCATGTGATACTTTACGTCCCCGCCACCGCGAAACATCTCGGGATTCGGATCATCGAATGACCAGAAGATGCTCTGGGCTCGTTTGCCCATGATATTCGCCAAAACGTTCAGCCGTCCTCGGTGGGCCATCGCCATAACGACGTTTCCAACGCCCTGCTCACCGGCTTTTTCTAAAGCTAGATCCAACAGCGGAATAAGACTCTCGGAGCCTTCGAGCGAGAATGTCTTCGAACCGGTGTATTTCTTGCGAACAAACTCCTCGAATAAAGCGGCATCGGTGAGCCGAGTGTAGATTCGGGTTTGTACCTCACGGGACAATGGCAACCGGTTTTCGGTCGATTCCATCCTTCGCTGAAGCCATTCACGGATGGTGCGGTTATCGATGTGCATGAACTGAGCACCGATACTTCGGCAATAAGTCTCTCGAAGCTTGTCGATGATATCGTTGAGGGTGCGTCCATTGGTGTAATGGATATTCGGAGCTGCAAATGGCCTTTGCAAATCCTCTTTGGTCAGACCGTAAGCATGCGGATCCAATTCAGGCAATGTTTTGCGATTGAACCCCAACGGATCGATCTTGGCCGCCAGGTGCCCTCGCACTCTATATTCGCGAACCAACTGGTCGACCCGTTCTTGCATCCGAGCCAACCACAGAGCATCGGGAGCGGGATTCGATGTCCCATAACCATCGGCAACGACCGATTCGGTCACTAGACTCTCGGATTGAGCGCTCAGGGAGAAATCCTCAAAGTACCTTCGCCAAGTCTCCGAGACGCTCGATGGGTCGTTGATGAAGCGAACATACAAGTCATCGATGTAATCGAGACTGGTGGTATTCATGGCAGTTTTCTGATTTTGAGTTGTATAGGTCGGAAGTTAGATCGTCCGAGCCATGAACAAGCCGCATTGAGGATTCGATTGCCCTAGAGGCCATCCCAAAGGTGGTCGAAACGCCTTTGAAGGTTGCCAAGGGTGGGATGCGATCCATCCTGACTTTCCGGACTCGTCGGATTATACCTGCGCCATTCGGTCGCGGTAATGGCGGTTTATCAGTTCAATTGATGAATTTTAGGTCATTTGGGAAATTTCGTCACCCGTGCGGCAGATCTAGCTCAAGGGCAGCCTTAAAAAGCTCCCTAAAGCGGGCTTGATTCGATCTTCGGCAGGTGTCTAAACTCCCGGGTCGAATCCCGAGTGAAATTGGAAAGGAATCCTATGCCAACTGCAAAAGCATCTCAAGCGCGTCGTTTCTTCACCGCAAGCCTTCTGGCAAACTGTTTTTTGGTGCCGATTTTGGTGCTCAACCCCACCATCACCCAGGCACAGGACCGCAATGGATCGCCCGCCGGCCAAGGTACCAAAACGAAGATTTCAGGCACCCAAGCCTCGTCGCGGAACAACATCAAGGACACCGACGCTGCGACGGCTCCGAATCAAGAGAACGGGCCTGCCATCGTCGCGCTTGTGAACAGTCAAAAAATCACTCTGCAGGATCTTGCAAATCTTTGCGTGATGCGTCACGGCGAAGAAGTCCTTGACAACATGGTCAATCGCTACTTGATTCTCCAGGCTTGCCAGGAACGCAAAATCGAAATCACTCAAAAAGATGTCGACGACGAAATTGGGAGGATTGCATCAAAATTCAACCTTAGCGTTCAGATGTATCTCAAGCTCCTCGACAACGAACGAGACATTCGACCTGAATACTATGCCTCGGATGTCGTATGGCCGATGCTTGCACTGCGTGAATTGAGCAAGGAGATGCTCAAGGTTTCACCACAAGACATCGATCGCGCTTTTCAGAGCGAATTTGGTCCAAAAGTACAAGTTCGCATGATCGCTTGCAAGGATGCGGCAAAACTACAGCAGATTCACCAGCAAGCGACCGCCAATCCAGATCTGTTCAAAACCTTGGCAAGAGATAACTCCGAGGATCCAGCCAGCGCCAGTGTCGAAGGACTTTTACCGCCGATACGGATGTACACCGGTGAGGAACAACTCGAGAAAATCGCTTTCGCCCTGCAGCCAGGTCAGATTTCCGATATTTTTAAAGTCGGCGATCTTAGTGTAACCCTGCAATGCGTGCGTCACATGCCCCCAGCTAACCCACCAGCAGCCCAGCTAGCGGAAATCCAAGCCAGGATCAAAGCAGAGCTCGAAGAGCAGAAGCTCCGTCAATCTGCCGAAACGATCTACACCGAACTCAGGAATCGCGCTCAAATCGTCACCGTCCTCGGTCAGCAGCAACTTCAGCAACAATATCCAGGCATTGCTGCCGTGATCAACGGACAAAGCGTAACGATGGAGATCCTCGAAAAGGAATGCGTCAAACGGTTTGGTAATAAAATCCTTGAAGGTGAAATCAATCGCAAGCTCGTCGAGGATGCTCTTGCCAAAAGTGGTCAAACGGTAACGCAACCCGAGGTTGACCAAGAGATCCGAAACACCGCTTTGTTTTACGGGTACATCAATGCCGATGGAACTCCCGATGTTCAGCGATGGATTGCCGACGTTTTAAGCGATAAAGGTAAGACTGTCGAAATGTATGTTCGCGATGCCGTTTGGCCCACCGTAGCCCTGAAGAAACTCTGCGCAGATCAAGTCCAAGTCACCGAGGAAGATATCCGCATGGCCTTCGAAGCAAACTACGGTCAGCGCGCAGAAATCCTTGCAATCGTTTTGAGCAATCAACGAACGGCCCAAGAGGTATGGGAGATGGCAAGAAGTCGCAACACCGAACAGTTCTTCGGCGAACTAGCCAATCAGTACTCCGTTGAGCCAAGCTCAAGAGCCAATTTTGGAAAAGTACCTCCACTGCGTAAATTCGGAGGACAAGCAAACTTAGAGAAAGCTGCATTCGGTCTTAAACCCGGAGAAATGTCCGGTATCATCGAAGTCGGTGGCCAGTACGTGATCCTCAGATCCCAAGGATTCACCGAACCTGTCGTCCAAGACGTAAACGCAGTCAAAGAGGACCTGGCTAAAGAAGTTCGTGAGAAGAAACTCACCAAACAAATGGATGCGATGATGGCGAAACTATCCTCGGAAGCCCAGGTCACCAATATCCTCAATCCGAAAAAGAGCCGAGTCGGAAACGCCGAAATGCAAGCTTCGCTGGACGAACTGAAAAAGACCGAAGTCAAACGATGACACGCCCAAACCGTGGCGAGCGTCGATGGGTACCCAGCCAACGCCATACTCCCATCGATGTTTCGATCATCGCAAAGCATGTACCGAGTTTCCCACTCGTTGGGGAGATACAAGTCGCAGACGTTGAAACTTGGCGTCAATCGCTCAAAACACAAGGAAGGCGAGTCGGTTGGAACGCAATTCTTGCTCACGCCTACGGTCAAGTCTCGACTCAAATACCCCAACTGCGTGATGTCTATGTGTCGCGTCCTGTACCCTACTTCTATAGGCATCCGGAGCCCATTGTTTCGCTAACAATACATCGCAAGGATGCGAATGGGGCTGAGCGATTGATCTGGGCCAGAATCACTTCTCCTCAAAATCATTCGCTCGATGAATTGCAGTCCAAAATCGATTGCTTTACCTCTAAGCCGATTGACGAGGTCTTCAAAGACGGATTGCGACTTGAGAAACGCCTAGGACCGATCCGCCGTTTCAATTGGCACCTACTGATGCGTTGGTGCGGGCGAAAGCGAGCTAAGCATTTAGGAACCTTTAGCATATCTAGCCTCGGGCATTTAGGAGCATTGAACCTCCATCATCCCATCGTCACTGCGACTAGTCTTGCCATGGGGCCCATAAAACCAAGCGGCCTCTGCGACCTGGCGTTGATCTGCGACCATCGAGTCATCGATGGTGTCTTGGCCTGCGATGCCATCAGGAAACTTCAAGATTCCATTAGAGATCTCATTTGTAACAATGAGTAGCAAGCTTTGACGTTTTAGGTTTTTGTGAATCTTCCAATCGCTAGAAAAATTACAGCCGATCAATTTTGATCGGTAGCTTACGCCCAGGAACCCAAATTCGTTTAGGATTCTAGCCCAAACACGAATCCGAATGCTAGGCTATGAAAACTTAGGCTTCAATTACGATTTCTACAGTAGTCTTTCTTTGAAACACCCGTAAAATTCCACGACGGACAACCTCTGAAGCAAGTGGTATTACCGGATAACCATTTGTCAGTTTTTGTCCAAACGTAGCGCATCGAGTTCGACGAATGAAAAAAGGTTTAAATTCACTGTTGCTCACCGCTCTCTTATCGGTCACTGCAATGACCGGCTGCCAACGAGAGTCGCGTGAATATCTCCTGGCTCTAGAGTCCAAGGATCGGCTTATCGAGAGTTCCCACAAGGCAAGGCGTGATGCCATTGAATCCCTTGGACATCGCAGCCTAGCTAGAGCCGATCGAGCCATGGCCGACGAATCCAAAATCGAGGAGCGAACGATTTTCGTCGAAGGAACGTTAGATAGGCATCGTCCACACAAACCCAACCAGCAGTTGTTTGAACACGCAACCCGGGTGCTTGATGACCTCAAGGCTCAGCACAAAGAGCTTACGGACCAATGGATTCAGGTTTTCAGAAACGCAGAGTCCGAAAATGCGATTAAGTTGTCTGAGAAAATTCGAGACCTCGAATTGGTCATAGCCGAAACTTCAGAAGTAGCGAAACGATCGAAGCCAACTCAGGGAACGACTTCAGCAAGCGTGCCGACGCGACCGGATTCGGTCGAAGAATGATGCCCGTTGCCTTTTTTAGATACCTTCACATGCCATAGGGCATGTGAACGCCTTAAGCCTAGTAATCGGCAGATGATAGCGGAGCAGCCCAAGCTTCCCGGTGAGCCGTCTTTCAAAGCGGCACGGCGCTAGCCGTCCGGTGAACCTTGAACCTTCACCGGAGGGCTTGCGCCCAACCGCTTTCAAGAACCCCTCGGCATGCGCCGAAACGCACTCAAATCCAATCTTTCCTAAAATGATTCAAACGTCGATTTGAAGGTATTGGCCTAAAACCTTCTTGCTCGTTTGCCCGGTTAACATATACACGGCGATTCAGGAATGGATGTAGTTGACATACGGCCTAAACACTAGGGTTCCAGCTTCCTTTAAAAGGCGATCGACTAGAATTCGATTCAGGCGTATCGAGTACGAGCACGAGTACGAGTACCGCAAAGCTGAGTACGAAAAAGCCGAGCTTTCACCCACTAATTTATCCGAAGAACCAAATACACTATCTGTACCAACTTGCAGCAGAATCCAATGATGGCTTCGTGACTCGTGCTTGGGCAATCGTATCGTTCTCTTTAATGTTGGATGCAAAGTACCACGATTCGATCATCACTCCACCACTTGCCGATACCAACATCGACTGAGCACTTTGGACGAAGCTGATCTGAGGATCCAGTGACTTGGCAGTCTGAAGCTTAACGGTTTGCACCCTGGCCGAATCTCCCAGAAGCCCGGAAAGATCACACGCTGCTAGCGATTGCAGGTTTTGGGATTCAATCAAAGCGGCGACCAAGCACAGATCCATAATGTTTCGAAGTTCACCAAATACTGGATCCTTGACGGCCAGTTCCCCGAGTTTATTCGTAAAGCTCTCTGCCCATTTCTTTGCAACCGGATCCGCTTTACCCGTGTTGTTACGCATGCCGGAGTTGTCGAAGACCTCCGTTTCGGTCATCGTCTTGATGCGTTGCCCGGAAAACTTCCAAGCCAATCGATCTTTGCTATGCGATATCGCATCGTAATCACACGACATCCAGAATCGGGATTGCAATGCAGTCGATGCATTGGCTCGATTCTTGACCATCTCCAAATAACTTGGCAATCCAGCAACGGGTGCTTTAGCCAAATTCATTCCATAGAGTTTCATTCGGTAGTCAGCAGCTAGGATAACCCTCGCCATATTGCTGTCGGCAGGAATCCCAGAGAGGCTTACTTGCTGAGGTCCAAAAGCCCTAGCCAACTCCGATGCCACTGACGGATTGATGTTCTGGGAGGTCAACCCCGCGAGAGCTTGATTGAATTGACGGTATCCTTGCTCGGTTGGATCGATGGAGACCGAAATCCCACCGTTTCGAGCTTGATTGACATAGCGGAAAGCTGTTGCCAAATCATCGATGTTGATCACGGGGTTGCCAGATTTCTTACCGACGATTGATCCCTGTGAGCCAAGAACCCATGGTTCGGCAGGACCTGCAATCACGATGTCTTGGCTCTCAGGATAAAGAAACACATAATCGATTCGGGTCAGTCCACCGAGGCAATAAACATCTTCGGGGATTTCTTTTCCTTGCTTTTGAGATTCCAAAGCGATCTGTTGGATACCCTTGAGCGAAATGAGTCGCATATCGGTCGCCTTGGCAAGATCCCCCTTTGCACCTTGCATCGCACCTCTGAGTTTCTCGAGGTTGAGGGTCTGATCTTCGGCGGTCGCATTTCGTAGCACGCCGTTGGAATCGATCATGACTCCACCGACTCCTTGGTTGCCGAAAATGCCTCCGAACTGGGCCGTTGCGTTGTGGAACGAAACGGAGCATGCGGCCACTGCGACGGCAAAAGACCGTAGTAACAACGATTGAACGAGGCCAGACATTCTCAAACGCATGATCATACTCCGTTAAAACACCAAAAATTGTGCTACGATGGAAAGCGGGGGGACACCCAAACCACTCCCCTTTAGTTTATTTCAGCCTTTGCACGATGCAACCAAACAACCAATCTGCCTACCTGATTATTCGCCAAGGAAACCGCTGGACCGACGTTTTTCGTCTGGAAACTTGCCAAACCTTGGTAGTCGGCAGGGCTTCTTCTAACGAAATTCCAGTCTCCGATGAGCGTGCCAGCCGCCGTCACGCTGAAATATTTTTCAAGGACGGTAACTGGATACTTAGGGACCTGGGGTCCCGTAACGGCACTCTTTTGGACGGATCCAAGATCGACGCTCCGAAGACGCTTTCCCCAGGAAATCAAATAACGGTTGCATCTTGCCGAATGACTTTTGTCCATTCGCTGACCGATTATGTTCCTCCGACAACCGATTCTGAGGGTCCTAGCGATTCTCCCGGATCCAAGACCCAGTCGGATCTTCCACCTTCGATTACCCATCGGCAATCCAAGGCCTCCATGTTGGGATCGCAAGAAATCTCTCCTGAGCTCATTGGATCAACGCAAAAGGCCGCCTCAGAATCCGCCAAATCGGAATCTTCCGAACCAACTGTCCATGCCGCAGCCCTCGAAGTGCTCCAATTGGCATTCGAGCTTGCCAAGTCCTCATCGATACCCCAAGCCTGCGAACTGGCACTGACAAAACTCCTAGCCGTCACCGGTTGCCAGGCCGGTGGTGTGATCAAAATCGATGGATTTGTCAACGAGACCAAAAACGATCGGAGCAAGTCGCCCGAGACACCCAACATTTCCATTTCGGTTCTCGCAGCATCCGAGCTAGCTGGCAAAGCCTATCATCCAATCTCCGACACAATCGTTCAAAATCTATTGCGAGATCCTTCAGCCATCCTGGCTCGCAATGTGACTTCAGACCCAAGCCTCGTAGGAGATCCCAAGCAAACTGGTAGCCACATCCTTTCGACCACATCCTTAATCGCTGCACCGATTCAAGTCGACGGTAACCTCTTTGGGGTAATCCACCTGTATTCACGCATTGGTCGAAAGGATCTAACCCCCAGCGATTTAGAAGTTGCATTGGCAATCGCCGAAGTTCTATCGGTCTCGATCGATAATTTATGGAAGCATCAATCGCTTGAAACCAAGCTCCAATCAACCTCCTCGCGGCTAGAACAACTCGAACAGCGCCTTGGACATGGAGATTGGATCGGTGATTCTCAATCCATGCATGTGCTTAGGGAGCAAGTTCGACGCGTAGCACCCACGCAAGCGACGGTTTTGATTCGAGGTGAAAGCGGAACCGGTAAGGAACTTGTAGCTCGCGCTATCCACGAAAACAGTCCACGCGTTTCGGGGCCTTTTGTCACCATCAATTGCGCTGCCCTTTCTCCTACCCTGCTTGAAAGCGAACTCTTCGGACACGAAAAAGGTGCTTTCACCGGTGCAACAGATCGCAAGATTGGAAAGTTTGAACTCGCCAATGGAGGTACCATGCTCCTCGATGAACTGGGAGAAATGAGCATGGAAATCCAAGCAAAATTTTTGAGGGTGCTCGAAGGTCATCCTTTTGAAAGACTCGGTAGCAACAAGCCGATCCGATCCAACGTGCGAATCGTTGCGGCTACCAATCGCGATCTGGAACAGGCGGTCAAGGAGGGGCTTTTCCGATCTGACCTTTATTTCCGCTTACGGGTTATTGAATTGAAAATCCCTCCCCTGCGGGAACGTATTGAAGATGTGCTCCCTCTGGCGGAATTTTTCCTCAAGCAATTTCGTAGCAGTTCCGGTCACGGCCCAACGAGGTTTTCCGAAAGAGCCCAATCGGCGATGATGGCTTATCACTGGCCAGGAAACGTCCGCGAACTTAAAAACTGTGTCGAACGTGCGCATGTTCTTGCGATAGGTGACGTTGCCCAGCCCGAAGACCTCGCGCTTTCTAACCTACAAATCCCTGGCATGACACCCACGGCTGCAACGAAAAGATCCGATGAGCATGACTATCGCGAGAGGACTCTCGATGAAGTGGAACTAGAGCACATCGCACAGACGCTTCGCTACACCCAAGGACAAAAAAATAGAGCTGCCAGCATCCTAGGGATCGAACGCTCGACGCTGGATCGAAAACTTAAACGACTCCAAGACGGCTCCTAACGCGCTGCTGCTTGGTCGATCGCCTGCTTGCGAGCAGCCTCGAACTCGTCTCCCTGCGTCCAAGATTGCATCTGCGGTGCATCGGCGGCTCTGAGTCCAACCTCAGTGAGCAATTGGATGTCCTCGATCGCTCCGCTAAGATCCCAACTCGGATCGTATTGATCGGATCGTTGGTGGTAGTGCTTGTCAGTCCACGCTTGAAGTTGCTTCTTGCCCCAACCCTCTGTTTGGTTCCTAACGGCATGACCGCTATGAAGATAAACCGCTGGCACCCCAACCTTGGCCAGCGAGAACTGGTCGGAACGATAATAAAACCCCTTGCTCGGTTCCAGATCGCCCACGACAACGCGTCCCTGTTTGGTCGCGGCGCTTTGCACCAAATTGTCTAGCGAACTTTTACCCAGCCCGATGACTTGAACGTCCCTGGTCGGTCCGAGAAAATTGATGCCGTCGATGTTGATCAGCGATGAGAGCTTTCCATTGGGAATCGGAGGGTTTTCAGCTAAGTACTTTGAACCTAAAAGCCCTTGCTCCTCTGCCCCCACGGCTGCAAAGAGCAAAGATCTTTTGGGGCGATACCCCGATTCGCTAATCGCTTTGAGGATCGTCAGCAATGCAGCTGTTCCCGACGCGTTGTCGATCGCTCCGTTGTAGATGTTATCCCCGTTTGCATCTCGATCGGCAGACATCCCGATGTGATCATGGTGAGCCATCCAGACGACGTATTGATCCGAGACGCTCGGATCGCTTCCCGGCAAAACGCCTAAAATATTTGCGGTGATTCGTTCTCTGGCATTGCAATCCAGTTCGGTCGAGAGTCGCAGTCCCAATGGCACCGGTTTAAACTCTCGGCTTTCGGCCAGCTTGCGAAGCTCATCGAGGTCATAACCTCCCGAGCGAAACAACTCCCGGGTGGCAGACTCGGTCATCCAGCCCTTGATGTCCATTCTCGGACCAGAGGAGTCTCGTAACTCGAATTCCTCACCAGTCCAAGAGGTTTGTATGACGGTGAATGGATATCCTGCCGAAGCGTCGGTGTGAATGATGATCGCACCGGCTGCACCTTGCCTGGCGGCGCTTTCGTACTTGTAGTCCCAACGCCCATAGTAAAGTCGCTTTGATCCTGCGAACAACTCAGGATCGCTCTCTGGATCGTTGTTCATCATCACCAGTATCTTACCCTTGAGATTCATTCCTTTGTAATCGTCCCACTGAAACTCAGGGGCCTGAATCCCATAGCCTACAAAGACCAACTCGGCGTCTTTGATCGATATCCTCGGCTCGGGCTTGCCTGCAACAGCGATGTAATCCTTAAAGTATTCGAAGGATACATTTTGACCGTCCTTACCCCTTACTTCCCACTTCTTATCTGGAGTACTGGTAAGCCCGAGCATGGGAAAAACTTGGCGATACGATCCAATGGCCGGTGCGATCTCAAGTCCGTTGGCTTGAAACTGTGTCTCCAAATACAATTGAGTCAGCGCATCGCCTTGCGTCGCAGGGCCCCTCCCCTCGAGTAAGTCATCTGCGAGAAAACGAATATGCGCACGGAGTGTCGATTCGGATATCTTCTTCTGGACATCCTCAATGGTCTGAGCCCAAGCCAAACAAATCAGGGCACACCAGCAGCCATAGGTCACACCCAAAAACAACAACCGGTCTACAATGAGCTTGCAACGGCAACGAAACATTCGAGTCCCCCCTTGAATTTCCTGGGCGTTTGCTGACTGATTTTCACAAGTCTTTCCACACCTATCGTACCGTATTGCAGCGACGATTCCCAAGGGCAATCCATGACAAACTCCCCGAGCCATCGCATTGAATTCCAAATCGGTGGAATGTCCTGCGCTGCTTGTGTCGGACGCGTCGAACGATCGATCAAGAAAATTCCTGGGGTTGCCGAGGTCTCGGTGAATCTAGCCACCCAGCGAGCTGTGGTTACCCTCTTGAGCAATCCTTCGGTGTCGCCAAAGCTTATCGCCGATGCGATCGTGCATTCGGGATATTCGGCTCTGGAACTTCCAAACCAGCCAAAGGAACAATACTCCAAGGATGCTTCCGACTCACTTCACAATCAGGAACTGACAAGTCTACGAAACGATTTTTGGGTTTCACTGATATTCGCCCTGCCGATCTTTCTGATTTCCATGCTTCCGATGCTATGGAGCCCTCTGATGGATCGAATGATGCAAGCCATGCCCATGCAGAACTGGAATTGGATCCTTTGGGCACTTGCAACCGTCGTGCAGTTTTGGTCGGCTAGACGCTTCTATCGAAACGCCTACCACAGCCTCGTGGACCTCTCGCCCGATATGAACTTCTTGGTGGCCATGGGTACCAGCGCTGCCTACCTGGTCAGTACCCTCATTACATTTTTTCCAAATTGGCTCGGTCGAATCCAACAGCATGTTTACTTTGAATCCTCGGCCGTCGTGATCTGCCTGGTGCTCTTGGGAAAATACCTTGAAGCCCGTTCGAAACGAACGACTCGAGAGGCTCTCTACGGACTGACGCAGCTTCAGCCCCAGATGGCCCTCAAGCTGGAGAACGGACAAATCACCCAAGTCCCTACATCACAGATCTCCCTAGGTGATCATTTAGTGGTCTACGAGGGACAAGCCATCCCGCTCGATGGCCAAATAGTAAGCGGCAGCAGTTTCGTTCAAGAGGCGATGGTCACCGGTGAGCCGATCCCTACTGAACGGACCGTTGGTGACCGAGTCATCGGAGGTACACTCAATGGCAATGGACAATTGACCATTGAGGTCACCGCGATTGGTTCGAAGACGTTTCTTTCGAGGATGACCGCCCTGGTTATCGACGCTCAGTCTAAAAAACCCCCGATTCAGTCTGCACTAGATCGCATCATTCGAATCTTCGCTCCAATGGTACTTCTCATCGCAATCCTAACGGCCTTGGGTTGGTGGTACCTAGGCCAGGAATCTGCTTTCGAAAAAGGGCTCCTGCACGCAGTGGCTGTGCTGGTCGTCGCTTGCCCTTGCGCACTGGGACTTGCATCCCCCATGAGCATGGCTGTCGGCAGTGGGCGAGCCGCCCAACTGGGCATCCTGTTTCGCTCCCACGAATCGATCCAGAAACTCGCTCAAATCAATTCGATCGTTTTCGATAAAACGGGAACCCTCACCACGGGGCAACCAACGCTCGTCGGAGCATGGCCCCTGCCCGATTCGAATCATGCTTCCGACGAGTCGCAACTTCTGGGACTCGCATCGATCGCCGCCAAATCCTCAAACCATCCGATTTCAATCGCGATACGCGAAGCGACCAAGGGGCATCGTTCGTTGGCATTCGTCATGGAAACACAGGCCGTGCCAGGCAAGGGGGTTCAGGTTCGACTCAGCGACAATCGCAGACTCGCATTGGGATCCTATGCTTGGATGAAACAACTTCAAATGACCAACGAATCCTCGGATCGTTTGCAGGAGGAACTATCCAAACAAGCCTATAGCATCAGTTGGCTTGCAATCGGTCAGGAACTTGTAGGAGCCTTGGGAGTCCAAGACCCTCTCAAGCCGCAGGGAGCCGAAACCTTCGCCGCATTGCATCAGCAAGGCATGAAGATTTCGATCCTCTCTGGAGATCAATCGATCGCAGTTGAAAAGGTCGCCCGGGAACTCGACGTGGATCGATGGAGTGCAGAGCAATCGCCCGAAGAAAAGAGCTTGAGCATTCGAGAGTACAAAAGCTCAGGCGAAAGAGTCGCATTTATCGGAGACGGTATCAACGATGCACCTGCTTTGGCGCTGGCCGATCTTGGAATCGCCATGGGGAGCGGCTCGGATATCGCGATATCTTCGGCAGAGGTGGTGCTTGCTTCAAGCTTTCTGCCACAGATTCCTCTAGCCGTGGGACTCTCACGCAGCGTGATGCGAAATATCTACCAAAATCTTTTCTGGGCGTTTGCTTACAACATACTCTTGATCCCGCTCGCAGCAGGATGGCTGTCTCCTTGGACAACTTGGACATTCACACCCATGTTGGCCGCTTTGGCCATGGGGATATCGAGCCTTTTGGTCGTGGGGAACGCTCTGCGACTTAGAAAGCTCCGTGGTTTTAACTAGTCCTTGCGGCGATCGGACATCTCATGAACCATATCGACCAGTGCGATAACATGCTCGACAGGGGTTCCAGGCAGTATCCCATGTCCTAGATTGAAAATATGCCCCGCTCGCCCCGCAGCTAAATCCAAGACCTGCTTTGCATGACCTCGAATGGTATCGATTCCTGCGAATAGTACGGTCGGATCGAGGTTTCCTTGGACCGCCCTATCTGGGCCGACCATGTCCCAAGCCACATCGAGCGAGATTCGCCAATCGACTCCGACGACGGTTCTTGCATCGCCGCGAAGAGACGGTAGAAGCATGGGGTTCCCGGTCGCGAAATTGATCACCGGAACATTGGGGATAATCGATTCGAGCAATCGCTGCATGTGAGGCAGAATGTAACTGCGATAATCACCTGTAGACAAACAACCTGCCCAAGAATCAAACAGTTGAACAACTTGAGCACCTGCGACAATCTGAGAATTCAGATACAAAGCGATCGAGTGCACAAGCTTGTCCATCAATACATTCCATGCGATCGGGTCGTTGTACATCAAGGCCTTGGTATGAACAAAGTTTCTTGACGAACCACCTTCGATCATGTAACTGGCAAGCGTAAAAGGGGATCCCGAAAAACCGATCACAGGAATGTGCGCCGGTAAGGCCTTGCGGGTCTGCTCGACTGTCTGGGTGACAAAGCTCAAGGGCTCCATGGAATCAAGCGAGATGACCCTATCGATGTCCTTGGCTTGTCGGATCGGATTGTGGATCACGGGCCCATCCCCTTTGGTGAACTCCAGATGGAATCCCATCGGTTCGAGGATGGGCAGTAGATCCGAGAAGATAATCGCCGCATCGACGCCTAGTTTCTCTACGGCAGTGACCATGACTTCAGCGCAAAGACTCGGGTTCTTGCAAAGATCCAGAAACGAAACTTTTTCTCGTACGGCTCGGTACTCGGCCATGTATCGGCCCGCTTGACGCATGAGCCATACGGGTGTCACATCAGATGCCTGACGATAGCATGCCTTCATAAATGGGCTTTGTGCAAGGCTCTCTCCGAGGCGATGGAGCTTGTCCTT
>Ga0315904_10001831_pt1 | contig 33574 bp, 27 predicted proteins | sample LakEriMetagenome_6_FD_203529 | JGI IMG/M metagenome (GOLD analysis project Ga0315904, IMG submission 203529) | Freshwater fungal communities from buoy surface, Lake Erie, Ohio, United States - Buoy 12 MA120 | ecosystem: Environmental > Aquatic > Freshwater > Lake | place: USA: Lake Erie, Ohio...
CGGCCGCTGCCGGCGCGTGGTGTGCGAGACGCAGACGCGCAGGTTCGGCTCGCGCGCGAGCAGCTCGCGCACGAGGCTGGTCTTGCCGGCGCCCGAGGGCGCGGCGATCACGAACAGGCGGGGGCGGCTCATGGCTCCATCTCCGTTGTCCTGACGCTCACTCCACGTTCTGCACCTGCTCGCGCAGCTGCTCGACCAGCACCTTCATGTCGACGGCGAGGCGCGTGGAGTCGATCTCCTGCGACTTCGAGGCGAAGGTGTTGGCCTCGCGGTTGAGCTCCTGCATCAGGAAATCGAGGCGGCGTCCGGCGGCCTCCTCGCCATCGACCACGCGCCGGATCTCGGCGAGGTGCGCATCGAGGCGGTCGAGCTCCTCGTCGACGTCGGCGCGCTGCAGCAGCAGCGCCACCTCCTGCTCGAAGCGCGTGGCATCGACCGTGGCGCCGAGCTCGGTGAGCCGCGTCTGCAGGCGCGTGCGCAGCCGCTCGCGCATCTCGGGGGCGCGGGCGCGTCCGGCGGCGAGCAGCGTGGCGAGTCCCTCGACCCGCTGCAGCACGAACTCGCGCAGCCGCGTGCCCTCGCGCTCGCGCGCGGCGGCGAGCTCGCGCGTGGTGTCGGTGAAGAGGGCGCGGCAGGCGGCCGCGAGCGCATCGGTGTCGGGCGCGCTGTCCTGCAGCACGCCGGGCCAGCGCAGCACATCCATCGGGTCGAGCGAGACGGCGGTGCCGCCCGCCCGAGAGGCGATGTCGCGGGCCCGCTCCAGCACGCGCTTGAGCGTCGCCTCGTCGACGCGCAGTTCACGCTCGGCCTCGCGCGCGGCGCGCAGGTGCAGCGTGCAGTCGACCTTGCCGCGGCGCAGCTGCTTGGCGAGCAGCTGTCGCAGCTCGCCCTCGAGTCCGCGCAGTTCTTCGGGCAGGCGGAAGCCCGGTTCGAGGTAGCGGTGGTTGACGCTGCGCAGTTCGCAGGTGAGCTGGCCCCAAGGGCCGCTCGCCTCGCGGCGCGCGAAGCCGGTCATGCTGTGGATCATGGGTGTGCCTCGCGCGGATACGGAGCGGAGTGTATAAAGCGCGCAGTGTAGCCGATGCACCGTCGTCCGACCCCGCAGTCCCCGTCCCCGAAAGCCACCGCCCCCGAGGCCACCCCAGCATGTTCAAACGACCGAGCGGCCGCGCCGCAGACGCCCTCCGCAGCGTGACCTTCGACCGCGGCTACACGCGCCATGCGGAAGGTTCCGTGCTGGTGTCCTTCGGCGACACGCGGGTGCTCTGCACCGCGAGCATCGAGGACGGCGTGCCGGGGTTCCTGCGCGGCCGCGGCCAGGGATGGGTGACGGCGGAGTACGGCATGCTGCCGCGCGCCACGCACAGCCGTTCGCCGCGCGAGGCCGCCAAGGGCAAGCAGACGGGCCGTACGCAGGAGATCCAGCGGCTGATCGGCCGCAGCCTGCGCGCGGTGATGGACATGACCGCGCTCGGCGAGCGCACCGTCACCCTCGACTGCGATGTGCTGCAGGCCGATGGCGGCACGCGCACCGCGGCGATCACCGGCAGCTATGTCGCCCTCGCCGATGCCTGCGCGGCGCTCATCGCGCGCGGCGCGCTCGCGGCCTCGCCGCTGCATGGGCAGGTGGCGGCGGTGTCGGTCGGCATCTGCGGCGGCCTGCCGCTGCTCGACCTCGACTATGCCGAGGATTCGCAGGCCGAGACCGACATGAACGTGGTGATGAAGGACGGCGCCGCCTTCGTAGAGATCCAGGGCACGGCCGAGGGCCATGCCTTCCGCCGCGACGAGCTCGACGCGCTGCTCGCGCTCGCGGCCGACGGCATCGCGCGCCTGCACACCGCGCAGGCCGAGGCGCTCGCGACGCCGCTCGCCGTCGCGCCGGCCGCGCCACGCAAGAGATGACCGCGCTGCGCGTCGTGCTCGCCACCGGCAGCGCCGGCAAGCTGCGCGAGTTCGCGCAACTGCTCGCGCCGGCGGGTTTCGAGTTCACGCCGCAGTCGGCGTTCGGCATCGAACCGCCGGAGGAGACGGGCGACACCTTCCTCGCCAACGCGCTGCTCAAGGCGCGCTACGCGTCGCGCCTCTCGGGCCTGCCGGCGATGGCCGATGACTCCGGGCTCGAGGTCGACGCGCTCGGCGGGGCGCCCGGCGTGCGCTCGGCACGGTACTCGGAGGATGCTGTCGCCGCCGGCGCCGCTGCCGCTGCCGCTGCGGATGCCGCTGCGATGTCCCGCGACGAGGCCAACTGGCGCAAGCTCCTGGGTGCGCTCGCCGGCGTGCCGGACACCGCGCGCACGGCGCGCTACCGCTGCTGCATCGTCCTCGTGCGCGAGGCCGACGACCCGGCACCGCTGGTGGGTGAGGGTGCCTGGGAAGGCCGCATCCTCGAAGCGCCGCGCGGCAGCGGCGGGTTCGGTTACGACCCCGTGTTCGCGCCGGAGGGTCCAGCATCCGGTGGCGGCAGCGTCGCCGAGCTCGATGCCGCCACCAAGAACCTGCACAGCCACCGCGCCGCGGCGCTGCGTGCGCTGCTCGCGGCGTGGCAGGCGCAGGGCGCCTCGCGCCCGGCCTGAGCGCGCAGAGGGCGTGCCATGACCGCATCGCCACCTCCGTTCGGCGTCTATGTGCATTTCCCGTGGTGCGTGAGCAAATGCCCGTACTGCGACTTCAACTCGCACGCGATGAAGGACGCCGTCCCCGAGCGGCAGTACCTCGAGGCGCTGCGTCGCGACCTCGAACATCAGCTCGCCTCAGGTGTCGCGGAGCCCTCGCGGCCCGTGGTGTCGGTGTTCCTGGGTGGCGGTACGCCGAGCCTGTTCGCGCCGCAGGCCATCGGCGAGGTGCTCACGATGTTGCGCGCGGCCTTGCCGTTCGCATCGGAGGCCGAGATCACGATGGAGGCGAACCCCGGTACGATCGAGCGCGGCCGCTTCGCCGAGTACGCCGCGGCGGGCGTGAACCGCGTGTCGCTCGGCGCCCAGAGTTTCGATGACGCAGCGCTGCGCCGCCTCGGTCGCATCCACGCCGCCGACGAGACGCGCGTCGCGGCCGCCGAGCTGCACGCGGCGGGCCTCGCCAACTTCAACCTTGACCTGATGTACGGCTTGCCCGGACAGGATGCCGCGGGCGCGCTCGCGGACGTCGAGTCCGCGCTCGCCCTAGCGCCGGCGCAGGTCTCGCACTATCACCTCACGCTCGAGCCCGGTACGCCGTTCGCGGCGCGTCCGCCGCCGGCCTTGCCCGACGACGATCTCACCGAGCGCATGCTCGAAGGCTGCCAGTCGCGGCTCGCGGCGGCGGGGCACCTTCGCTACGAGGTCTCGGCCTATGCGCGGCCCGGCCGCGAGTGCGCGCACAACCTCGTGTACTGGCGGTATGGCGACTATCTCGGGCTCGGCGCCGGCGCGCACGGCAAGCTGAGCGTGCTCGATGACGAGGGTCGCGTGCGCGGCATCCATCGCACCGAGCAGGTGCGCGAGCCGCGCCGCTACCAACGCGATCCTGCCGCGACGCTGAAGGTCCGCGAGGTCGAGCCCGCGCAGCGTCCGTTCGAGTTCATGCTGAACGCGCTGCGGCTCACCGGCGGTGTCGAGCAGCGCCTGTTCGAGGCGCATACCGGACTGCCCTGGTCGACCGTCGTCGCGCAGGTGCAGCGGGCGAGGGCGGCGGGCTACCTCGACGAATCACCACCCGGAGCCGCCGTGACGGGGGATTTCTTGCGCCCGAGCGCCCGCGGACTGCAGTTCCTGAACGACCTGCTGGTCGAATTCCTGCCAAGCGAATCGGGCACTTAGCGCGATCGCAGCCTCGAAACCGCGTCATTCATTCACAGTTGCGGAAAATGCTTGGCAGGAAGTCCAGAAGCGCCACTTTTTTCATGCCTTAATGAAATTGAAACCTGTAAGTCCATGATTAAAATGGACTTAATGCGATGTGAATTTCAGGGTCGGCCTGGGGGAAAACCGAAATCCGCGCGGGAAAACGCTGTTTTTCGTGCAAGGCTCCACAGAGTTATCCACAGTTCGGTCACCGCTGCGGCCGGGGCGGGGGCGCACCCAGACCCCGGCGCACCGGCCGGGCCCCGCCGCGCTTGTTTACGACCCGCCCTGTCGTTAGACTGCGCGACCGTTTTTCACCCGCACCGCCTGGAAGTCTGGCCATGAAAGCTTCGGTCCACCCCGAATACACCGAAATCGCGGTCTCCTGCACCTGCGGGAACACCTTCAAGACCCGCTCGACCCTCGGCCAGAACCTGCAGGTCGAAGTCTGCTCGAGCTGCCACCCGTTCTACACGGGCAAGCAGAAGATCCTCGACACCGCGGGCCGCGTCGACAAGTTCCGCAAGAAGTACGCCGCCGCTGCGGCGCGCTGAGACCGCTCGCGGGGCTCCCCCGCCGACCGGGAACTTTGGTAGCGTGAGGTCCTCTCACCTACCGATGATCCCCCGCATGCGCCGCCTGCTGCTCCTGCTCCTCACTGCGCTGGCGGTGGTGGCCGCGCCCGTGGCCACGCCGCAGTCCGCCAAGACGAGCTCCGCCTCGCGCGAGGCCCACGGGAAGATCCTCAAGGCCTACGGCGTCTACGCCGACCAGGGGCTGCAGGACTACATCAACGAACTCGGCCAGCGCATCGCGCGCCGCAGCACCTTGCCGGACGCCGAGTGGGTGTTCGTCGTGCTCGACGACGACTCCATCAACGCCTTCACCACCGGCTGCTGCTATGTCTACCTGCACCGCGGCCTGCTGCTGCACCTGAACTCCGAAGCCGAACTCGCCTCCGTCATCGGCCACGAGATCGCGCACGTCACGCAGCGGCATCCGCAGAAGCGGCAGACCCAGGGCCTCCTGGCCTCGCTCGGCGCACTGGCGGCGACGCTCTACACCGGCTCCAGCGCCGTCGCGCAGCTCGCGAACATCGGCGCACAGGCCTGGATGCAGGGCTACGGCCGCGAGAACGAGATGGAAGCCGACCGGGTCGGGCTCTTGTTCTCCACCGCCGCCGGCTACCGCCCGGAGGCGATGGCCGAGGTGTTCGAGATGTTCAAGCGCGGCGAGCGCTTCGAGATCGACCGCGCCCGCGCCGAGGGCCGCCAGCCGCGCGTGTACCACGGCCTCTTCTCCTCGCACCCCGCGCCGAATGCGCGCGCCATCCAGGCCGCCAAGGCCTCGGCGAAACTCGAGCAGGGCCCGCCCGGCGGCTGGATCGACAACCGCGAGGCGTACCTGCGCCGCCTCGACGGGATCACCTACGGCTCGAGCCGCGCCCAGGGCATCGTGCGCGATAACCGCTTCTATCATGCGGAACTCGGCATCACCCTCGCCGTGCCGCGGGGCTGGACCCTCGACAACCAGCGCGACCGGTTGCTGGCCTATACCCCGACGCGCGACACCTTCATGCAGGTGACCGTCGAGGGCGTGCCGCCCACCCAGGGCCCGCGCGAGTTCCTCTACACCATGCTCAAGGGCGCGAGCGTCCGCAACGCCGAGCCCTTCACCGCCAACGGCATGCAGGGCTTCACCGCCGTCACCGCCACCGGTTCACCGCTCGACAATGGCGCCGGGCCGGTGCGCTGGGCTGTGCTCTATCGGGGCAACACGGCCTATCTGTTCGCCGGCGCGAGCCGCGCCTCCTCCCGCGGGGTGCCGGAGGCCGACGGCCTCTTCAAGTCCGTGGTCGAGACCCTGCGCGGCCTCAAACCCACGGAATTCCCGCTCGCCGAGCCGTTCCGGTTGCGCATCAAGACCGCCGACGCCGGCACGCGCCTCGAGGACTATGCGGCCGCCGTGCCGGTCGAGCGGTTCCAGAAAGAAGAGCTGCAACTCATCAACGGCCTCTATCCGAACGGCGTCCTGAGGCCTGGGAGCCTCTACAAGGTGGTCGAATGACGCGATAGCGCGCCGAATTGCGACGCGCTGCCTTGAATTCGGCGCGCCACCGTGTCAACTTTCCGCCATTCCGTTGCGCGCCCGCGACGGAGACAACCCGATGACGTGACACCATGGCCACCAAGACCTTCGAGCTGATCGATACCGCCTCCGGAAAGAAGTCCATCCTGCCGGTCCGTTCCGGATCCGTCGGACCCGATGTCATCGACATCGGCGCCCTCAACAAGGACCACGGCGTCTTCACCTTCGACCCGGGCTTCATGGCCACGGCCAGCACCGAGAGCAAGGTCACCTACATCGACGGCGATGCGGGCGTGCTGCTCTATCGCGGCTATCCCATCGAACAGCTGGCCGCGCAGAGCTCGTTCATCGAGGTCGCCTACCTGCTGAACAACGGCGAACTGCCGGACGCCAAGCAGCTCGCGGATTTCACCGTCAGCATCCAGCGCCACACGATGATCAACGAGTCGTTGCTGCGCATGTACAACGGCTTCCATTACGACGCGCACCCGATGGCGATGGTGAGCGCGATCGTGGCCTCGATGTCGGCGTTCTACCACGACTCGATGGACATCCATAACCCGCGGCACCGCGAGATCTTCATGCACCGCATCATCGCCAAGCTGCCGACGATCTCGGCCGCGGCGTACAAGCGGGCGCTGGGGCAGCCGTTCATCTACCCGCGCAACGACCTCGACTACTGCAGCAACCTGCTGCACATGTTCTATGCCGTGCCCTGCGAGCCCTACCACGTCGATCCGCTCGCCGCGCAGGCGCTCGACCTGCTGCTGATCCTGCACGCCGACCACGAGCAGAACGCCAGCACCTCCACGGTGCGCCTCGCCGGCTCGACCGGCGCGAACCCGTACTCCGCGATCTCGGCCGGCGTCTCGGCGCTCTGGGGTCCGGCGCACGGCGGCGCGAACGAGGCCGTGCTCGAGATGCTCGAGGAGATCGGCAGCGTCGAGAACATCCCCAAGTTCCTCGCGCAGGTGAAGGACAAGGCGAGCAACGTGCGCCTGATGGGCTTCGGCCACCGCGTCTACAAGAACTTCGATCCGCGCGCCAAGATCATCCGCGAGATGTGCCACAAGGTGCTCGCGAAGATGGGCCGCGCCGACAACCCGCTGCTCGAGCTCGCGCAGCGCCTCGAGGAGATCGCCCTCAAGGACGAATACTTCGTCTCCCGCAAGCTCTACCCGAACGTCGACTTCTATTCCGGCATCATCTACAGCGCACTCGGCATCCCGCGCTCGATGTTCACCGTCATGTTCGCGATCGCGCGCACCGCGGGCTGGGTGGCGCATTGGCAGGAGATGATCAGCGATCCGGGCATGAAGATCGGCCGCCCGCGCCAGCTTTACACGGGTCCGGCCAAACGCGACTACACCCCGATCGGCAAGCGCTGACGGGGAGCGGTCAGCCCGCTTCGAGCAGCGCCGCCACCTCGGCGGCGTCGGCACGGCGCATCGGCTTGCCGTCGACCGGTGACACCGGCGACTGTCGGATGCCGTCGAGCGGGAACACCACGATCTCCACCGGCTGGTCGTCGACCTCGAGGCGCAGCGCGGGCTGCTGGACGACGCGCTCGGCGGTGTAGCGCAGGCGCCTCTCGCCCACCTCGAACGGGATCCCCTGGTCCATCAGCCGCAGGCTGAGGGTCTCGACGCGCTCGGCGAAGGCGTGCAGCAGCACGTCGTCGTGCTGGGTCGCGGTGCCGGCGAGCACCGGACCCACGAGCCGCGGCTGGAAGTCGCGCAGGCGCTGCATCACATCGAGCGCCACCTGCCGTTGCGCGAGCAGCGATTCCACATGCGAGTCGCCGCCGAACAGGCGTTGGTATTCCTGCAGGGCTTCCTCGATCTCGGTGTTGCGCGGCAGCATGGAGCCGTCGACGACGCCGAAGCGCTCGGCGGCCTTGCGCTTGGCGAACAGGAAATCCCGCACGCCGTGCTCGGCCATCACCCGCGCCGCCTCCTGCGCCAGGGCGCGTCGCAGGTGCTCCGCGCGCGGCGAGGCTTTCTTCAAAAGATCGGTTCCGCGGTCGTCGGGTCGACGGTGCCGACGCCGGTCGCACCGACGCCCGCCATCTCGTTGCCGCCCAGGATGCCGCCGGTCGGCATGCGGTCGGTCATGAAGGTCTCGAAGATGCCGCCCGGATCGTCGACGCTCGCGAGTTCACCGGTCGCCGGCGAGACGCGCGCCTGCACCAGACCCTCGGGCATCGGCCAGCCGCGCTGCGGCACGCCGGCGAGCGCGTCGCGCATGAAGTCCGTCCAGATCGGCACGGCGGTGCGGCTGCCTTCCTCGCCTTCGCCGAGCGGCTGCGACTGGTCGAAGCCGACCCACACCGTGGCGATGACGCTGCGGTTGTAGCCGTTGAACCAGGTGTCGCGCGATTCGTTGGTGGTGCCGGTCTTGCCGGCGATGTCGCTGCGGCCGAGCGCGCTCGCCCGGATACCGGTGCCGCGCGAGACCGCCTCGCGCATCATGTCGGTCATCAGCCAGGCGTTGGCGGCGCTGATCGCGCGCGGCGCGCGCTGGGCCTCGGGCAGCTTGCAGCCCGTCGCGCCCGCGGCGGCGTCCTCGGCATCGCAGCCTGCACGGCGCGGCGCGGCCTGGAAGAGCACCTCGCCCTTCGGGTCCTCGATGCGATCGATGAACCAGGGCTGCACGCGATAGCCGCCGTTGGCGAACACCGCGTACGCGCTCGCCACCTGCAGCGGCGTCGCGCTGTTGGTGCCGAGCGCGAGCGTGAGGTTGCGTGGCAGGCGCGACCGCTCGAAACCGAAACGCTCCGCCCAGGCCATCGTGGGCGACATGCCGACCGCCTGCAACAAGCGGATCGAGACGAGGTTGCGCGACTTCACCAGCGCCTCGCGCAGCCGCGTCGGGCCGTAGAACTTGCCGCTCGAGTTCTCGGGGCGCCAGGCCTCTTCCATGCTCGAATCGTCGATCACGAACGGCGCATCGAGGATCAGCGAGGCGGCCGTGAACCCGTTCTCGAGCGCTGCGGAGTAGAGGAACGGCTTGAAGCCCGATCCCGGCTGACGCTGCGCCTGCGTGGCACGGTTGAACTTGCCGACCTTGGGGTCGAAGTAATCGAAGCCGCCGACCAGCGCGAGGATCGCGCCGTCGTTCGGCTTCAGGGCGACCAGCGCCGAGGCGGCTTCGGGCATCTGCGCGAGCCGCGCGTCCAGCGCCGTCGGCGCGCCTGCCGCAGCCTGGGCGGCCTGGGCAGACTTCACGAGGGTGACGTAGACGATGTCGCCGCGCGTCAGGACATCGCCTGCCGACTTCGGCGCCGGCCCGGTGCCGTAGCCGACTTTCTTCCGCGCCCAGGACAGGCCATCCCAGCCGATGTTGGCGAAGCCCTTGCCGCGCACGTAGACGCGCGCGGCCTTGGGGCCGACCTGCACCACGACCGCTGGCAGCAACGGGTCGCTCGACGGCCGGCCCTCGAGCAGGTCTTCGAGGGCGTCCTCGGAATCGGTGCCGGGCAGCGTGACCCGCTCGATCGCGCCGCGCCAGCCGTGGCGACGATCGTAGTCGATCAGCCCGGCGCGCACCGCGCGGTTGGCCGCGGTCTGCATGCGCGAGTCGACGGTGGTGTAGATCTTGAAGCCTTCGTTCTGCGCCGCGGCGCCGAAACGCTTGACGAGCTCGAGCCGCGCCATCTCGGCGAGGTACGGCGCCTCCACGTCGAAGCTCTGCGCGTGCTCGCGGGCCCGCACCTTCTCGGCGACCGCACGCTGTTCGGCGGCTTCGTCGATGTAGCCGATCTCGCGCATGCGCCGCAGCACGTAGCGCCGCCGCTCGGCCGCGGCCTCCGGGTTGCTGATGGGGTTGTAGCGCGAGGGCGCCTGCGGCACGCGGGCCAGCGTCGCGGCCTCGGCGAGCGTGAGTTCCTCGAGGTCCTTGCCGAAGTAGTAGTCCGCGGCCGCGGCGACCCCGAAGGTGCGCTTGCCGAAGCTGATGACGTTGAGATAGAGCCCCAGGATCTCCTGCTTCGAGAACTCGCGCTCGATGCGGTAGGTGAGGAACATCTCCTGCACCTTGCGCCGCCAGGTGCGATCCTGCGTCAGGAACAGGTTGCGCGCGGTCTGCTGGGTGATGGTGCTCGCGCCCTGCAGGCGCTTGCCCGGGACCACGTTCACGAGCAGCGAGCGCGCGATGCCCGGGTAATCGAAGCCCGAGTGCTGGAAGAACTGGTCGTCCTCGGCGGCGATGAACGCCTGGCGCACCATCTCCGGCACCTCGTCATAGGTCACCGGGATGCGGCGCTGCTCGCCGATCTGGGCCATCAACCGTCCGTCGGACGAGTAGACGCGCAGCGGGACCTGCAGCTCGATCTGCCGCATGGCCTCGACGCTGGGCAGCGAGGGTTGCAGGAAGACATAGGCGCCCGAGATCAGGGTGGCGACGGCGAGCGCCAGACCCGCGAGCGCCGCGCCGACCCAAAGGGCCAGTTTCTGGAAGGAGAGGTTCACGGCAGTGGTGATGTTACCGGATTGCAGGGGTCGTCGGATTGCGGGGGCGTCGCGTCGGGGCGCCGTCCGGGGCGGGCGTCGTCGGGCTGGGATATCCTCCCCGCATGGGGGACGCCCGGAACATCTTCCTCGTCGGGCCGATGGGCTCGGGCAAGACCGCGGTCGGCAAACAGCTCGCCCGTCGGCTGCGCCTGCCGTTCGTGGACTCGGACCTCGAGATCGAACGCCGCACCGGGGTGGACATCCCGCACATCTTCGACAAGGAAGGCGAGGCCGGGTTCCGTGTCCGGGAGTCCCTCGTCATCCTCGAGCTGGCGGCGCGCCCCGGGCTGGTGCTCTCGACGGGCGGCGGGGCGATCCTGCGGCCCGACAACCGTGAGGCGCTGCGCGCGGGCGGCACGGTGGTGTACCTCGAGACCTCGGTCGCGCGCCAAGCCGAGCGCGTGCGGCGCAGCAACCACCGCCCCTTGCTCGCGGGTGCCGCGGACCCCATGGCGCGGCTCGCCGAACTCATGGCCCTCCGCGCGCCCCTCTACGAGTCCGTCGCCCACCTGACGTTGCGCACCGACGGCACCCGGGTGCAGGACCTCGTCGACCGGATCATCGCCGCCCTGCCGCCGCCGGTGCCTGCGGCGCCGGCGCCCGATGGCGCGAGCCCCGGTCGTATACTCGGACCGTGACCGCTGCCATGCCTGCACTGACGGTGCCCCTCGGCGACCGTTCCTATCCGATCCACATCGGCGACGGGCTGTTGGGCGATGCGGCGCTGCTCGCCGCCGTGCTGCCGGCGCGCCGGATCGCGGTGGTCACCAACGACATCGTGGGGCCGCTCTACGCGCCGCGCCTGCAGGCGACGTGGGCGGCGGCGGGCGCGACCCCGCTGCTCGAGATCGTGCTGCCCGACGGCGAGCGCCACAAGACGCTGCCCACCGTCTCGCGCATCCTCGACACGCTGGTCGCCAACCGCTTCGCGCGCGACGATCTCGTCGTCGCCCTCGGCGGCGGCGTGGTGGGTGACATGGCGGGCTTCGCCGCCGCCTGCTATCAGCGCGGCATCGGCTTCGTGCAGATGCCGACGACCCTGCTCGCACAAGTGGACTCTTCCGTCGGCGGCAAGACCGGCGTCAACCACCCGGGCGGCAAGAACCTGATCGGCGCCTTCCACCAGCCGAGGGCCGTGATCGCCGATACCGCGACCCTCGCCACGCTGCCGCCGCGCGAGCTGCGTGCCGGCCTCGCCGAGGTCGTCAAGCACGCGCTCATCTGCGATGCAGCGTTCTTCTCGTGGCTGGAGGCCAACGCCGATGCCTTGCTGGCCCTCGACCCGGCGGCGCTCGCCCATGCCGTGCACCGCTGCTGCACCATCAAGGCCGGTGTCGTCTCGCGCGATGAGCGCGAGACCGGCGAGCGGGCGCTCCTCAACCTCGGCCACACCTTCGGCCACGCCATCGAGCAGGTGACCGGCTTCGGTCCGTGGCTGCACGGCGAAGCGGTGGGGGTCGGCCTCGCGATGGCGGCGGGGATGTCGCAGCGCGCCGGTTGGCTGCCGGCTGCCGATGCCGCGCGCCTCGATGCCTTGCTCGCAAGGCTCGGTCTGCGCACCGAGGCGCGGGGCGCGGTCACGCCGCAGGCCGCGCGCGCCGCGATGCAGCTCGACAAGAAAGTCCAGGGCGGCCGCGTGCGCCTCGTCCTGCTGAAGGGCATCGGCCAGGCCTTCGTCACGGCGGATTGGCCGACCGACGCCTTCGATGACACGCTGCAGGAGCACCTCGCGTGAACGACGCGCGCAACAGCGCGTCGATGAACGACGCGCCGCTCGCGCCGTATGCCGCGAAGGACGAGACCAGCCGCGGCCGCCGCTTCCCCGAACCGCCGCCCGCCACGCGCGGCGAGTTCCAGCGCGACCGCGACCGCATCATCCACTCCAACGCCTTCCGCCGCCTCGTCTACAAGACTCAGGTGTTCGTGAACCACGAGGGCGACCTCTACCGCACGCGGCTCACGCACTCGATCGAGGTCGCGCAGATCGGCCGCAGCATCGCACGCGCGCTCGGCCTCAACGAGGCGCTGACCGAGGCCATCTGCCTCGCGCACGACCTCGGCCATACGCCCTTCGGCCACGCCGGGCAGGATGCGCTCAACGAGTGCATGCGCGAATACGGCGGCTTCGAGCACAACCTGCAGTCGTTGCGCGTGGTCGACCTGCTGGAGGAGCGCTACGCCGATTTCGACGGCCTCAACCTCACCTACGAGACCCGCGAGGGCATCCTCAAACACTGCTCGGCGGCCAACGCGCGCGGGCTCGGCGAGCTCGGCGAGCGGTTTTTGCAGCGCCGACAGCCTTCGCTCGAGGCGCAACTCGCGAACCTCGCCGACGCCATCGCCTACAACAACCACGACGTCGATGACGGCCTGCGCGCGGGGCTGATCGAGGTCGAGGCGCTGCGCCAGGTGGCGCTCTTCGGCCGCGCGCACGACGAGACGCTCGCGGCGCATCCCGGTCTCGGCGGGCGGCGGCTCATCCACGAGACCATCCGCCGCATGATCGGGCGGGTGGTGGGGGATGTGATCTCCACCACCGGTGCGCGCCTCGCCGCCGCGGCGCCGACGTCGATCGACGCCGTGCGCGCGCAGCCCGCGCCGCTGGTGTCGATGAGCGAGGCGGTGTACGCCGAGCATCTCGAGCTCAAGCGCTTCCTCAACGCCAACCTGTACCGCCACAGCCGCGTGCTGCGCATGACCGAGAAATCGCGCCGGGTGCTGCGCGAGCTCTTCGAGGCGCTGCTCGAGGACATCGACCTGTTGCCCGCCGAGCATCGGCGCGCGGCGGCCGAGGCCGAGGCCGCGGGCGGCCGCGCCGCGCGAGCGCGGGTGGTGGCGGATTATGTGGCCGGGATGACCGACCGCTTCGCCATCCTCGAGCACCGGCGGCTGTTCGACCCCGACGCCAGGTCTTGAGGCGCCGCCCCGCGCGCTAGACCAGTTTCGCCGCCTCGTCGCGCAGTTCGCGGCGCAGGATCTTGCCGACGTTGGTCTTCGGCAGGTCCTTCCTGAAGTACACGTGCTTCGGCACCTTGTAGCCCGTGAGCTCGGTGCGGCAGTGTTCGATGACCGCCTCTTCGGAGAGCGCCGGATCCTTGCGCACCACGAACAGCACCACGGCTTCGCCCGAGTGCTCGCTCGGCTGGGCGACCGCGGCGGCTTCCAGCACGCCCGGGTGCGTCACGGCGACGCTCTCGACCTCGTTCGGGTACACGTTGAAGCCGGACACGTTGATCATGTCCTTCTTGCGGTCCTCGATGTAGACGAAGCCGCGCGAGTCCATGCGGCCGATGTCGCCGGTGCGCAGCCAGCCGTCGGGCAGCATCACCTTGGCCGTCTCTTCCGGCCGGTTCCAGTAGCCCTTCATGACCTGCGGGCCGCGCACGCAGATCTCGCCCGACTGGCCGATGGGCAGCATGTTGCCGTCGTCGTCGGCGATGCCGATCTCGGTGGAGGAGATCGGCAACCCGATCGAGTCGTTGAACTCCTCGGTGATCGGGTTGATGCAGGCCGCGGGCGAGGTCTCGGTGAGGCCCCAGGCCTGCGTGAGGATGCAGCCCGTGACCTGTTTCCAGCGCTCGGCGACCGCGCGCTGCACTGCCATGCCGCCGCCCAGCGTGCAGCGCAGCGCGCCGAAATCGACCTTGTCGAAGCCCGGTGTGTGCAGCAGCGCGTTGAAGAGCGTGTTGACGCCGGAGATGAACGTGAACCGGTGCTTCATCAATTCCTTGACGAAGGCCGGGAAGTCGCGCGGGTTCGTGATCAGCACGTTCGTCCAGCCGATGCGCATGAACAGGATGCAGTTACCGGTGAGCGCGAAGATGTGGTACAGCGGCAGCGCCGTGATCGCGATGCCCGCCTGGCCCTGGGGCCAGGCGGGTTCGGTCCAGGCCGTCGACTGCAGGACGTTGGCGGCGATGTTGCCGTGGCTCAGCATCGCGCCCTTGGAGACGCCCGTCGTGCCGCCGGTGTACTGCAGGAAGGCGAGGTCGTCGTGGCCGAGGTCGATCTGGCGCAGCGCATGGCGCGCGCCCGCGGCGAGCACGTCGCGGAAGCGGTGGTGCCCCGGCAGCGACCATGCCGGCACCTGCTTGCGCACGCGGCGCACCACGAAGTCGACGATCGCGCCCTTCGGGAAGCCGAGCATCTCGCCGACGCTGGTGACGACCACGCGCCGCACGCGGGTGTGGGCGATGACCTCCTGCAGCACGTGCGCGAAGTTCTCGAGGATCACCACCACCTCGGCGCCCGAGTCCTTCAGCTGGTGCTCGAGCTCGCGCGCGGTGTAGAGCGGGTTGGTGTTGACCACCGTGGCCCCGGCGCGCAGCGCGCCGAACAGGGCGATCGGGTACTGCAGGAGGTTCGGCATCATGATGGCGACGCGGTCGCCGCGCTTGACGCCTGCCTCGTGCTGCAGCCACGCGCCGAAGGCGCGGGTCTGGGCGTCGAGCTCGCGATAGGTGATGCCGCGGCCCATCTGGATGAAGGCGACGCGGTCGGCGTAGCGCGCGAAGCTCTCTTCGGCGAGGTGCGCCACGGAGCGGATCTGCCCCGGATCGATGTCGGCCGGCACGCCGGCGGGATAGGTAGCGGTCCAATAGCGGGAGTACGTCATGCGGTGGACTCTAGCCGGGGGTCAGCGTCTCAGCAACGGCTTCAAAGCCGGCCACATCGTGTCCAGCATCACGGGCTGGGCTTTGGCCGTCGGGTGCAGGCCGTCGGTCTGGATCATCCCCGGTTCGAGGGCGATCTTTGACAGGAAGAACGGTTCGAAGGCGAGCTTGTGCTGGCGGGCGAGGTCGCGGAAGACCTTCTCGAAGCCCTCCGAATAGCGCGCCCCATAATTGGGCGGGATCTTCATGCCGAGCAGCAGCACCCGGGCGCCGGCTTCCCTGGACAGGACGATCATCCGTTCGAGGTTGGCGCGCGAGGTCTCGAGGGGCAGTCCCCGCAGCCCGTCGTTGCCCCCCAACTCGAGGATGACGATGGCCGGACGGTGTACGGAGAGGGCCCGGGGCAGCCGGGCGAGCCCCCCGGTCGTGGTCTCGCCGCTGACGCTGGCATTGACCACGCGGTACCCGTAACCTTGGGACTTCAGGCGGCCCTGGAGCAGGGCGACCCAGCCCTCATCGGCCGCCAACCCGTACCCGGCACTGATGCTGTCGCCCACCACCAGGATGGCGGGGGCGCGTGCAGGTGCCGCGGGCGTGGTGGCCGCCGCAGGGGCGGACGCCAGGCACACCCAGAGTCCGAGCAACAGGGAAGCGACCGACTTGACAGACGTGGCAAACAAAGAAATCGTCCTCGAGGCACAAAGCTTGGGCAAGGAGGTTAGCAGCCCCGAGGGGCCGCTCGCCATCGTCCGCGAGGTGTCCTTCCAGGTGCAGAGCGGCGAATCGGTCGCCATCGTCGGCGCCTCGGGCGCCGGCAAATCCACGCTGCTCGCCCTGCTGGCGGGCCTCGACCTGCCCACCTCCGGCCGGGTGCTGCTGGCCGGCCAGGACCTCAACGCCCTCGATGAGGACGGTCGCGCCCGCCTGCGCGCCGAGCGCGTCGGCTTCGTGTTCCAGTCCTTCCACCTCGTGCCGGCGCTGACCGCGCTCGAGAACGTCATGCTGCCGCTCGAGCTCGCCGGGCGCCGCGATGCCCGCGCCGGTGCCCGCGAGGCCCTCGAGCGCGTCGGCCTCGGCAGCCGCGTCGGCCACTACCCGCGCCAGCTCTCGGGGGGCGAGCAGCAGCGCGTCGCCATCGCCCGCGCGTTCGTGGTGCGTCCGGCGGTGCTCTTCGCCGATGAGCCCACCGGCAACCTCGACACGACCACCGGCGGCCGCATCGCCGACCTGCTGTTCGACCTGAACGCCGGCTCCGGCACCACACTGCTGCTCGTGACGCACGACCGCAGCCTCGCCGCGCGCTGCGGTCGCATGCTCGTGATGGAGGCGGGGCGGCTCGCCCCGGGCTGACATGGCCGCCGTCAACGCCATCCCGCTCGCCCTGCGCCAGCTCGCCCGCGAGTGGCGATCGGGCGAGCTCGGCATCCTGCTGCTCGCGCTCACCGTCGCGGTCGCCGCGCTCACCGGCGTCGGCTTCCTCGTCGACCGCATCAAGCAATCCGTCGCGCTGCAGGCCAACGAGGTGCTCGCCGCGGACCTGCGCCTCGAGTCGCCGCGCCCGATCGGCGATGCCTACGAACAGGAAGCCCTGCGCCGCGGCCTCACGGTCGCGCGCTCGACCTCGGTGCTCAGCATGGCGCAGTTGGGCGAGGCGACGCAGCTCTCCAACGTCCGCTTCGTCGGCGACGGCTACCCGCTGCGGGGCACGGTCGGCGTCTCGGACGTCGCCTTCGGCGTGCCGACTGCGGTCTCCTCGGGACCGCCGCGCGGCGAGGCCTGGCCGGACTCGAAACTGCTCTCCACGCTCGGCGGCAAGGTGGGCGACACCGTGGCGGTGGGCGAGCTGTCCTTGCGCATCAGCCGCGTGCTCATCACCCGCCCGGACCAGGGCGGCGGTTTCGCGGAGCTCGCGCCCTCGATGCTCGTGCACCGCGACGACCTCGAGGCCGCCGCGCTGCTGCAGCCCGGTTCGCGCGCGAGCCAAGCCGTGCTGTTCGCGGGCGAGCCGAAGGCCGTCGCCGACTTCCAGCGCTGGCTCGATGGCGCGCGGCAGCGGGGCGAGCGTCTGCTCGACATCCGCGAAGCGAGCCCGCAGATCCAGACCGCGACCGACCGCGCCGGTCGCTTCCTGTCGCTTGCGAGCCTGGTCGCCGTGCTGCTCTGCGCCGTCGCCGTGGCCATGGCGGCGCGTCGCTACGTGCAGCGCCATCTCGATTCGGTGGCTTTGCTGAAGACGCTGGGGGCGAGCCGGCTGTTCACGTTGACCGTGTCGCTCGTGCAGTTGCTCGTGATCGCGGTCGCGGCCTCGCTGCTCGGCGCCGCGATCGGCTACCTCGCGCAGGAGTGGTTGCTCCGCGCGCTGCAGGGCCTGCTGCGTGCCGACCTGCCGGCCGCAGGTTTCGCGCCGCTTGGCCTCGGGTTCATGACCGCGATCGCGCTGCTCGCGGGCTTCGCGCTGCCGCCGCTGCTGCAGCTCTCGCGCGTGCCCGCGATCCGCGTGCTGCGCCGCGACGTCGGTGCGCCGACGCCGCTCGTGTGGCTCGCCTTCGGCCCGGCAGTGCTCGCGGTCGCCTTCCTCGTGTGGTGGGTGGTGCGCGAGCCGCGCCTTTTCGCCGGCTTCACCATCGGCCTCGCGGTGTTCCTCGGCGTGCTTGCCGTGGCCGGTTGGCTCTTGGTGCGCTTCGCAGGCTCGCTGCGCGGCACGGTGGGCGTGTCCTGGCGCTACGGCGTCGCCAACCTCAGCCGCCGCCGCGCCGAGAGCATCGTGCAGATCGTCGCCTTCGGTTTGGGCCTGATGGTGCTGCTGCTGCTCGCCGTGGTGCGCAACGACCTGTTGGCCGACTGGAAACGCAGCCTGCCCGAGAAGCTCCCGAACTTCTTCTTCATCAACATCCCGCCCGACGTGCAAGCCGAGTTCCGCAGTTTCCTCGAGGCCCGCGGCGCCGAGACCTCGCGCGCGCTGCCGATGATCCGCGCGCGCCTGACCGACATCAACGGCAAGTCCGTGGCGGATCTCAGCTTCAGGGACGACCGCGGCGAGCGCTTCGCGAACCGCGACCAGAACATCACCTGGCAGGCCGATCTCGGCGACGACAACAAGATCATCGACGGCCGCTGGTGGACGGAGGCCGACCACGGCAAGCCGCTGGTGTCGATCTCCGACGAGTACCAGCAGGAGCTCGGGCTCAAGATCGGCGACCGCATGACCTTCGACGTCGCGGGCGAGACGCTCGAGGCCGAGGTCGCGAGCGTGCGCAAGATCGAGTGGGACAGCTTCCAGCCCAACTTCTTCCTGGTGTTCCCGCCGGGATTGCTGGACGATCTCGCGGGTACCTGGATGACGAGCGCCTACCTCAAGAAGGGCGAGGGGCAGGTGGTCGCGGAGCTCGTGCGCCGCTACCCGAGCGTGTCGGTGTTCGACCTCGACGACATCCTGACGCAGGTGCGCAGCGTCATCGACAAGGCCGCGCTTGCCGTGCAGAGCGTGTTCGTGTTCACGCTGTTCGCAGGTATCGTGGTGCTGCTCGCGGCCGTGCAGGCCACGCGCGATGAGCGCCGCTACGAGAGCGCCATGCTGCGCACCCTGGGGGCGAGCCGCGGTACTGTGGCACGCGGCATCCTCGCCGAGTTCACCGCGCTCGGGCTGCTGTCGGGGCTTTTGGCCGCGATCGGCGCGACGCTCGCGGGGTATTTCATCGCGCGCGAGTTCCTCGAGGTCCAGTACAGCTTCGACGCCCGGCTCTGGATCGTGGGCCTGTTGGGCGGCGGCCTGTTGGTGGCCGCGAGCGGGTGGCTCGCCACGCGCTCGGTATTGAAGCAGCCGCCGGCGAGCACGCTGCGCGGCGGATGACCTGAGGCGGATGACCCGAGGCGGATGACCATGCGCGAACCACCGGTTCCCACCACGCAAGCGAAGATGGTCGGCTGGTACGACGCCGGCGTGCTCGCGCAGTCGGCGTGGATGATGACCATCGCCAACCTCTTCGGTCGGCACTCCGACTCGCGCCTCATCGAGGCGCTCTCCAACCAGCCCCAGGGCGTCTTCCGGTTCGAGGCCGACGCGCCGGACGGCGAGTTCTGGCTGGATTACGTGAGCGATGTGGGTGACGGCTTCAACCCGACCTACGCCGTCGCCCGCGGTCTTGCCGCGCCGGAACTCGCGGTGCAGGGCGCCGATGGCGCTGCGGTGCAGACCCGCGCCGGCGGGGTGCTCGTGTTCGGCGGCGACCAGGTCTATCCGTACCCCACGCGCGGCGCCTACGAAGAGCGCACCGAGGCGCCGTATGGCGCGGCCTTCGCCGCGGCAGGCCGCCGTCCCAAAGTGTTCGCGGTACCGGGCAACCATGACTGGTTCGACAGCCTGGTCGCGTTCTCGCGGCTCTTCTGCCGTCCCGAACGCGGCTTCGCCGGCTGCGCCACCGGCCAGACCCGCAGCTATTTCGCGCTGCAGTTGCCGGGCGACTGGTGGCTCTGCGCCGTCGACCTGCAGTTCGGCTCCGAGATGGACGAGCCGCAGGAGAAGTATTTCCGCGATGTCGCGGCGCAGATGCCGCCCGAGGCGAACATCATCCTCTGCGTACCGAGTCCGCAGTGGATCTACGAAGAGAGCTACCCCGACATCGCGGGCTACTCCGACGACTCGCTGCGCGACCTCGAGACGCGGGTGCTCGGCCGCAAGATCGCCGTGTTCCTGACCGGCGACCTGCACCACTACAAGCGCCACGAGGGCGCCGACGGTCAGCAGAAGATCGTCTCGGGCGGTGGCGGCGCGTTCCTGCACCCGACGCATGTCCCTGAGGGCGACCAGCTGCGCACCGGCCACACGCTGCGCGCCACCTTCCCCGATGCCGACACCTCGCGGCAGATGACGTGGCGCAACCTGCTCTTCCCCTGGCTCAACCCGGGGTTCCTGGGCCTCGTCGGTATCTTTTATCTGTTGTCCGCGTGGTTCGCCTCGGCGACCTTCGGGCCCGAGGACCTTGTCTCTTTCCCGGCGGCGCTCCAGGCCGCGCTCGAGGGCGCGCTGCGCGAGCCGGTGAACGGTCTGTGGCTGCTGATGTTCGTGGCGGCGATCATCTTCTTCACCGACACCCACTCCAAGTGGTATCGGCTCGTCGGCGGTTTCGCGCATGCCTGCGCGCATCTTGCTGCGGCGTTCCTGTCGGGCTGGCTGTCGCTGTGGTTCACGACGCAGGTGCTGGGCCTCGCGTTCGGCTCATTGCCGCAGATGGCGCTCGCCGGCCTCATCACCTTCGTCGTCGGCGCCTTCGCCGGTGCGCTCGTGATGGGCGGGTATCTCTTCCTGTCGCTGCGGTTCTTCGGCCGCCACGCCAACGAGGCCTTCTCCTCGCTGCGCGTGCAGGACTACAAGCAGTGGCTGCGCCTGCGCATCGACGCGGCGGGTGCGCTCACCATCCACGCCATCGGCATCGACCGCGTGCCGCGCCGCTGGCGCGGCCCGGCCGACCGCCCCGAACCCGACGACCCGCGCGCCACCGCGCCCCGCCTCATCGACCGCGTGATCCTGCGACCGCTGGGGCAGGGGCGGTATGGCGTGGGGTGAGACGCGTCGACCCCTGCTCGAAGGGACCACCTGGAGGGACCAGCCCGATGATCTTCCGTTCCGCCGTTGCCTTGTTGCTCTTCGTCTTCAGCGCCACCGCTTGGGCCGAGACGGAGAGCTTCGTCTTCTACCGCCAGGACACGCAGATCGGTAGGCTCGTGGTGGAGGTCGATGGACGCACCGCGAAGGTCGACTTCGACGTCAAGGACAACGGACGCGGTCCGACCGTGGCAGAGACGCTGACGCTCGATGCGGACGGTCTGCCGGGCGATTGGAAGATCACCGGCACCCAGACCTTTGGCGGCAAGATCGACGAGACGTTCCGGCGCCGCGGCGCCACCTCGGACTGGAAGGACTCGGGCGGCCCGGGCCGCGCGAAGGGACCAGCGAAGCTCTACATCGCGCAGAGCGCGAGTCCCTGGGCCTTGCAGCTCTACGCGCGGGCGATCCTCAAGGCAGGCGGCCCGATCGATGTGCTGCCGGGCGGCACGCTCGCGCTGACCCAGGGCGAGCGGCTGACGCTGCAGGGTGCAGCAGGCGAGCTCGCGGTCACGCGCTACGACCTGACCGGGCTCGATCTCAACCCGACGATCATGCTGCTCGATGACGCCCATCGCCTGATCGCGCTGCCGTCGGCAAGCGGCGGCATGGTCCGTACCGGCTTCGAGGGCGAGAACCCGCGCCTGCGCAAGCTGGCGGCCGATTGGCAAAGCGCGCGTTGGGCGGTCCTGCAGCGCGAGTCCGCCAAACGCTTCGACGGGCCCGTCCGCATCGCCAACGTCCGCCTCTTCGATCCGGTGGCCAAGCAGTTGACGGCGCCCGTGTCGGTGGTCGTCAACGGACGGACGATCAGCGGCGTGCAGCCGGCCGACAGCCCGGCGACGCCGGGCGAGACCGTGATCGACGGGGCAGGCGGGACGCTCGTCCCCGGCATGTTCGAGATGCACGGCCACCTCGGCGAGAGCGGGGCGCTGCTCAACCTGCTCGCCGGAGTGACCGGTGTCCGCGACATGGGCAACAGCAACAGCGTGCTCGATGCGCTCGACCGCAGGATCATCGCCGGCGAAGTCGCGGGACCGCGGATCGTGCGCAGCGGCTTCGTCGAAGGCAAGTCGCCGTTCAGCGCCAACAACGGCTTCGTCGTCGACAGCGAAGCGCGGGCGGTCGAAGCCGTCCGCTGGTACGCAGCGCGCGGATTCACGGCGATCAAGATCTACAACAGCGTCGACCCGAAGTGGGTCCCGGCATTGGTCGCGGAGGCGCGCAGGCTGGGGCTGCGGGTCATGGGGCATGTCCCCGCCTTCACGAGCGCTGACGCGATGATCGCGGCGGGCTACGACGAGATCACGCACATCAACCAATTGGCGCTCGGATGGATCATCAAGCCCGGTGAAGATACCCGGACGCTGTTCCGATTGACTGCGCTCGGTCGCCTGTCGGGGCTGGACCTCGACTCCGCCGCGGTGCAGTCGACGCTCGATACGATGAAAGACAAAGGCATCGCCCTCGATCCGACGATCGGCATCCACGAGAACCTGCTGCTCAATCGCGATGGCAGCGTCGCGCCAGGTGCGACCGACTACTTCGCGAACATGCCGATCGGCGTGCAGCGCGACCTCAAGCAGGCCTGGTCGAACCCCGATACTTTCGGCGGAGATGCCAGCGCCCGCGTGGCGTTCGACAAGTTGATGGACCTGCTGCGTCGCGCGCATGCCAAGGGCATCTTCATCGTGACCGGGACCGACACCGGCGGCGCTCTGACCTTCCACCGCGAACTCGAACTGCTCGTCCAGGCCGGCTTCACGCCTGCGGAGGCACTGGCACGCGCGACGCTCGACATGGCGCGCTACCTCGGCATCGACCAGACGACCGGGTCCATCGCGCGCGGCAAGCTGGCGGATTTCTTCCTCGTCCCGGGCGATCCGACCCGCGACATCAAGGCGATCAAGACCATATCGCTCGTCGCCAAGGACGGCGTGTTCTACCTGCCGGCCGAGGTCTATCCGCGTCTCGGCATCAAGCCGTTCGTCGCGGCCCCCAAGATCACGGAACCCCTGAACTGACTGCTTGTCCTGAGGTGACGTATGCCAAAACAGACCCTTGTGTTCGCCGCCCTGCTCATCACGCTCGGAGTGGGCGCGTTCTCGATCTCCGGTAGCCGGACGGCACTGCTGCCCGCCTTCGTCGGCGGCGCCTTGGCGGTGTTGGCCGGGCTCGCGCTGGCGTACGCCGGTGCACGCCGTCACCTGATGCATGTCGCCGCGGTCGTCGCGCTGCTCGGGGCGTTGGCGCCGGCTGCCGCGCTCGTGATCCGTGCCGCGCAGATGAGTCCGCTCGCGCTCGGCGTCAACGTCGGCATGCTTGCGCTGAGCGGGGCATTGCTGGCGATGATGGTCCGCTCGTTCATCGCGGCACGCCGATCCGCTGCCCCTGGATCTGCGGGCGACGACAGTCGACGGTAGGTCGAGCGCCATGAGCGGACTCGGAGCGTCCCGCGTCGCGGTCGATGTTCCCGACGGGAGCGGATCCGTCTTCGCGCGGATCGTGTTCTGGGGGCTGCACCCGGCGCTGCTGGTCCTCGTGCTCGGGGCGTGGCTCGTCAGCCCCGAAGATCCGCTGCTCTACCCGGCCACCCTGATCGGCGTCCACCTGCTGATCGGGGCTCTCGAATACCGCATCCCCGCACGTCCGGGTTGGCATCAGCCGGCCAAAGAAAAGTGGGGATTGATCGGCATCGGCGCGGTCGCGTTCCTCGTCGGAGGTTTCGCCGCGGATATGCACGAACGTCTGCTCGCCGAACCGCTCGCCAGCCTGCGCAACGCGGCCGGCCTCGATGTCTGGCCTCACGGATGGCCGCTGCTCGCGCAGGTGTTCATGGTGTTCTTCGCCAGCGAGTTCCTGTGGTACTGGATCCACCGGGCGGAGCACCGTTGGCCACTGGTGTGGCGTGCGACCGGGCATGGTGCGCATCACTCCTTCAAGAAACTCAACGCCGTCAACGCCGGCGCCAATCATCCGATCGAGCTCTTCTGGATCGTGCTCCCCGCATTGCTGGTCGAGCTGCTTTTCGGCGTGGGCGTGGCGACCTACGGTGCGCTGTTGCTCATCACCGTGCAGGTGGCCATCGTCCACAGCAATCTGCGGCTGAATTCACGCGTCATCGGCGCGTTGCTGACGACCAACGCCTGGCATATCCGCCATCACTCCGCCGATCTCGCAGAGAGCAACACCAACTATGGGTGTGCTGCGATCATCTGGGACCGGGTGTTCGGCACTTTCGGCGACGGCGGCGTCGCCGACGCGGGTATCGGGCCGCGCGAGCCGACCACGCTCGAGAAGCTCTGGATGCCGATCCGCGAGCCGCAGGACAGCGTCATCGCGCCCGGCGGAGATCGCGCGACCTCACGGTGAGCCGACCGCCGCCGGGTGACGCCCGACAGGCGGAACCGGATGCCCGGATCCATGGGCGATCCGCAGGCGGTCGGTGTGTTTTCCCGGTGCGCGGAGGCTGCTACCCTGCACAGTTGTTTTGAACGTCCTGTGCCGTCGTGTCGGGTTCCCCTCCCGAGGAGTGTCGCTGCTGATGAAGCGTTCCGCCCTTGCGATGCTGGTGATCGCGTTGCCCACGGTGTGTATCGCCAGTGACGGCACGCCTGCGTCCGTCGTCGACATCAAGTCCAAGGAAACCTTCGCCGTCGTCTGGGACCGCCTGCAGAACAGCGGTTTCAAGGGCGTTCACGAGGGCCTCGACTGGGCGGCGCTGAAGACCAAGCACCAGCCCGAGATCGAGGCGGCCGCCGATATCCGGCAGTTGCGCAAGGAGATCAACGAACTGCTCGAGGACCTCAAGGCCTCGCACTTCGCCCTGATCCCGGCCGAGGCCATGCCCGAATCAGGCAAGGCCCCGCCGCCGGGCTTGGCGGACACCGGCCTGCGCTTCGCCTTGGCGGGCGAGCAGATGCTCGTCGAACGCGTCCTGCCCGGTTCGTCGGCCGAGAAAGCCGGCATCCGCGCGGGCTGGTCGGTCGACGGTATCGACGGCTCCGACATCGCCGCGGCTTTGAAGGCTACGGTCGAATTGGACGACAACGCACGCCGCAAGGGTGAGACCTTCCTTTTGTCCCATGCCAACAAGCAGGCGATGGGCATCCCCGTCGACACCCGGCTTGTCCTGCGCCTGCGCGACGCCGCCGGCACGGCGCGCGCACTCGAGGTCACCGCGGTCGCCGACCCGGCGCTGCAGAGTGTCCGCCTGCCCGGCCTGCCGACGATGCCGCTGCGCATCGCTTACCGCCGCATCGACCGCGCCGCTGCCGGCGGCTGCACGCTGCACTTCGATTTCAGCCAGTGGGCGATGCCGGTCTACGAGGCGCTGTCCGACGCCCTGCGTGAACATCCCGCCTGCGACGGCGTGGTGCTGGACTTGCGCGGCAACAGCGGCGGCCTGATCCCCAGCCTCACCGCCGTCAGCGGCCTGTTCGTCGAGAAGCCGACCTCGCTCGGCACCATGACCCTCGGTGACGGCCAGTCGCTGCAGCTCATGGTCCTGCCGCGCCAGGTCAGCGACGATGGCCGCGAGATCCGGCGGCACACCGGCAAACTGGCGATCCTGACCGACCGCGGCTCGGTCAGCTGCTCGGACATCTTCCCGGCGGGCCTGCAGGCCGTCGGTCGCGCCCGCATCTTTGGCAGCCCCAGCGCCGGCATGGCCCTGCCCGCCGTTGCGGTGCCGCTGCCCTCCGGCGACCGCCTGCTGTACCCCACCGCCGACTTCGTCGACCCGCTCAAGCGCCGCATCGAGGGTGTCGGCGTGGTCCCTGACCAATCGGTCGTGCCCACTCCGGCCAGTTTGGCCCAGGGCGGCGATCCCGTACTCGACGCCGCCGTCGCCTGGCTCGGTGGCGGCACCTGAAGCCGCTTTTGGGCGCAATGCATCCATCCGCATCCTCGACATCACAGGAGCCGAACATGGCCTACCGATCCGCACTCGCCGTCCTTGCGTTGACCTTGCCCTTGACCGCTGTCGCGGCCGACTTGCCCAAACCGCAGGGTCTCTTTGACGCCCACATCGAGGCCATCGGCGGCCGTGCGGCGGTCGCGGCGGAAAGCGACGGCACCCTCACCGGGACGATGGAAGTCGTCGAGAACGGCATGAAGGCCGATATGCAGATGGCCTCCCTCGGCCGAAACCACGCGCTGACCCTGAAGATCCCCGGCGTCGGCGAGTTCCGCAATGGCCGCCTCGGCGAAGTGGTCTGGTCGATGGACCCGATGAGCGGTCCCCGCATCCTCGAGGGCAAGGAGCGCGAGGACCTGATCGAACCTTTCGATCCGAAGCACATCATGCGCGACGCCAGCCTGATCGAAGCGGCCACCACCACCGGCCTGTCCGACTCCGAGGGCCGTCCCTGCCACCGCGTCGAGATCGCATGGAAGAGCGGCAAGAAGACCGCCGATTGCTACGGCGTCGAAGACAAGCTGCTGCTGTCCACCGAGGCGACCACCACCACGCCGATGGGCGAGCTCACGCAGACCTCGCACTTCCACGACTACAAGCCGTTCGGCCCGGTGAAGGCCGCCACGATGACCCGCGTCAAAGCCGGCGGCATGACCCAGATATTCCGCGTCGCTTCCTTGGACGCCACCCCGCCCTCCGCCGACGCCGTGGCCCTGCCGGTCGCCATCCAGACCTTGGTCAACAAGGCCGGGGGATCCAACTGAGCCCGTGTTGACGGGTCGCTGATCGCTGCGCCGGCGCAGTCGGCTGCGGCCTGCCTCTCTCCGGCACCCGGGAGTATCTTTGACAGTCGTCGTGACGTGTATCCTTGAGGGATGTCCGCACTTCGACTGTCGAAGGTCCTGGCCGTGCTCGCGCTCCTCGCTGGCTCATCCCTCTTTGCTTTCCCTCAATCCGAGGACGCCCTCGCAGGAGAGGCCCGCCTCGCCACCGTCGTCTTGGAGACCTTGCTCGTCAAGGGCCGCGCGCCGAAGACGGGTTACTCCCGCGAGGCGTTCGGACCGTCGTGGGCTGATACCGACTACAACGGCTGCGATACCCGCAACGACATGCTCCGGCGCGACCTCGGCGGGGTGACCGTCAAGCGCGGGACGCATGGCTGTGTCGTCCTGGAGGGTGTTCTGGTGGACCCTTATTCAGGGGAGGAGATCCCCTTCATCAAGGGCGAATCGAGCGACCTCATCCATATCGACCATGTCGTCTCGCTGTCGAACGCGTGGCAGACCGGCATGTTCCAACGCGGGCCGGAGGAGCGTCGGATCTTCGCCAACGATCCGCTGAACCTGTTGGCGGTGCAGGGCTGGCTCAACCAGCAGAAAGGCGATGGCGACGCGGCCACGTGGCTACCGCCGCGCAAGGCGTATCGTTGCGAATTCGTCGCGCGGCAGATCGCGGTCAAGGCGGCCTACAGCCTATGGCTGACGCCCCCCGAGAAGCAGGCGATTCTGCGCATCCTGCGGCTCTGTCCGGAGCAGACATTGCCTACGCGCTAGCGCTGTACTTGCTTCGCCATCAGCGTGGCGATATACTTTGACCGTCATCTCGAGCACAGGCCGCCTGCCTGTCACCAACCTGCCGTCCTGCGGCAAGGTGGTACCCGACAAAACGGGGATGAGGCGCCGCTCCACGCGAGCAGGCGCAACACCAGCAGGCACGCGGCCCTCGTTCTCGAGGGCCGTTTTGTTTTCATCGCCTCCTTAAGCGACAACTTGCAGGGCGATCCACAAATACTGCTAAAGCGTCGGCTGCGCCTTCCTCCGTCCGGCGCCGCCTGCGCTGCGCGCGTGGACGGTGAGGCGCAGACACATGACAACGCTTGCGAAGATCCCCGCGCAGGCGCCCGCAAAGGGCTTGGGCCCCGCGGGCTTGCTCGCCGCCCTCGGGCTGCACGGGCTCGCCCACCTCGATGCGCCGGTGTTGGCGGCGCTCGCCACGGAAACACCGATGCTGCTCATCGGCCCGCACGGCAGCGCCAAGAGCGCGCTGCTCGAGCGGCTCGCGTCGTCGCTCGGAATGGTGCACCGCCACTACAACGCGAGCCTGCTCTCGTTCGACGACCTGGTGGGCTTCCCGGTGCCGGACGGCGACGGGCTGCGCTACCTGCGTACGCCCGCGACGCTGTGGGAAGCGCAGAGCGTGTTCCTCGACGAGATCAGCCGCTGCAGGCCCGAGGTCCAGAACAAGCTCTTCTCGATCATCCAGGAGAAACGCGTCCAGGGCATCGCGCTCGAGGCGCTCCGCTTCCGCTGGGCGGCGATGAACCCGCCTGGCGCCGGCGATGCGGCGGACGAAGGGGATGCCTACGCCGGCTCGATGCCGCTCGATCCGGCGCTCGCCGACCGCTTCGGCTTCGTGCTGACGCTGCCCGCGCTCGAGGAACTTCCGCCGGAGGCGCGGCGCAGCGTGATCCGCAGCGGCCTGCAGCCGACGGGGGCTAGTGCCGCGGCGCCCGACCTCGCCGCGCTCGTGCAGCGCTGCCGGCAGGGCGCTGCGCTCACCGCCGTCGCACATGGCGAGTGGATCACCGCCTACACCGGCGCGCTCGTACTGCCGCTGCGCGAGGCGGGACTCGCTCTTTCCGGACGCCGCGCGGCGATGCTCGCTGCGAACATCGCCGCTGTGCATGCCGCGCGGTTGTTGCTGCAGGGCGCCGCCGGGCCGTCGCCCGTCGACGCGACGGCCGCCGACACCGCGCTCGCCGATGCCGCGCTCGTGGCGCTGCGCACCTCGCTGCCGCAGCGCGCGCAGGGCAAGGCGATCGACGGAGGTCTGCTCGCGACCATCCATCGGCAGGCGGTCGATGCGGTCGGCCAGTCCCATGACGACCCGGAGATCGCGCGCATCCTCGATGAGGCGCACCCGGTGCGCCGCGTCGGCCTCGCGCTGCGGGCCGTGAAGGGCCGGCCGGGCCGGGTGCCGCGCCACACGATGTCGCTGCTGGTGGCCGATGCGCTCGCGTCGCAGCCCACCCAGGCGCGTTGGGTGCTGTCGCAGGAACTGCTGCCCGAGATCGCCGCGCTCGACTGCGTCGATGCACCCACGCTCGAACTGATGTCCGGCCCGTTCCTCGCGCAGGTGGAGTTCGAGCAGCGGAGCAACCTGCAGCACCAGGTGCCACGCAGCCGGGTGGAGGGTTTCAACCTGCTCGTGAAGGCCATCGAGCAACTCGATGCCCGCGACCCCACGCAGGTGGCGCTCGGGAACCTCGGCGCCGCCCTCTACATGAAGGACGATGCCGCGGCCGACCCCGCTGCGCTGCAGGCCCAACAGCGGCGGCTGCGCGCGCTGCTCGATGTCGCGGAAGACCATGCGGCCTGAGCGCGCGCCCGCGCCCTTCGCGAACATGAGCGCGCCGCCGCGCTCCACCGTGGTGATGCCGCGGTTGGAGCGACGCGCGTCGGCGGAGATCGACGGCGCAGATGTGGGTGATGCGGTGGCTGCGGCGCGGCCCGTCGCGCCGCGCGACGCGCCGCCCGCGATACCGGTCGGGCCCGGCGGCGGCGCCGTGGTCTCTAACGCGGTGTGCTTCGCCTGCACGGACCTGCCCGCCGCGCTCTGTGCGCGCTTCGGCGTCGGCTTCCAGAATCCGCGTCTCACGGCGCCGCTCGGGCTCGCGCGAGCCTTGGTGGCCGTGGCGCGGGTCATGGCGAAGTCCGCCCCCTCCGCCGGCAGCTGCGGTGCGGTGCGCAGGGAACTCACGCGCGTCATCGCAGTGCCGGAGGGTCCGCTCGTCGGCGAACTTGCGGCGCGGCTCGCGTCGGTCCCGTGGCCGGAGTGGGTCCCGCCCGTGGGATTCGGCGTGTACCTCGCGATGGACCCGGCCGCAGCCGCGCGCGGCGAGGCGCGCGCGCCCGCGACACCGGTGCTCGCCTGCCCCTTGCTCGCGGCCCGCCTCATCGCCGGGCTGCGGGGCAGGGTGTTCATGCGCGATGCACCGCCGACCCTGTCGCGGCTGCTCGACCTCTGGCGCGGCGATGAGTGGTCCGGCCACTGGGAATTCTGGCGTCCGGTGCGCGATGGCCGCTGACCTCCAAGACCGCCTGCTCGCCGACCGCATCCGTGAGGCCGTGCCGCTGCGGCATCCGGCCTTCGGCAAGCTGCTGCAGCTGTTGTCGATCGAAGCGTCGCGCGAGGTGCCGACCGCGGCCGTCACCGTGGGCGCGCGTTCCACGATGCTCGTCAACCCGGACTTCGTCGCCGAGCGCTGCCGCACCGATGCGCACCTCGCGATGCTGGTGATGCACGAGCTCTACCATGTGCTGCTCGGCCACACGCGCATGTATGCGCGCGCGACGCCCGCGTCCAACTGGGCGTTCGATTGCATCATCAACGCGCAGCTGTGCCGCTTGCATCCGAGCGTCGAGTTCACCTCGTTCTTCTCGGCCTTGGCGGCCGCCGAGGGGCCGTGGAGCCTGATCGGCCCGCCGCCCGGATGGCCCGGTGCGCCGCGCTATGCCGCGGGCCGCTTGGGCGATGTGCATCGTCGCCTGTACGACGATGCCGGCGTGACGACCACCGAGCTGTTCGCGCTGCTCGACGGCGTAGGCGTCGATATCGGGCAGGACGGTCATCGCCTGCTCGGTGGGCACGCCGCCGATGACGCCTGTGCCGATCCCTTGCATGCCGATCCTGACCTTCATGGCGAGGTGAGGCGCATCGTCGCGCGTTGGCCGATGGTCGAACGACGCGGCGGCACCGATGACGGCGGCCGGCCGGAGTGGGTGCGGAACCCGCTGCGCAAGCACGCCGCGGCGCGGCAGGCGCTCCGCGCGCTGCTCGTGCGGACCGCCACGGGCGACAGTCAAGGGCCGTGGCTGCGCAGGACGGTCGCGGTGCCGACGATGTCGCCGCTGCCGCAGGCCGGCGACCGGCGCGCGCAGCTGCAGCGCCTGCTCGGGGCGACGCCGCTGTTGTGGAGCGGCGAAGCGCAGCACGAGACGCTGCGGCGCGCAGGGCAGGTCGCGGTGTACCTCGATGTCTCGGGGTCGATGGCGCCCTGGCTGCCGGTGCTGCTGCAGGCTCTCACCGACACCGCTGCGCTCGTGCGTTGGCCGGTATACGGTTTTTCGACCGTCGTGCACCCGCTCAGCCGCAGCGACCTCGTTGCGGGCCGCGTGCGCTCCGACGGCGGGACGGCCATCGCCTGCGTCGCCGACCACCTGCTGCAGCACCGCGTACGGCGCGCGGTGATCGTCACTGACGGCGGCGTGCAGAGCCTCACCGAAGCGCAGCTGCAGCGCCTGCGCGTCGAGCGTCCGTCGGTGCGCGTCGCGCTGCTCGATGGCGGTGACGAGCGCTTCTGCGCGGCGCCCGCTTGGCCGGTGAGCCGCATCCCGCCGTTGGACAAGCATCCTTGAGGAGGAGACACACCATGGAGAAGAGACTGCATGAGGAAGGTGCCGGCGTCGGCACGGCGGTGGCGGAGTGGGTGCTCCCCGGACACCCCGACAAGCTCTGCGACGCGCTGGCCGACCGCATCGTCGGTGAGGTGGCGCGCATCGACCCGTACGGCCAGTGCGGCATCGAGGCGGCCTGCGCCTTCGACCGCGTGTTCGTGACCGGGCTGATCGGATTCGATACCGCGCGCATGCCTGACATCGCAGACCGCATCGAAGGATGGGTGCGCGACACCTACCGTTCGGCCGGCTATGGCGGCCGCTGGGATCCGCTGCCCGAGACGCTGCACATCGACACCAGCGCGCTCCGGGTCGAGCATCGCGGGGAGGACTGGCAGGAACTGCGGCATCTCTCCGACGACCAGTGCATCTGCGTCGGCTATGCGCAGGCCACGCCTGCCACCGGTTTCCTGCCGGGCGCGCTGTGGACCGCGCGGCGCATCGCGCGGGCGCTGCACGCCTTGCGCGCGCAGGACCCGCAGGGGCCGATCGGTCCCGACGGCAAGGTGATCGTGCGCGGCGACGAGCTGCGCGACGGGCGCTTCGTGCCGCGCTCCGTGTCGGTGTCGCTGCACCATGCGGTGGACGCCGACTGGTTGCAGATGCGCCGCCACGCGCAGCAGGCGCTTCGCATGGCCTTGGGCGCCATGGGTGTCACGGGCGACGCCGCGCCGCCGCTGCCGGAGCTCACGCTCAACGCCGCCGGCATGTTCCTCTGCGGCGGCCCGACCGGCGACAACGGCACGACCGGGAAGAAGCTGGTGATGGACGCTTATGGCCCCGGCGTGCCGATCGGCGGCGGCGCGTGGAGCGGCAAGGACCTGCACAAGCCCGATCGCGTCGGCGGCATGGTGGCGCGGCGGCTCGCGTTGCAGTGCGTGCAGGCCGGCCTCGGCCTGCGCGTGACGGTGCGGCTCGAATATCGCCCGAACTCGAGCGCGCCCGAGTCGGTGGCGGTATGGGCCGATGGGCGGGCGGTCAAGCTGCCGGCGGGGGTGCAGGCCGCGCTCACTGCCTGCGGCCCGGTCATCCTTTCCACGCGTGAAGCTGCGCTCGCGATGCAGCTGCTGCTGCGCACGCTCGACCACGCGCCGCTCATCGCCGGGGACTTCGCGCGCTGGGGGCATCCCGCCGCGCCGGGCGCGTGGTGGGAGCCCGAGGGCGCGGTGCGCAGGCGCCTACGACGGCGCGCCCACCCCGCCCGCCAACTTGCGCTGGTACACGAGCCCGCTGCCGTACAGCGCGACGCCGAGCACCAGCAGACAGAGGATGCGGGCGACGGGGCCGGCGTCCGACAGGTCGTGCAGCAGCACCTTGCCCGCGAGGAACGCGAGGATCAGCAACGCGGAGCGGCCGAGGTCCCGATCGCCGCGACGGATGCCGAGCCACAGCGTCGCGGCGGCGAGCAGGGCCCATGCGACAGCGACCGGCAGCGCGGAGTCCCACGCGGACAGGGCGGTGACCATCGCCATCAGGTGCGCCGTGTAGAGCACGACCAGCGTGACCTCACGCGGCATCTCCGTGCGGACCTTGCCGTAAGCGACATACAACTGGAGCGCGAACACGCCAGCCATCACGGCATCGCGCAGCGTCGCCGGCCGGGGGTCGAGCAGCCGGAACTGGTCGAGGACGTTGATCGCGTACACCACGAGCGCGACGATGAAGAGTGGCCAAAGATCGCGGCGCAGCGACGGGTGCCGGAAAGCGGCGTAGGCCGCCAGCGGGCCGATGGCGAGCGCGACGAAGGGTTTCGCCCATGACGCGACGAGCTCGAGGTACACCGCGTGGAACGCCACGAGCGCGGCGTAGCCGGCCACCAACTGCAGGCTCGCCATGCGCGAGTCGCCGAGGCGCCGTCGTGCGGCGAGGTAGATCGCGACCAGTACGGCGGCGCTCGCGATCGCGGCGACCGGGGTCCAGTCGGGGACATGGCGCGACAGGGTGCTGTATTGCAGCGCGTAGAAGATCAGCAGCGCGGGCGCGTGGGCGGCGGCCTCGATCGAGGTCATCGCGCGGCCTTCGCGCAGGCTGAAGATCGCGGCGGCGGCGCCGAACACCAACAGCTGCAGCGTCTGGAAGAGCAGGGTCGCCATCCACGCCGAGTCGGGCTTGGGCAGCGCAGCGAACAACACCAGTCCGAGATAGAGCGCGACGAGATAGACGGCGCGCTTGCGCACGAACATCGAATATGCCGAATAGAGCAGTCCCCAAGCGCTGAAATAGAGCGCGAGCCCGAGCGGGTCGTTCTCCAGCACCGGCAGCAGCAAGGGCACGGAGTACGAGGTGACCGCTGATAGCAGCGCATAGACGTCGGTCTGCAGCGTCCGGCCGAGCGGCAGCGCGAGGAGGCTGAGACCCATCACGAGCAGCCCTGCCGCCCACGGGTTGATGAGCGAGTAGGCGAAATGCGCGCCGTAGGTGCAGAGGTAGAGGACCGTGAGGCCACCGGCCGGCAGCAGGCTCGCGTAGCGACGCTCCTGTTTGAGGAGCGCGAGGCCCGTGCCGATCATCGCCACGCCGAGCATCGCGGCGAGGCCGATCTGCCGCGCGGGCGTCAGCCAGCCC